>ENA-OPVU01001182-OPVU01001182.1-human-gut-metagenome-genome-assembly--contig:-NODE-1182-length-14197-cov-7.745015_pt1 | contig 14197 bp, 5 predicted proteins | sample MGYA00241497_ERZ501986 | MGnify/ENA primary metagenome ERZ501986 (study PRJEB25962, sample SAMEA2042995) | human gut metagenome | biome: human gut; feature: human-associated habitat; material: faeces...
GCTATGATTCTATTTTTCAGAACACCCACTAAAAGTGTAATAGCAACAGAAGTCAGCCAGGAACTGGCTTCTGAGGATATTCAGAAATTAAGCTGGCTTTATGGTGAAGCCACTGTAGAGAACGAAGAGAACCTGAAAGGTTGCTTCATCGGACCGCGTCGGGAAATGATTACTCCCTGGAGTACAAATGCTGTAGAAATCACTCAGAACATGGGTCTTACAGGTGTCTTACGCATTGAGGAATATTTCCCTGTAAAAGACGAAAACGCCGAGTACGATCCTATGCTGCAACGTATGTATAAGGGATTGAACCAGGAGATTTTCACAGTCAACATCAAACCCCAGCCGATTGTTCACATCGAGAACCTCGAAGAATACAATGAAAAAGAAGGTCTGGCACTTTCCCGTGAGGAAATGGACTATTTGCTGAAGGTTGAAAAAGATTTGGGACGTAAATTAACCGATTCCGAAGTATTCGGCTTCGCGCAGATCAATTCCGAGCATTGCCGCCATAAGATATTCGGCGGAACATTCATTATTGATGGTCAGGAAATGGAGTCTTCCTTGTTCCAGATGATCAAGAAAACGACTGCTGAAAATCCCAACAAGATTATTTCCGCTTATAAAGATAATGTAGCATTTGCCGAAGGACCGATAGTAGAGCAATTCTCTCCGGCCGATCATTCCACTTCCGATTATTTCATTATCAAAGATATCAAGACTGTTATCTCACTGAAAGCCGAAACACATAACTTCCCGACAACCGTAGAACCATTCAACGGTGCATCTACCGGTACCGGTGGTGAGATCCGTGACCGTATGGGCGGTGGCAAGGGCTCATGGCCCATTGCTGGTACTGCCGTTTATATGACCTCTTATCCCCGTACTGATGAGGGACGCGAATGGGAAGACATCCTTCCTGTCCGCCAATGGTTATACCAGACTCCGGAACAGATCTTAATCAAGGCTTCCAACGGTGCTTCCGATTTCGGTAACAAATTCGGTCAACCGCTGATTTGTGGTTCTGTACTGACATTCGAGCACCAGGAAAACGGCGAGAAGTATGCATACGACAAAGTGATTATGCTGGCAGGAGGAGTAGGTTACGGTACTCAGCGCGACTGTCTGAAAGGACATCCCGAAAAAGGAAATAAAGTCGTTGTAATGGGTGGTGATAACTATCGCATCGGCTTGGGTGGAGGTTCGGTCTCTTCTGTTGAGACAGGCCGGTACTCATCGGGAATCGAACTAAACGCCGTCCAACGTGCCAATGCGGAAATGCAAAAACGTGCCTATAATGTAGTCCGTGCATTGTGTGAAGAAGATAACAACCCGATTGTTTCCATTCACGACCACGGTTCGGCCGGCCACGTGAATTGTTTATCCGAACTGGTAGAAGAAAACGGTGGATTAATTCATATGGACAAACTACCTATCGGTGACCAGACTTTGTCTGCCAAAGAAATTATCGCCAACGAATCTCAGGAACGTATGGGATTGCTGATTGACGAGTCGGCTATTGAACATGTACAAAAAATTGCTGATCGCGAACGTGCGCCGATGTATACCGTAGGTGAAACAACCGGAGACGCCCGCTTTGCCTTTGAACAGGCCGATGGGGTACGTCCGTTCGATCTGGCAGTAGATCAGATGTTCGGTTCTTCTCCGAAAACCTACATGGTTGACAAGACCGTAGAGCGCCATTATGAAAATGTTTCATACGAAACTTCCAAATTAAATGAATATATCCGCCGCGTACTTCAGCTGGAAGCTGTTGCTTGCAAAGATTGGTTAACCAATAAAGTAGACCGTTCCGTAACCGGTAAAATCGCTCGCCAACAATGTCAAGGTGAAATTCAGTTGCCTCTGAGCGATTGTGGTGTAGTAGCTCTCGACTATCGTGGAGAAAAAGGTATAGCAACTTCTCTAGGCCATGCTCCCCAAGCCGCCTTAGCCAATCCGGCCGCAGGCTCTGTTTTGTCGGTAGCCGAAGCACTGACTAATATCGTATGGGCCCCGATGGCGGAAGGATTGGACAGCATTTCCTTGTCTGCCAACTGGATGTGGCCATGCCGCGCACAGGAAGGTGAAGACGCCCGCCTGTACACTGCCGTAAAAGCCCTTTCCGATTTCTGCTGCTCATTGCAAATCAATGTACCGACCGGAAAAGATTCTTTGTCTATGACTCAGAAATATCCTAACGGTGAAAAGATCATCAGTCCGGGAACTGTCATCGTTTCTGCCGGCGGTGAAGTTTCGGATGTGAAGAAAGTGGTTTCTCCTGTATTGGTAAATGATGAAAAGAGCACTATCTACCATATTGATTTCAGTTTTGACAAGTTACGTCTGGGAGGTTCTGCTTTTGCACAATCATTGAACAAAGTAGGTGACGATGTACCGACTGTACAAAATCCTGAATATTTCCGCGACGCATTCCTGGCTGTACAAGAATTAGTAAATAAAGGTCTGATTATGGCCGGTCACGATATTTCTGCCGGTGGTCTTATTACTACACTGCTTGAAATGTGCTTCTCGAATATGGAAGGTGGTATGGAAATCAGCCTGAACAAGATTAAGGAAGATGACATTATCAAGATATTGTTCGCCGAAAATCCGGGTATTGTTATCCAGGTAAAAGATAAGCACAAAGAAGAAGTGAAAAAGATCTTGGAAGACGCAGGCATAGGCTACGTAAAATTAGGTAAACCGACTGAAGAACGGCATATCCTGGTAGAAAAGGGAGATGCGACTTACCAGTTCGGCATAGACTATCTGCGCGATGTATGGTATTCTACCTCTTACTTGCTAGACCGCAAGCAGAGCATGAACGGCTGCGCCAAAAAACGTTTCGAGAACTACAAGAAACAACCTTTGGAATTTGTATTCGACAAATCATTCACCGGCAAACTTTCACAATTCGGCCTTAACCCCGACCGTCGTACTCCGACAGGTATCAAAGCGGCTATTATCCGTGAAAAAGGAACCAATGGCGAACGCGAAATGGCCTACATGCTCTATTTGGCAGGATTTGATGTGAAGGATGTAACAATGACCGATCTGGTCAGCGGACGTGAGACATTAGAGGACATCAATTTCATCGTATTCTGCGGTGGGTTCTCTAATTCGGACGTTTTAGGTTCTGCCAAAGGATGGGCCGGAGCTTTCTTGTTCAATCCCAAAGCCAAAGCTGCATTGGATAACTTCTATGCACGCAAAGATACATTGTCATTGGGCGTATGTAACGGCTGCCAGCTGATGATAGAATTAAACCTGATTAACCCAGACTTCACCAAGAAAGCGAAAATGCTGCACAATGATTCACATAAATTCGAATCCAAGTTTGTAGGTGTTACTGTTCCTATGAATAGAAGCGTCATGTTCGGTTCGTTAAGCGGAAGCAAGCTTGGCATCTGGGTAGCCCATGGAGAAGGTAAATTCTCACTGCCATATCATGAAGATAAATACAATGTTGTATTGAAATACTCATACGATGAGTATCCCGGCAATCCGAACGGTTCAGATTACAGCGTAGCCGGTCTGGCCAGTCCTGACGGTCGCCATTTGGCCATGATGCCTCATCTGGAACGCTCTTGTTTCCCATGGCAAAATGCTTATTATCCGGCTGATAGAATAAAGAACGATCAGATTACTCCATGGATGGAAGCATTTGTCAATGCTAGAAAATGGATTGAGATGAACAAAAAATAAAAACGATTTGTTATATTTACTAAAAAAGCGGTGAGTCATACTGATTACCGCTTTTTTTGTATATAACAGATTTTGATATGTTAAGGGAAATTACGAACTTTGTAAGGATTTTGCCTCCTAATAATATGAGAAGAATTCTTTTACTTATATGCCTTTTTGTTATTTTGGTAACACCTGCCGTTGCTCAACTATACCAGTATCTGGATACTCAGAATGGTTTGAGCAGCCGTAGAGTTTTATCTATACGAAAAGATAAAAAGGGCTATATGTGGTTTCTCACTCACGAAGGAATAGACAGGTACAACGGAAAACAATACACACACTATAGCTTAACAGCCAACGGAAAACTATTGAACTTTTTTCCTAACTTGAACACTTTGCAAACAGATACGGCAGGAGTGGTTTGGGAGATAGGAAAAACCGGTCATCTATTCAGGTACAATTCCTTACAAGATAAATTTGAACTAGTTTGCGATTTTGCCAGTAAGGACAAAAGCAACAGCGGACTGCCGCTCACCGCTTCATTTCTTGACTCCAAAGACAACAATATATTGCTTTGCACTAAAAACAAACAATATCTTTTCGACATAGATACCCATGAACTTATTCAACTGGAAAGTCCTATCAAGGAAGAAATCACATATATTGCAAAATCTACGAACAACCAATATTTTCTGGCATCCAGCCACAAGATTTACTGTGCAAAACTGAATCATGGCCGATTAGAAACAATCAAGCATCCGGAACTGGATAATTTTCATATAGTGAACTACATCTATTTTCATCCGGAAACCCAAATGCTAGTAATAGGTACCTTGCTGGATGGTATTTATCTATACAATATCCATAGCCGCCAACTGATTGATGTACACAACGGACTACAAGACATTAATGTCAACTCTATCATAGCAAGTAAAGAAAATGAAAACGAGGTGCTAATAGCAACTAATGGAGCAGGCGTATATAAATTAAACTTGGGCACTTACGAATTGACAAATTTTCTAAATGCCGACCACAACCATTCCAATAAAATGAACGGTAATATCATTAATGATATCTATATTGATGATGATCAAAAATTATGGATGGCAGTCTATCCTATAGGAATTACTGTGTATTCCGAGAAATATCCCGGATATAAATGGATACAGCACTCTTACGACAATCCCAACTCACTGATAGATAACCAAGTGAACTATATATTGGAAGATTCTGAAGGAGATATTTGGTATGCGACCAATAATGGCGTATGTTGCTACCGTCCTTCCACCAAACAATGGACGAATTTATTATCAACTTATCAGCATGACACACCTAATCAAAATCATGTATTTATCTCTATATGTGAATCCCGGCCAGGAATTATTTTAGTAGGAGGATATATGTCGGGAATGTACAAAATAGATAAGAAAAACATGACCACACAATATTTTATTCCCCAGACATTAAATGATGACACCATAAAACCGGATAAATATATTCGTTGTATTTATAAGGATTGGGATAATCTGATTTGGGCCGGAGGATATTACAATTTAAAAAGTTATGATATGGATACAAAGGAAATGCATTGTTATAAAATGGATTTCCCTATCACCTATATCACCAATAAGGACGCCCACAATTTATGGATAGGAACTATCAATGGATTGTATCAGTTCAATAAGGTCAATCAAGAGCTCAAAGCGGTGAATCTAGACTCCGAACTAGGCTGCATAAATACTATTTATCAAAGTAAAAAGAACATCACTTTCATTGGTACACATGGTTCCGGTATATGGATTTACAACAATTATACAGAAAAAGTAACTAATTACCATGTCAATAATTCAGCTCTGATATCTAATAATATTCATTGCATACTGTCTGCTCTGGAAGACGATTTGATCATTAGTACAGAAAAAGGGTTGACCCGTTTCAAAACAAAAGAAAAAATATTCTCTAACTGGACAAAAGAACAAGGGTTGATGTCTACCAGCTTTAATCAAGCTGCCGGAGTACATACACGCGATAAAAAATTTATTTTCGGATGTGGAGACGGAGCCATTGAACTGGCAGATACCGTCACGCTGCCTCATCAATTCAAATCCAAAATGGTATTTGATAATTTCCGACTGCTCTATCAGAAAGTAATGCCCGGTGAAAAAGGTTCCCCTTTAAAAAAAGAAATTGATGATACCCGGCATATCATACTGAATTACGACCAGAATATTTTTTCATTGGATGTGTCTTCCATCAATTATGATAATCCCTCCAACATCGTCTATTCCTGGAAACTGGAAGGGTTTTATGATGAATGGACTTCACTCACGAACGATAACCGCATACGTTACACTAATATCGGTCCCGGTAAGTATAAATTAAGAGTGAGAGCCATCCTGATGGATGATCACCATTTGTTAGAAGAACGTTCACTTTTCATAACCGTAACCCCACCTTGGTGGGCTACTTTTTGGGCAGGCATTCTTTATCTGATCATTTTTATACTGGTCGGAGTAATTGTCTTACGTTATTTGTGGCTTAGGAAAGACAGAAACAATTCAAAAGAAAAAATCCGGTTCTTTATCAACACGGCGCATGATATACGTACACCGCTGACTTTGATAAAAGCTCCTTTGGGAGAGATTCTTAAAAACGAAAACCTGTCCGAACAGGGAAGAATCAATATCAACCTAGCTATACAAAATACAGACAATCTGTCTGAGTTAGCCAGTAATCTGATTAATTTTGAAAAAGAGGAACTGTATACCTCCACTGTATATGTATCCCGATACGAATTGAACAACTATATCAAAAACTATTTGGAACAGTTCAATTTATATGCCCGCAAAAGACAGATAAATATCATATTTGAAACTAATTTCGAAAGCCAGGAAGTATGGCTGGACAGAAACAAGATGGATTCCATTATCCGTAACCTGATGACAAATGCCTTGAAATATACCTGTCAGGGGGGCAATGTCACTGTGCAAACTCAGAAAAATAAAAGTCATTGGTTCATCACTATTACAGATACAGGAATCGGGATCCCCGCCAATGAACAAAAGAAAATGTTCAAAAGCCTATTCAGAGGGAATAATGCCATCAATCTGCAAATCACAGGAAGCGGCATCGGCATGCTGCTTACCTACAAACTGATAAAAAGCCATGCCGGCAAAATATCAATGAGCAGTATAGAGAATGTAGGAACTACCTTCAAACTGGCATTCCCTATCAAAAGTCGGAAATACAACTACCGTATATTCAAAAAAGCTGATGTAATTGACCCGCTGCCTGTCATCGAAGGCAATCCGGAAGAACTGGTGAAAGAGATCAAAAACAAGCCGGTCAAAACACATGCCGCTTCCATTCTGATAGTGGAAGATAATATGGAATTGCGTACTTTCCTATTGCATACACTATCGGAAGATTATCATGTGTCTGATGTAGGAAACGGGCAAGAAGCACTGGATTTTATCAAAGAGCGACAACCTGATCTGATACTGTCGGATGTAATGATGCCTATCATGAATGGAAACAAAATGTGCAATATATTGAAAAGTAATATTGAAACCAGTCATATACCTATCATATTGCTGACCGCATTGAACGATAAAGAAAGTATTATCAAAGGCTTACAGACCAAAGCCGATAAATACATAGTCAAACCATTTGACATGGAAGTACTGAAAGCAAACATAACCAACGTTCTGGCGAACAGGGAAATCATGAAAAAGCGTTTCTCACAATTCAAATTCAATGCAGACGAGGTATCAGATGATCCGACGGTCAGTTTGGAACAGGAATTTCTTTTAAAAGCTACCGACATCATAAAAAGTAGTATAAACAAAGAAATGAACGTAGAAAACCTATGTGATGCAATGAATATGAGCCGGAGTAGTTTATACAATAAAATAAAGGCCTTAACCAATGATTCGCCCAGTGACTTTATACGTAAAGTACGTATGAACGAAGCTAGCATTTTATTGAAAAGCAAACGTTATACCGTATCCGAAGTTTCGGATATGATGGGATTCAGTGATCCCAAATATTTTACGGATACATTTAAGAAATACTACGGAGTTCCACCAAGCACTTATATGAAACAAAATTAAAAAAATGAATTTCTATTTACAATCATTTCTTATCTTCCTAAAAATAGGACTATTTACTATTGGCGGAGGATATGCTATGGTTCCCCTAATTCAAGATGAAATAGTGGACAAACGAAAATGGATTGACAAAGAGGATTTTATTGATTTATTAGCCCTCACTCAGTCTGTACCCGGAATATTTGCTGTAAATATTGCCATATTTATCGGATATAAATTGCGTAAATTCCGTGGAGCATTGGCAATGGCTTTAGGCACAATACTCCCCTCTTTCTTTATCATATTGGCAATTGCCTTGTTCTTTCAACAGTTCAAACAATACCCAATTGTAGAGAATATATTCAAGGGAATTCGCCCGGCGGTAGTAGCCCTTATTGCAGCTCCCACTTTCTCCATGGCAAAATCCGCCAAGATAAACCGTTACACTGTCTGGATACCAATAGTATCCGCATTGCTTATCTGGGTATTGGACGTGTCTCCAGTCTACATTATCATAATAGCGGGCGTGGGAGGTTTTATATATGGCAAGTACAAACATAAATATTCATCCAAATGATTTTTCTATATTTATTCTACACATTCTGTAAAATAGGGCTCTTCGGTTTCGGAGGAGGCTATGCCATGTTGTCCATGATACAAGGAGAAGTAGTAACAAGATATAATTGGATCAGTGCCAGCGAATTTACAGATATCATCGCTATCAGCCAAATGACACCGGGTCCCATTGGCATCAACTCTGCTACTTATGTGGGATATACTGCGGTATTGAATGCAGGCTACAATGAAAGCTGGGCTATATTCGGTTCTTGCATAGCTACTTTTGCTGTAGTTTTTCCATCGTTCATATTAATGGTAATCATCAGCCGGTTCTTCTTGAAATACCAAAAGCATCCGGTTGTAGAAGCCGTATTCAAAGGGTTGCGTCCGGCAGTAGTAGGTCTGCTGGCAGCAGCTGCACTCGTCTTGATGAATGCTGAAAACTTCGGCAGTTATCAAATAGATTTGTATCAATTCATCATCAGTATAATTATTTTTCTAGTAACCTTTATAGGTACACGGAAATACAAAATCAATCCTATATTAATGATTATACTTTGCGGAGTGGCAGGGTTCCTGCTTTACTGAGAATAGGACGATTATGGGAAATCATCAAAAAAATCCGTATGATCGGCTCCGGAAATAATCATCAACTCTTTGTCATCACTGATTAGATAAAGCCGCAATAGATGGATTACAGATGTTATAACCTTTTCCTGATTTCAACATAAACAATATAGCACCCGGAAAACAGGCGGCATACAAATCAACTGCCACTGCCCCGGAATTCTTTATTCATCGATAGGACGTGAATATAATACCCAGGCAGTGGCAGTAAAAATAAAATCTAAAATTAAAGAAACACTCCCGCTTCTTACAGTTTTACTTTCTTTTTAGTACCCTTCGACTCATTGTGCAAACGATCCAACGCTGTCACTACATACTGGTACTTCGTTTTTCCATCGTTATAAGGTAATGGATAAAAATGGTCACGGGTAATGGCTACAATATGGGAAGCATCATCCAAATTGACTTTTTCTTTTTTATCAAAGCGATAAACCACATATTGTACAGCTTTGTCCATCTCGTCCTTTGCCTTCGGAGCTGTCCAGAAGAGTACCGGACCTTCATACGTCCATACCATCTTCACCTTCTTTACTTTACCTGGAGCCTTATCGTCCATAAAAGGAGATTCAGGAATCAAAGCCGGATAACGATGATACTCCTTCTCCAGCATAGTGCGGTAATTGCCGGCATTATCCACCACTGCAGCAGCATACCATTGACAACTTCCCTGCACGGTAGGAAGCGACCGTTGCAACTTCATTTTGGCAGGCATCTGGTTTTGTAACGGATTACGGGCATCCGCCTTGTTCACCGTACGCATCACATCCTGACCGATAAATAACGGACGCGAAGCGGCATGTTTTGCCCACCAATGTATCAAGTTGTCATAATCGGCAGCAGGATGACCTATTTCCCAATAAATCTGAGGGATATTATAATCTACCCAACCATTATTAATCCACATCAGCACATCTGCATACAAATCATCATAATTCTGAAGACCGCGTGTATCACTTCCATTCGGATCATTTTTCTTGTTGCGGTAGATACCAAAAGGAGAAACACCGAACTTCACCCACGGCTTACACTCGCGCACAGTTTCGTGAATTTCCTTTATCAGCACATTCACGTTGTCACGGCGCCAATCGGCTTTATTACTGTATCCGCGACCATATTGCGCAAAACTGACATGATCAGGAAAATCTTCGCCCGGGTTGGGATAAGGATAGAAATAATCATCCATATGAATGGCATCCACATCATAACGGGTAACAATATCGCGCACAATCTTGCAAATGTATTTACGGTTTTCGGGCAAAGCCGGATCAAAATAAAGTTGACCAGCATAATTCACGAAACGTTCCGGATTCTTATTATACGGATGAATGGGTGATAAGGCAGTAGTTCCCTTTGTCTTGGCACGGTAAGGGTTAATCCAGGCATGGAACTCCATTCCACGCTTATGGCATTCATCAATCATGAACTGCATCGGGTCCCAGTAAGGTGAAGGCACTCTGCCCTGCACTCCTGTAAGAAAGCGGCTCCACGGCTCATAAGAAGATTTATACAAGGCATCGGCTTCTGCACGTACCTGAAAAATTATCGCATTAATGCCTGCGCCCTGCAGACTGTTTAGTTGATTTATTAACAGCCGCTGTATCTTCTCTGTCGGCATTCCCTGGAACTGTCCATTCACACACTGAATCCATGCACCGCGGAACTCACGTTTAGGATAACGTGTCTGAGCACTGACGACAGAAGTAAAAAGTAGTGCTATCAATAAAAGAAGAATAGTTTTTGCTCTCATTTTGTTATTCTTGTTTAATACGCTTGCAAAGATAAGAAAACTTATAATTATCTTTGCATATTAAACCAAATTCAATAAAGAATGTCAGAAAGTAACTATATATCCATAAAAGGAGCAAAGGTAAACAACCTCAAAAACATCGATGTAAACATTCCACGCAACAAGCTGGTCGTCATCACGGGACTATCCGGTTCCGGAAAATCATCCTTGGCTTTTGATACATTATACGCTGAAGGTCAGCGACGCTATGTAGAAAGCCTGTCATCATACGCCCGTCAATTTCTGGGCCGCATGAGCAAGCCTGAGTGTGATTTCATCAAAGGTATACCACCCGCTATCGCCATAGAGCAAAAAGTGAACAGCCGCAATCCTCGTTCCACCGTGGGTACTTCCACCGAAATATATGAGTATCTGCGACTGCTCTATGCACGCATGGGGAAGACTTATTCCCCCATTAGCGGGCAACTGGTGAAAAAACATAGCATTGAAGATATTGTAAACTGTATGCTTTCCTTTCCTAAAGGAACGAAATACACGGTTCTCACTCCTATGATGCCCCGTGAAGGCCGTACACTGCTCCAGCAACTGGAAATGGACTTGAAACAAGGATTTACCCGTATAGAGGTGAACCGTGAAATAGTCCGTATAGAAGATTTTCTGCAACAAACAGCTGCCGAAGATAAAAAACAAAACATCTATCTGCTGGTAGATCGCATGACAGCCGATGATAGCAAAGACAGTATCAGCCGCCTCACCGATTCTGCCGAAACGGCCATGTACGAGGGAGACGGGAATTGCCTCCTCCGCTTCTACTCTGCTGACGGAAGTACGCAGCTGTTCTCTTTCAGCACTAAATTCGAGGCCGACGGAATTAAATTCGAAGAACCGAATGACCAAATGTTTTCATTCAATTCCCCTCTCGGCGCTTGTCCCGAATGCGAAGGCTTCGGTAAAATGATAGGTATAGATGAACATCTGGTGATTCCAAACCGTGCTCTGAGTGTATATGACGGAGCTGTCCTTTGCTGGCGTGGTGAAAAGATGGGGGAATGGCTACAGGAATTCATTCATGAAGCTCCCGCCCACGATTTCCCCATCTTCGCCCCTTATTATGAACTGACACAGGAACAAAAAGATTATTTATGGCATGGACCTAGAAATAAGGCCTGTATAGATTCTTTCTTCAAAATGCTGGAAGAAAACCAATATAAAATACAATATCGTGTGATGCTGGCACGATACAGGGGAAAAACTATTTGTCCTGTCTGCCACGGAACACGCTTGAAAAAAGAAGCCGGTTATGTAAAAGTAGGTGGAAAATCCATCTCTCAACTGGTTGACTTACCTATTCACGACTTAAAAGAATTCTTCCGCACTCTAGAACTAGATGCACATGACACAGCCATCGCCAAACGGATCTTAACGGAAATTACCAACCGCATCAACTTCCTCATGGATGTGGGTTTGGGATATCTTACACTGAACCGTCTCAGCAACTCGCTCTCCGGCGGTGAAAGCCAGCGCATCAATCTGGCCACCTCATTAGGCAGCAGCTTGGTAGGTTCACTCTATATCCTGGACGAGCCCAGTATCGGATTACACAGCCGTGACACCGACCGGCTGATAAAAGTACTTCGTCAGTTACAGGAGCTGGGAAACACCGTAGTAGTGGTAGAACATGATGAAGAAATAATCCGTGCTGCCGATTATATCATTGATATCGGTCCTCAAGCAGGACGTTTAGGAGGACAAATAGTATATCAAGGCAACATGAACGATCTTCAAAGAAACAGTAACAGTTATACGGTGCGCTATTTGTTGGGAGAAGAAAACATAGAGATTCCCCGATGCCATCGTCCGTGGAACAATTATATAGAAATAAAAGGTGCGCGTGAAAACAACCTTAAAGGCATTGACGTAAAATTTCCACTGAATGTAATGACGGTAGTTACGGGAGTCAGCGGTTCGGGGAAGAGTACGTTGGTACGTGATGTCTTTTACAAGGCATTGAAACGCGAATATAGTGAAGCTAGCGAACGGCCGGGTGAGTTCATCTCTTTGGAAGGAGATGTACAGCTGGTGAAAGATATTGAATTTGTAGACCAGAATCCTATCGGAAAATCATCACGCAGCAATCCGGTAACCTATGTAAAAGCATACGACGAAATACGAAAACTCTTTGCCGAACAGCCTCTTGCCAAGCAAATGGGATATACTGCCGGATATTTCTCATTCAATACCGAAGGCGGGCGCTGTGAGGAATGCAAAGGTGACGGTACGGTAACCGTTGAAATGCAATTTATGGCAGATTTGGTACTAGAATGTGAGTCTTGTCATGGAAAACGTTTCAAGAGCGACACGCTGGAAATAAAATTCCAAGACAAGAGCATCTATGACATTCTGGAAATGACAGTGAATCAAGCCATTGAATTCTTTGCCGAATACAATCAAAAAAAGATAGTGAAGAAACTAATTCCATTACAAGAAGTGGGATTGGGATATATAAAGTTAGGACAAGCCTCCTCCACTCTTTCCGGCGGCGAGAACCAACGCGTAAAACTAGCTTATTTTCTGAGCATAGAGAAAGCACAACCCACTATTTTTGTATTCGATGAACCAACCACAGGTCTGCATTTTCATGATATCAAGAAACTGCTGGAAGCATTTGAAGCCTTAATCAGCCGCGGACATACCATTATCATTATCGAGCATAATATGGATGTGATCAAATGCGCGGATTATGTGATCGATTTAGGACCGGAAGGCGGAAAGGCCGGCGGGCAGTTGGTTTGTGCCGGTACACCGGAGGAGATAGCGGCTTGCGAGGCATCCTATACCGGAAGGTTTTTAAGGGATAAGTTATAAAGAGACGATATAAAGACAAATGTAAATAGCTCCTGCCCGAATATTCGGATAGGAGCTATTTCTTTTAAGAAGAATGGGAGCATTCCCATTAATATCCTGGGTTTTGCTCGATGATTCCATTTTTCGCAAGGTCTATAACCGCTTGCGGTATCGGGCCGTATTCGTGGGTCCCTTTGATGAAACGGGCATTTTGGAGATGAGAGCGGAATGTCTTCTCATGCTCGAAATAAGTGTTCATCACGTCTGAGGCGATTCCCCAACGGACTAGATCAAAGAAACGTTCACCTTCTAAGGCGAATTCCAGACGTCGTTCGGTACGTAAGGCTCGGATCGCCTCCTCTTTGTCGGAAAATGACGGATATAATCCGATCCGGTATTTGGCGGCATCCGCTGTCCCGTCAGCGGTTTTTACGGTCTGGCTGTTCATGGCACGCTCGCGAACTTGGTTGATGTATTTCAATCCGGTAGCCAAATCGCCTAGTTCGATAGCAGCTTCGGCACGCCACAATAACACGTCCGCATATCGAATAATATAAACATTCAATGCGTTTACGTATGGCCAGATAGCCAAATAGTAACTTGAGTTCTTGGAGACAATACGTTTTTTCGGGCTATACGGACC
>ENA-OPVU01001187-OPVU01001187.1-human-gut-metagenome-genome-assembly--contig:-NODE-1187-length-14181-cov-2.362948_pt1 | contig 14181 bp, 13 predicted proteins | sample MGYA00241497_ERZ501986 | MGnify/ENA primary metagenome ERZ501986 (study PRJEB25962, sample SAMEA2042995) | human gut metagenome | biome: human gut; feature: human-associated habitat; material: faeces...
GGCGACAGGCGGGTAAGCGTATGCCGGGAACTGACAAAACGGCATGAAACTGTGTATAGATCGACTCTTTTGGAAGCGGTTTCTTATTATGAAGAAAATCTTCCGAAAGGGGAGTGCGTTCTTGTAATTGAAGGATTGAGCCGTGAAGAGATCGAGCAGGAAGAGCAAAAGAAGTGGAGTAATCTGTCGATCGAAGAACATATGGAGTATTATCTGTCGCAGGGAATCGATAAAAAAGAAGCGATGAAGAAAACCGCAAAAGATCGAGGAGTGCAGAAAAGAGAAATTTATAACTATCTTGAAAAACTAAAAAGTGGTGAAGGAAACTAAAAAATAACCGATACCGGAGGTTATCCGATATCGGTTATTTTGCCGTCTTTCATAAATACGATCTTTTTGCCTAATGTGCGGGCTTCCAAAGGATCGTTTGTTACATATAAGACGGTAATTTTAAGTTCTTCGTTAATTTCGAGAATATCACAAAGCATCTCTTTTCTTCGTTCAGGATCTTGACGCGCAAAATCTTCGTCTACGAGGAGGACTTTCGGCTGGCAGACAATCGCGCGTCCGAGAGCGACTTTTTGCTTGTCTCTTTCAGAAAGCGCCTTGATCTTCTGCCCCAGAACTCCTGAAATCCCGAGAAGTTTGGCGGCATCGTTTACACGGCTGTCGATAATGTTGCGGGGAAAATCCCTCAGACGCAGACCGAGCGCCATGTTGTCGTAGGCGTTAAAATGCTTGTAAAGCGTATAATTTTGGAACGCCATCGCAAGCCGTCTGTCACGCGGCAAAATATCGTTTAATAATTCATCACTGAGATAAATCTTACCGGAAGTGATATCCTCTAATCCGCCGATCATGCGGAGGATCGTAGATTTTCCGCATCCGCTGGGACCGATAAATGCAGTGACTGCATTTTGCGCAATATTCATATTGATATCTTTGAGTGCATGATTCTCACCATAATGCAGGTTCAGATGCTGCACAACGATTTTGGAAGGGTTTGTTTCCTTTTTCATTCTTTGTCTCTCTTTCTATCTATGTAATGCTGTTACGCTGTTATTTTTTGTCTACCTGCAGCTTCTTTGCCATTCCTCTGGCCAGCATATTGATCAAAAATACGATCACAAGAAGTACAAGCGCAATGCCAAATGCTACATCATACTGGGCTTTTGCCATTGACAGATACAGCTGGATCGTAAGCGTTCCACCTGATTCCATGATCTTTTTCAGGTAACCGACCGCCGTTTTCGGAAGTACAAAGCCACTGCCGGCTGTAAACAAAAGCGCTGCAGACTCACCGACAATACGACCGATTGCCAGAAGTACCCCCGTTAAAATACCGGGCATTGCAGACGGAAGGAGGATCGTACGGATCATATACCATTTTGTGGCACCCATACCAAGCGCTCCGCTCCTGTAGCTTTCAGGAACGCTCCTGAGCGCTTCCTGTGTATTTCTCGTGATCAGTGGCAGAATCATGATCGTCAGGGTGAGCGCGCCTGTCAGAATCGAATAACCAAATCCGCAGGCTGTTCCAAAGAACACCATACCAAACAGACCGAATATGATCGACGGAATTCCGGAAAGCGTTTCTGTCGTAAATTCGATCAGACGTACAAGTTTTCCGCCCTTTGCATATTCATTCAGATAAATCGCAGATCCGATTCCGATCGGTGTTGCGATCAATAATGTCAGAACAACAATGTAAAGTGTATTTACAATGTTTCCCGCAATGCCTGTTGTCTGCCTGATCGCGCTTGTAACGGTTGTCAGGAAAGTCAGATTCACATTTCTGATACCACGGATCACAACATATCCGATGATACATACCAGCACAAGTACAGAGAAAAGTGCTGACAGATAGATCAGAAAAAGAAGGATGTGATCTTTTAATTTATGGGTCTTATGCATAATACTGCCGGCCATTTATTTTTCCTCCTTCTCTTTTAAAATACCTGTCAGTACCAGGTTAATGATCATAATGAATACGAAAAGGACAAGACCGATCGTAAACAGCACCTGTCTGTGCAGTCCCGACGCATATCCCATCTCGCTGACGATCGCTGTTGTCAGGAATCTGACAGAATTAAACGGAAGCGGTGCATTGACGCTGCTGCCTGAAACGAGGGTGATCGCCATAGCTTCTCCGATCGCTCTTCCCACGCCTAGAACAATGGCAGAAATAATACCGGATTTTGCTGCAGGTATCACTACCTTGAATATTGTTTCGATCTTGGATGCGCCCAGTGCAAGAGAAGCACTTCTTAAGTGATCCGGTACTGCATGGAGTGCTGATTCACTGATATTGATCACTGTTGGCAGGATCATGATCGCCAGAACCAGAATCGCAGACAGCATATTGGAACCGCCTGTATATTGATGCGTGGAAGATCCTGCAAATACAGCTTTTTCCAGTTTATACATCAGCGGATTTAAGATCAGGATTCCCAAAAGTCCGTAGATAACGGAGGGAATACCTGCCAAAAGGGTAACTGCAGGTCTTACAATGTCCGCCAGCTTCTTTGGTGCAACTTCAGCCAGAAATACCGCTGTCAGAAGTGCAACCGGAACACCTAACAGGATTGCGGCAAATGTACCGACAATAGAGGTCAGGATCACATATAAAATACCAAAATGCGGTTCCACTGCCGCAGGTGCCCATTTTGTATTGAATAAGATTTCCCTGATCCCTACTTTGAAAAGTGCCGGCGATCCGTTTATGATCATATAAGCAGTAATGGCGAAGACCGCCATTACTGCTACCAGTGCACATACCACAAAGATGATGTGTGCGATGATTTCCACTATAGATTTATTTTTATGATTTGCAAAGATTGATGTATGCATATATTTAGTCCACCGTGATAAGTCCTACGCTCTGGATCAGCTGTTTTCCTTCATCAGATTTTAAGTAGTCAAACAGTGCCTGTACAGGCTCGCTCTGTGCACTTACTTCACCCATTGTTGCCATAACGAATGGTCTTGAAAGGATATAGCTGCCTGCTTTGATATTTTCTTCTGTCGGCTCAACACCGTTCAGTTTTGCTGCGATAATTGTGTCATCTACTGCATCAAGAGAAGCATATCCGATCGCACCCGGTGTAGAAGCTACTTTTGCGATAACAGCTCCTGTGGAATCCAGCTCATTTGCATACTGGCATGCATCTTCCAGACCAAGTAATTCTTCAAAAGCACCTCTTGTACCGGAACCTGCTTCACGGCCTACTACGACGATCGGTTCATCTGATCTGCCGAGATCTTTCCAGTTTGTTACTTCACCTTTGTAGATCTGCACGAGCTGATCCTGTGTCAGATCTGTTACTGTGTTTGCAGGATCAAGTACAACTGCAATACCGTCGATCGCTACGATGTTCTCTACACAGCCTGCTGCCTTTTCTTCATCCTTTAAACTTCTGGATGAGTTACCGATATCTACGCTGCCACCTTCCAGAGATTCAATACCTGCTGAAGATCCTGTAAATTCTGCTGTTACGCTGACACCCGGATATTTTTCCATAAAAGCTTCTGCAACCGCATTAGCAAGCTTTTCCATAGATGTGGATCCTGCCATTGCAATGCTTCCTGAAAGATCTGCGTTTGTATCTGTTGCTGCGTCTGCAGTTTCATCTGTTGCTGCATCTGTAGTTGCGTCTGTTGCTTCATCTGCGGCTGTGTCCGTTGCTGTCGCATCTGCTGTTGTATCTGCTGCATTGCTGCCACATCCTGTTAATAAGCCTGCTGCAACAGTTGCAGCCATAAGTACTGTCATAAGTTTGTTCTTTTTCATTTTCTTTCTCCTCCACTATGAGTCTCTTGTTTTTCGTGCGGCTTTCTTCCGTACGATACAATAAAAAAGAGGTATTCGCATGTTTTCTCTTCCTTATCACAGGAACGAGTGTAACACCTGATACCTCTTACATAAAATCATGTTTCCGTAAGAAATTTGTAAGTTTCATGTAAAATGATCTAATATCTGTTTTCTCACATTGCTTCTATTTTTTTGCGGAGTGCCAGCATCTTTTTATCGATCCTTGCGATCTCCTGCGCATAGGAAAGCAGTTCCCTGCGCACCTGCTCCGTCTCCTGGGGCGTGCTCTTTTCCTGCTTATAGCAGAGCTGGTGATCAAGCTTTGCCCAATAATTCATTGCCACAGTCCTGATCTGTATTTCTGCCCGTACTGTTTCGTTTTCCTCTCCGTACGGATATGGCATACCGACGATCAGATGCACACTCTGATAACCGCTCGCCTTTGGTTTTTTGATATAATCCTTTGTTTTGATGATCGTAAGCTGCGGATGCTCTATCAGATACTCTGCCACCTGATATACTTCATCCCGGAAAGAACAAACGATCCGGACACCTGCCAGATCGTTCAACCTTTGCACCGCCTGTTCATATGAAATTTCATACCCTTTCCGTTCCAGCTTTTCCGCTGCACTTGCCGCCGTTTTGATCCGCTCCGACACGGAATCGATCACCTTATGCTTCGCGCCTTTCCGCTGCTCATATTGCCGAATCAGGCTTTCCACCGTAGCGATCGCATACGATTGTTTCCTTATGTATTCCGGCTCTGCGAATGCTTTTGTCAGTTCTGCAAGCCCCTCCCTGTTTTGTTTCGCATTTTTGCTTTTACCCATACTTCTCTGCTTATTCCTTTCTCACATACCATATCACGAAAATAAGCCCTGCCACGATCGCCACAACCGATGCAGCTGTCTCCGGGCTCACTAATAATTCTATGCCACCATATAAGAAAGTATTCCATATAAAATAAGCAAAGCAGAACACGAGGATCATCCCCCAGATCCAGATGATCTTGATCAGCGGATCTTCCCCGTTCTGCCTTGCCTGTTTTAACCATTCCTGTATCCTTCCCATATCTGCTTACCTCCGTCTGATATCTATCTCTTTCCATACAACTCTGTTTACATGATTATCATCCGATAAGTAGTGTTTTCCTTCTATCACACATGGGAAAAATTATTGTAAAATGAATGTAAATTATTTCTCTTCCCGCTCTTCGAGCTTTTCTTCGAGCTTTTCTTTGATCTTCTCCTTTACTTCAGCCTTAAATTCCGGCCATGTTTCGTTCCTGAATTCCGCAAAAGCCAGCTTGTATTTGCCGGAAGTTGCGCCCGGGTTACGACGCAGAAGCTGCAGCTTATCCTTTGTAAGATAAGATCTGTCTTTTCCTTTCTGCATAATTTCTTCGATTCTTTTCCGGATCTCTTCTCTCTGCACAAGAGCCTGTTCCTTTTTCAGCTGTTTCTCATCCGTAATTCTTGCTCTGATCTCTTCTTTCTGCTGCTGCGCCTGTTCGATCCGCTGCTGTGCTTCATCCGCGATCACAGCCTCGACAACCTCAAGCCGCTTCTGCAAAAGCTTCAGTTCTTTCTTTGCAGCTTCTACCTTAACAAGGACGTCACGCAGTTCGATAGCTGTCTTGAAGCTGAGTGCAAAGTCTGCTGCTGCCAGCATCATGACCACATGCACGATCGGCGAAAGCACTGCCTCCGGAATGGATAATACAAATTTTTCAAACGGCTTATGTACCCAATAAACCATGGCAATGCTGAAAAATCCCCATGCCAGAGAGGAAGTCAGACAGATATGCCCCTGAAAGTTGAATTTCTGATTCGAATAATCCCAGTAACGCACCTTAAACAGAGATTCCATTAAAACACCTGTAACGTATTCCAAAATCGTGGCAGCGATCATGCCTGCAAAATAAACCGCAACCGGATGCGCCTTAAACGGAAGGGATACAAACAGGATCAGTACCGCACCGCTTCCGTAAATAGGAAGCAACGGTCCATGCATAAAACCTCTGTTTACCCATTTTTTCTTCTTTACAGATACAAAAGAAGATTCCCAGCACCATCCGATAAAGCAATAAATAATAAAAAATGCCAGCCATTGTGTCAGATTATAAGTATACATCTCTTCTTCTCCCTTTCTTTCGTTTTCAACAGGCAATCCGCATATTTCAGATCCGAACCAGCCACTTGCCATATTGCATCCTATGACTTGCGTGATCTATTGTGTCATTTCCTCAAAACTACACTAACAATCTTGCACGCATCTGCCGGATCACATCCTCTGCCGCCGAGAGCATCTGCTCTTCATCCTTCTGCACCACACCTGTCGGTGACAGGCGGTAGAAGAAGGTCGGTGTTCCCTTTAACGCAAAGGTCAGCTTTCCGCCATAATTGGCAAGCACCACTTCTATATTTTCCACACGGATCTTTGCGCCCGGATCCATCAGGAACGTAATGCCGTCTTTCTTTCCCCGGATCTCCGTGATATACAGATCATGCGCATACATACGGATCAGCGATACACGCAACAGATTTTCCACGCTTTTCGGGATCTGTCCAAAACGATCCATCAGCTCGCCGCGCATATCCTCCGCTTCGTCCCTGCTCTCGATCGCAGCGATCCGCTTATAAATATCCAGCTTCTGGTATTCGTTGACAATATAGCTCTCCGGAATGAAAGCATCCACATCCAGATCGATCGTTGTGACAAAATCAATGACCTGTTTCTGCCCTTTCATTGATTTTACCGCTTCGTTTAACATCTTACAATACAGATCATATCCGACCGCTTCCATGTGCCCATGCTGTACTCTGCCCAGAAGGTTTCCCGCTCCACGGATCTCCAGATCCTTCATGGCGATCTTGAATCCACTGCCAAGCTCCGTAAATTCCTTGATCGCCTGCAGGCGTTTCTCCGCCACTTCTTTGAGCACTTTATCCCGCTTATACATCAAAAATGCATACGCTGTCCGGTTTGATCTGCCGACACGGCCTCTTAACTGGTAAAGCTGGGAAAGCCCCATGTTATCCGAATCATGAATGATCATCGTATTGACATTGGGGATATCCAGTCCCGTTTCAATGATCGTTGTGGAAACAAGCACATCGATCTCGCCACTGACAAAATCATACATGATCCGCTCCAGCTCGCTCTCCTTCATCTGTCCATGTGCAAATGCCACATTTGCCTCCGGTACCAGATTCTGGAGAAAGGCCGCCATTTCCGCGATCGTGTTGACACGGTTATATACATAGTAGACCTGCCCGCCTCTGGCAAGCTCACGCCCGATCGCTTCCCGCACCATTTCTTCATTATATTCCATGACAAACGTCTGGATCGGCATACGGTCATTCGGTGCTTCTTCCAGAACACTCATATCCCGGATTCCCACAAGGCTCATGTGGAGCGTACGCGGGATCGGGGTTGCTGTCAGCGTCAGAACATCTACATTTTCCTTGAGCTGCTTGATCTTTTCCTTGTGGGTAACACCAAAACGCTGTTCCTCATCGATGATCAGAAGCCCCAGATCCTTAAACGCCACGTCCTTTGACAAAACGCGGTGTGTTCCGATCACAATATCCACCAGTCCCTTTTTCAGGCCTTCGATCGTCTTTTTCTGCTGCGCAGCCGTCCGGAAACGCGACATCATTTCGATCGTGACCGGGAAATCCTTCATGCGCTGTACAAAATTATCGTAATGCTGCTTGGCAAGGATCGTCGTCGGAACAAGAAATACAACCTGCTTCCCTTCCTGTACTGCCTTAAATGCCGCGCGGATCGCCACCTCTGTTTTGCCATATCCAACATCCCCGCAGATCAGGCGATCCATGATACGGCCGCTCTCCATATCCGCCTTTGTCGCATCAATCGCCAGAAGCTGATCCTGCGTTTCCTCATACGGAAACATTTCTTCAAACTCGCGCTGCCATACAGTGTCTTTTCCGTATTGATAACCTTTTCCGTGTTCTCTTGCCGCATACAGCTTTACTAGATCCTTTGCAACCTCATTGACTGCGCCCTTTACCTTGGACTTCGTTTTTGTCCATTCCTGTGTACCCAGCTTATTCAGCTTCGGTGCTTTGCTTTCTGCGGAAGCATATTTCATGACCGCATCAAAGCCCGTTGCCAGCACATAAAGAGTTCCACCGTCGCGGTATTCGATCTTCATATAGTCTTTCATGACCTTGTCTACGCATACCTTTTCGATACCACGGTAAATGCCCAGCCCATGTGTTTCATGTACGACATAATCGCCCACCTTCAGTTCCGTGAAGTCATGAATCTTCTGTCCTTCATATCGCTTCTTTTTCCGTTTCTTTGCATGTTTGCCGAAAATATCGCTTTCCGTGATCACCGCAAGACGGATCGATGGATATTCAAAACCCTTGCTGATCTGCCCATGCATGACCATGATCTCCCCATTTTGGAGCACACGCTCCGTATCTTCGCTGTAAAAAGCAGTCAGCTCATTGGCACAGATATCCTCTGCCAGTCGTTTTGCTCTTGTCCGCGAAGGAGACAACAGGATCACGCGATACCTGTTTTTATGGTAACGCCTCAAGTTTTCCAACAGGATTTCAAAACTGTTCTGGAACGAATTGACCGCTCTGGCATCTGCATAATACCGCTCCTCCACCTTTAAAAACGGAAGATTGCTGTCCAGCACAGACAAAAGCAAGAGCCTCTGCCCGGTCAGCATTGCCCAGACCTGATCGGCAGTATACAGAAGTGCCGCCTGCCCCGGCAGTGCATAGCCCTTCTCCAGACGATGCTCCATGCTTTCCCGAAATTCCAGCTCGACTGCATTCAGATGTTCTTTCCCGTGCAGCGGTTCATCCAGAGTAACCAGCAGTTCGTCCTTCGGAAACAAAGAAAGGAAGCTGACAAGCTGCGGACAGAAATATTTCATATAGCTGTCCAGATTTGCCATCACGCCAAATTCTTCCATCTGCTCTCTGAGCTGCTCGGTCTGCACCTTCACGCGGTGCGCCTCTTCCAGCTTGTTTTCCTTTTTCAATGCCTCCGCTGCCTGTTTTGCCTCCGCTTCGATCGCTTTCAGGCCATCCAGCTTCTGCTGCTTTGTCAGGATCATTTCCGTCGCCGGATAGATCGTCACTGTCCTCAGCGCTTCCACCGAACGCTGGCTGAGTACATCAAACCGACGGATCGACTCTACCTCATCACCCCAGAGCTCAATACGATACGGATTTTCTTCTGTCAGATCATAAATATCGATAATACCGCCGCGAATGGAAAACTGCCCCGGTTCTTCTACCTGATAGGTCTTTTCGTAGCCCATCTTTACGAGCTTCATCGCAACCGCTTCTTCCTCTACGATGCTTTCCGCAGAGATCGTGATACAGTTTTCCTCCAACATCTGCAGTGGCAGACAGGGCGCAAGCAGCGCATCCACTGTCGTTACGATCGTCAAAGGCTCCTTTTCCAGAATCCGGCGATAGCAGCAGATCCGCTCCTTTGTCATCTCCTGTCCGCGGATATCCGCCTGAAAGAAAATGTAATCCTTGGCAGGAAACAATATGGTATTTTTATCAAAAAAGGAATAATCCTCATATAATTCCTTTGCTTTGACATCACTGAAGGTCAGGACAAGTTTGTATGGATAGTCCTCGCCCTGCCCGCAAAGCATCTGTGCCTTCTGTGCGTCCGCGCAGCCTGAGATCAGAACTGTCTTTTGCGCCATGAGTGCACGTCTGGCATCCTCATAAAAGGATAATTCCTTCAAATATTCTGTAAACGCTTTCACTTTATTACCCTCAAATGCAAGTTATCCCTGCTTTTTACCGTTAAAATGGTTCATTGCAGCATCTGCCGAATCATTCATCATCATTACAACTGCGTCCGCTGCATCCGCAAATGCCTGCTGCATGACTTCCTGATCTTTTTTGTCAAAATGTCCCAGCACGTAAGCAGCCAGATCATAGCCCTGCGGCTTCTCTCCGACACCGACCTTGATCCGCATAAAGGTATCATGTCCCAGATGCGAAATGATATTCTTGATTCCGTTATGTCCGCCTGCGCTTCCTTTCTTACGGATCCGCAGTTGTCCGGGCGGCAGAGAAATATCATCATAGATCACGATCAGCTCCTGTGTTTCATCTGCCTTATAGTAGTCTATGAGTTCCCGCACGCTTTCACCACTTAAATTCATATAGGTCTGCGGCTTTGCGAGGATCACTTTCTGTCCTTCTATATAGCCTTTTCCGATCAGTGCCTTGTGTTTCTTTTCCGTGACGGAGATCCGGTATTTTTCTGCAATGGCATCTATAGTGTCAAAACCGACGTTATGTCTGGTGTGCATGTATTCTTTTGTAGGGTTTCCGAGTCCGACTATGATATACATATGGATGTCCTTTCTTCCATAAATGAACCGAAATTTATTTCCGGTGGATAGATTGATTCGTAAATCATAGTGTACTTGATTTTGAAGGGAAATTCAATAGGAGAGGGTGCAGGGAAGGGAAATGTGCTTTGAATTCGATGTATATATAGAAACGCAGGAACATAAATACTTCCTTGCTCAAGTAATCAGAAGCTAAGATGTTCTAAGTGTTTTTCTTACATCATCTGCTTCTGCCGCAACCGATGCATATTCGCCATCCAGGCTCAAATGCATCTTGCCCGTACATCCTTGTACGGGCATTGCTATGATATTGATAAAACACTAAGAACATCTAAGCCTCTGATTGATTCGCAAGTCTGTATTTATATTCCTGCTGCTTAATCTTATATATTTATATTGAATAGTTCAACATGCATTACTGCTCTACCGGAGGCGCAAGATAGCATCCAATTTCTATTATACTGCCATCTTCTAACTTCTTTTTCAGGAAAAATTTCTTGTCTTCTGAAATCTTGGAGTAATCGCCTGTAAACACACTATAGCCAAATCTCGGTTCAATTGTATTTCCTATCTCAAAATCAAATCCATATCCTATACCATCCTCAAAATTAAACAATATTTTGTCTTCTGCCTTCAACTGATAATGCTGTCCTTCCTGCATATTGATCAGATATCCTTCCTGTTGGTTATAAATCACAATAGCCGGTTTTTCTGAATCTAAGCTGCCCATATAATCATCAATCGACGTAAAATCAGTAACATAGGTCACTTCGCCCGGATCAGATGCTGTATCGGTAGCTTCTGCCGTGGTATCGGACTCTGCCTCTTCCGCTTCGTCGGATGAATCGGTTGTATCCGTATCTGTTGTTTCGGTTGAAGAATTCTCTTCAGCCAATGCTTCTGCATTTGCGTCGCTTTGTTCCTCTGCTGCTTCGTTTTCTGCTGCCTCTGATTCAGTCGCAGCTTCCGCATCGGTTGTCTCTTCCACTGCTGTGTCTGAACTGCTTTCTGTTTTGGCATTTCCACAACCTGCAAGCAGGCAGGCTGCCAGACCTGCTACCATCAGAGAATGTACGATCTTGGTTATCTCCCTCTTTTTCATTTTTGTTCCTCCTGTTTTCTGTTTATTTGTTATTACCTTTGTATAGGTAATATAGGTTAAGATTATTCTCTTTTTTCCATATTGTCAACTATGCATAGGTAATTTAAATTGTTTCCCTGTTATGATGTTCTTAACCGTACAAAGGTAATATAGAAAACAGCAGGTAGAAAATGACATACTCTGACATTCTGGCTCTGCGTATCAAACAATTATGTAAAAAGCGCGGCATTACGATCAATCATCTCGCAACGCTGGCTGGTTTAAAGCAGTCTACAGTCGATAACATTATACGCGGAACAAGTAAGAATCCTAAAATTTATACATTGCATAAGATAGCAACCGCATTCGGTATGACGCTCTGTGAGTTTTTAGATTATCCGGAACTGAACGAATATGATCTGGATGAGGATGAGAATGAAGATTAAAAAGCCCAAGGTTTCACACAAACCTTGGGCTCTTTGCTTCTTTTATTCCATTTCCGGTTCTGAAAGCGACTTCTCATATGCCTCAAGAATAACTTTCTGCATATGATCTCTTGTCTCGGAGTTGATCGGATGGGCAATGTCTCGATATTCGCCATCGGATGCTTTCTTGCTCGGCATCGCGATAAACATTCCCTTTTCGCCTTCTATTACTTTTATATCATGTACAACAAACACATTATCCAGCGTAATGGAAACAACTGCCTTCATCTTTCCTTCTTTCGCGATCTTGCGTACACGAACGTCTGTAATGTTCATCTTAAATTCCCCCTTTATCGAATTTTAGTATAAACTACATGACATAGCGGTCATTTTTCTCTATGACGATCTTAATATCATCTTCCCCTTTGTGGTAAGAGTTTGCATGAATTGTATCATGACTTTCCACGATACAATTCTCAATATAAGTATTGTCACCGATATAAACATCATTCAGGATAATGGAATTCTTAATGGTACAATTACTTCCAATAAATACTTTCTTAAAGATGACGGAGTTCTCTACCGTACCATTGATGATACTTCCGCTGGAGATCAGGCTATTCTTGATCTTTGCACCTACATTGTATTTTGCCGGAGGAAGATCATCTACCTTGGAGTAGATATCCGGATACTGACGGAAGAAATAGTCTCTGATATCAGGCTTTAAGAAATCCATATTTGCGTTGAAATAATCATCAACCGTTGCAATGTTCTTCCAGTAATCCTGAATCTTATAACCGTAGATTCTCTTCAAGTTCTTGTAACGGATCAGAATGTCCTTTACAAAATCATACTGTCCTTCTTCAGCGGCCTTCTCGATCAGCTCAATAAGCTGACGGCGGCGGATCACATAAATACCACAGGAGATCGTATTGGAATTGGCTACGATCGGCTTTTCTTCAAACTCTTCGATACGGCTTTCTTCATTCATCTTTAAGATACCGTAACGGTCTACATTTTCACCTGCAGGCATATCTTTGCATACCACCGTGATATCCGCTTTTTTTGCAATATGGTATTCCAGCACCTTGTTATAATCCATTTTGTATACACAGTCACCGGAAGCAATCACAACATACGGCTCATGACTTTCCTTCAGGAAATCCAGATTCTGATAGATCGCATCTGCTGTTCCTCGATACCAGGAGCTGTTCTCACTTGTAACGGTAGGAGTGAAGACAGAGAGACCTCCCTGTTTTCTACCGAAATCCCACCATTTGGATGAGCTCAGATGCTCATTCAGGCTCTTTGCGTTATACTGCGTAAATACTGCCACGCGCTGGATACGTGAATTTGTCATATTGCTCAGGGCAAAATCAATACTGCGGTAACTGCCTGCTACAGGCATTGCAGCGATCGCACGTTTCTGCGACAGTTCTTTCATTCTGTGATTGTTTCCACCTGCTAAGATAATTCCTATTGCTCTCATGACCTGTCACCTGCCTTAATCAAAGTTTTACCGCTTCCAAGATAGTAATCTGTGTAATCTTCCACTGTTGTAATGCCGGATACAACAGAGTTCTTTCCTACTGTTACCTTGGAAGGAATCACGGATTTTTCTCCTATTGTGACAAGTCCATGATTATAAATATGCGGATCGGTTTCGTTGTCTACTTCTTCACCGACACCGAGCTTGACATAATCGCCGATCTCAACATTTTCCGCAACAATCGCTTTATTCAGCTCACAGCCTTTGCCAATCTGTGTTTCATTCATAATGATAGAATCCCGTACAACCGTATCTGCACCGATCGTTACGCCACAGCCGATAACGGAATTGTAGATTTTACCGTAAATCTGAGAGCCTTCACCGATGATACATTTCTCGATCTCACTGTCGGAGGAAATGTACTGTGGTGGAAGGATGTCGCTCTTTGTGTAGATCTTCCAGTATTCTTCATACAGGTTGAACTCCGGAACGATATCGATCAGCTCCATATTTGCTTCCCAGTAAGAATTCAGTGTTCCTACATCTTTCCAGTAGCCATTGAACTCATATGCATAGCATGGAGCGCCATTGGAATGGCAATACGGAATGACATGTTTACCAAAGTCAAGTGCAGGCTGGGACGCATTTGCAATCAATGCTTCCTTTAAAGTCTTCCAGTTAAATATGTAAATACCCATACTTGCCAGATTACTTCGCGGGTTTGCCGGTTTCTCTTCAAATTCGCTGATCTTACGGTCTTCGTCTGTGATCAGGATACCAAATCTCTTGGCTTCCTCAAGCGGTACAGGCATTGCAGCCAATGTAACTTCTGCACCTTTTGCCTTATGATAATCCAGCATTACTTCATAATCCATTTTATAAATATGATCTCCGGAAAGGATCAATACATAATCCGGATTATAGCTGTCCATATACTCAATATTCTGATAGATAGCATTTGCTGTTCCTGTATACCATTCCGTATCTGTCTTCTTCTCATAT
>ENA-OPVU01001206-OPVU01001206.1-human-gut-metagenome-genome-assembly--contig:-NODE-1206-length-14012-cov-83.302142_pt1 | contig 14012 bp, 7 predicted proteins | sample MGYA00241497_ERZ501986 | MGnify/ENA primary metagenome ERZ501986 (study PRJEB25962, sample SAMEA2042995) | human gut metagenome | biome: human gut; feature: human-associated habitat; material: faeces...
TTTGTCGCTTTGCAAGCAAAATCCCACTAAACCCTATAGGTTGCGGATTTGAGGGATATTAGAAGTTATAACCTCATAAGAATTATGAACATCTTTTGAGAAACGAGTCTTGTTATGGAAACGTTTTCCTCCATCCAAGGTAATCTGAAATGATGTTAGCTGAATCTCCTTTAGTTTCTCTATCATGGAAGAATTTACTAAATAACCATTTGTTGTAATGGTATTCCGAAAAGCCACATTATTATTGGCACAGATTTCTTGTACTTTTTTTGAAATCGGATAGACCACCTCTTGAAAATACATCAGGGGTTCACCGCCAAACCAATCTAACTGAAAGTGTTTAATTTTTCCGTCTATTATGGTTTTCCTGCAAAATTCAAGGACTTTCGCTACATCTTCGGAAGTCATAAAACCATCATGGTGGTTTTCGTAACAATACCAACAATGAAAGTTGCAATCCAGCGTTGGAAGAATCGTCACCCTTGCCATATCGTTGGAGAAACGACGAATCTTACAATTTGCTAAAATTATATTTTCTTCATTTAGATTGGTGTCACAGACCACACCATTGGCATGCAACTCCTCCAAGATTTCTTCATCCAAAGTATCCACTTCAGAATCTGGCACGGACAGTCCGTCGAAATAGTTCTTCGTCTATTTCGAGTAAAGAAGACCGCAACTGGTTATAAACAAATTTGCGGCCTTCTTTTTCTACGTAAATATTATACTTACTAACTTTCATTAGTTAACACAATGACAATGGCTAGCTCCATTAATGTTATCACCGCTGCCCTGACAAGTACAGCCATCAGACGTATTAGTGTTATTGCCACCAAGGATATGAAACATAGAATCCTTATCAACTACATTCGCAGGTTTGATTTTCTTAATTATCTGCATAATTCCAAAATTTAAAAGATTAATACTAAAAAAACTTATATTTATACTTTTCTTCCGTCAAGAGTTCCAAACAAATTTTAACCCCCTTTTTTACAGAATCCATTACATCTGTATCTACATAATCATCATTGATATTGAGTATAGCTAATACGTCAGCAAAGCTAGTAGCCCGTTTATCAACTTCTGGCAGAAACTTCATAATTTCACACAGAGAAATATCATACTGCCGTAAATAATCGACAAGAACTGATAATTTTCGAATTTCCTGTTCCGTTACTGAAGATTCAATATCAGCACGATGCTTGAAATATATTTCATCAACAGCTCTTTTTGCCATATCCAAATATATTCTCTTTTCTGAAACCATAGAATATAAACAGAAAAAACATACTACAGGAACCAACTCGGAAGTCAACATCCTATATAGTTTTCCATTTGTAAGCTCTACTATTATGTCATCTACTCTTTTCCTCAATTTCTTATAATCCTCATAATCTGTATCGGAACAAGTACATTCCATATATATAGCAATTTCTTTTTTAAGCTTGTTTTTTTGTAAATATTCTAGCATAATTTGATAATTCCCGTTTGTTATAGTCTGTACAGGACGGGTATGAACTGCCTGGACAGAATCAACAATGGCTATATCTCTTTTATTGCTATTTATCAATAAAGGCCAATGATACTCTATACCACACCAACGCACATGCTCTTCAAACGTATCCATCACTGCCATAAGAGCTTCACGTGAAAAGCAAGGCATCATCATTTCGACAAAATTAGTATATCGTATTGTACACATTGGATTGTGCAATGTATGTTCATACGTATAATAAGAATTACTCAATGAAGGTTGAGCGATTTTAAGCCTGTATTCCTTCATCAATTCAAATAACTTATTGACCGAATCTACAGAGATTTGAATATCATCATCCAACAACAGGAAATAATCATATTGTTCTATAAACTGAGGGTGCATTTGAAAATATTGAAAAGACATATCCATTTTGTAACCTTTCAGTTTACATACAAACTTTGAATCCCCAAGATACTTATTATAAGTATCGTCATAAACAAGCAAATGCAAATCAAAATTAGCAGTATCATAGCACAATTGACGATGCAAGCTTCCATCGCCAACAGACACAATAACACAATTCTTTTTTGACGTGTTTAGATTGTTAATTATTACTTGTTTATTCATCGTTTTTGTTATTTTTTAGACGCAAATTTATATAAAAAATTCAGCCCCCCAAAAAACTTATATTTATTTATTAACGTTTTTAACCCCGCTTAACAGTACCTAATTATCTCCTTTTCGAATTCCTATCTTTTTATATATGCTCTGAGTTTGTATTAAGGCTCAGAAGAGATTATCCATCAATGGACAATTTCATCTGAGCCTTTATTTATTAGAATACTTATTTAGTCTAGAAGATTACTTCTCTGCTGACTGACCTGCTGATGTTGGCCAATATGGGTTCTGATACAATGGACTCTTCTCTACAGAAGCATAATCACTTGCGGTGAGCAGGAACTGCTTGATAGGAAGTGGCTGCAGATAGTGAGCCATGTGCCAGGTGAAACCATCCTTGTAGCTGTTGGTAGCTGTCATGTTCACCTCCAATGGACGATAGTACTCGCTCAGAGAAGAGCTTGATACGTTGGCATTAGAAGAGCCATCGGCATTCAGGTTGTTATACCAGCTCTGCATTGGAGTATTCCAGAGATGAATACCCTCCATGTGAGCAGGAGTAGTCATCAACTGATCGTATGAACGCCAGCGCTGCAAATCCATACCACGAAGACCTTCTGAAATCAACTCGCAACGACGCTCACGACGGATGTTGTAGAGAATCTTATCGGTCAACTGCTTGCCTGCAGAGTAAGAACCCCAGTCGGCAGTTTCCTTGCTCATCTCAGTAGCATCGATGGTAACCTGTGGGTTAACAGCATCACCTGTGAAGCCGGCAGCCTTACGTACATCCTTCCAATACTCCAGAACCTTGCCAGAAAGACTGTTGGTCAACATATACTCAGCCTCCATGTAGTTCAGCAGCGCCTCGGTAGCACGGAAGATTTCAGCTGCATTGTAGCAGTTACCATTACCTGTATTAGCCTTATCAAAGGTACCACCCTTACGGATTGCATAACCTGTAGAATAGTCATTCTCGGCATTACGTGTGGTAATGGTTGGATATGGCTCGTCGATGACATAGTGATCCTCAGGAGCAGACATATTCTTGAATACATTCTTCTGTCCAGGAACCTTCAGGAAGATGGTGAGACGAGGGTCACGATTGGTAGCTACATCGGCGATAGTCTGGTCGCTATAGGTATAGGCTGAATTATAGATAGGCTTACCATCCTTCATCACATAGCCCTCTACCATAGAGCGGGTGAGACCTACACCAAAGTCTCCATGCTGGACACCAACCTCCACATTATTGACTACACCCAACTCCTTGCTATACTGGCGCCAAAGGATAACCTCAGGTGTACCCGACATATCTGTAGTACCCCAGATATTGAAGTAAGGGTTCTGAGGATCACCTTCCTTCTGAGGAATAGTACCGGTGTTCACCATCAACTGATCCTTATACTTGTCAGCTACCATTTCGGCAGCCTTGGCACTCTCCTGCAGGAAATACTTAGCCTCAGCATCAACAGAACCTGTAGGATACTGATAGTTGGCATTATACTCCTTAGCCTTGCCTGGCCATCCCTCGCCGTTAGGAACGAAAGCTGTGCCGGCAAAATAAGTCAGCCAAGAACCCTCGTAGAGAGCTACACGGCTCTTGAACAGGCGGGCTGCATCTGGAGAGATACGGGTATGGTTCTTGTCAAAACCATCCTGCATCAGCGAGATAGCCTTGTCCAAGTCTTCCATGATGAAACGAGCCACCTCGTTGCAAGGCTGACGCTTGTTGGCAGCCACCAGAATTTCCTCATTGTCAGGGAATGCCTCGGTTACAATAGGAAGGTCGCCCCACTTCTGCAACATATCAAAGTAGCAGTATGCTCTCATAAAGTAGATCTCACCAATATACTGGTTGATGATAGCCTCACTACCTGAAATCTTACCAGCCTTCTGAGCCTCGAGGATAGAATTGAGCTGATAGTTGATGTTGCGGATATTATTCCAAGACCAGTTGCCGTTATCATTGGCTGTTTTCCAAAGTCCTGTGGCAAACTTGCCATCACCATTCCAGTTGATCTGGTTGTCGGTATTCACATCTCCGGCATAGAGACCATAGCTCCAGTTGGCGTGTCCTGGCAAGACATCACCATAGAACTGATCGGCAGCAGCTTTCACCTTTGCCTCTGAAGTAAAGAATCCATCAGAAGGTAAGCTTGATGGTGGCTCCTGCTCCAGATAATCACTACAAGAAGAGAAGGATGCAGCAAGTGCCAATGACATAAGTGCTATATGTTTGAATTTCATATTAATATCTCCTTTTAATTATAATGTAACGTTAACACCGAAAGAGAAAGTGCGAGAGAGAGGATAACCATTACCATAATCGGTATCGATGGTCTCTGGGTCGAACTGACTTGGAAGATCGGTGATAGTGAACAAATTCTCTGCTGAAACGAAGAAGCGGACATTGCCCAAACCTGCCTTTGAAACCAAGCTCTGTGGCAGGGTATAGCCAATCTGAAGGTTCTTCATACGCAAATAAGCTGCATTGAGCAAATAGCGTGTCTGGGTATGGATGTTCTTCCCGCTGTACTGCGGACGTGGCAGATAGGCATTCAGATTCTCTGATTCGTAGCCATTCTTGACAGACCAGGTTTCTGAATCGCGGAAGTAGTCCTGAACGCCGGTAATACCTGCAGCCCACCATACACCAGAGTCGGTAGCTCCAAACAGAAATTCTCTCGCATCAGAATAATCACGCTTCATGACACCCTGCATGAATGCACGGAAGTCGAACCCCTTCCAGCTGGCGGTGAGATCAAGACCGAAGAGATAACGAGGAGTTTTGTTGCCGATAACCTTCAAGTCACCATGGTCTGCCAATGTATTGCTTCCATTAGAGATCTTGCCGTCGCCATCCAGGTCCTTGTACATGATATCACCAGCAGCCCACTTGTCGCCAAGCTGGCTCTGTCCACCATTTGGCAAGGTAGCCAGATGCTGGTTCATCTCATCATTAGTCTTGGCAATTCCGATGGTTTCATAACCCCAGATTTCGCCTACCTTGCGGTTCTCGATATAGCTAGACAAGGAACCGGTAGGGTTGTTTGGATAACGGGTTACCTTAGCCTGAGCATCTGAAACATTGAATGTTACACCATAGTTCAAGCCATTCTCCAGATGATCGCGCCAGCCAATCTGCAACTCCCAACCAGTGGTACGGAGGTCAGTATTGTTGGTCTTAGGAACAGCAGTTCCCAAAAGTGCAGGCAACTCAGGAGCAGGACCTACCATGTCCTTGGTATTACGTACATAGTAATCGAAGGAACCAGTCAGGCGGTTGTTGAAAGCACCCCAGTCGAGACCGACATCATAGCTTTCTACCTTTTCCCAACCCAAGGCTGCAGAAACCAGACCTGGAGCTGCAGTAATGTTGGTCTTCTTACCACCCTGAAGCCAGGCACCTGCGACAGAATTATAAGCTACTGTAGAATAGGTCTGATACCAGTTATCAATATTCTGGTTACCCAAAGAACCGTAAGATGCACGGAGCTTCAAGGTATTTACAGTATTCTCCAATGGCTTCCAGAAGTTTTCGTGAGCGATGTTCCAACCCAAAGAGAAAGATGGGAAGGTCTTCCACATATTGTTTCTACGGAACTTGGATGTACCATCATGACGGATATTGAACTCGAAAAGATACTTCTCATCATAGTTGTAGTTCAAACGGCCGAAGAAGCCCGCTGTCTGCCACTGGTTGCGTCCACCATTCACGGAAGGAACGATTTCCTTGCCTTCGTAGCTCAAGCCATTGGTCAGATCCACCTCCAGACGAGACTCATCCAAGATACCATTACGCTGCAGACCGAATTCGGTCTTTCTCAACTGCTCTGCCTGGAAACCACCCATTACGTGGAAGTTATGCTTCTTAGCCAGAGAGAAGTTGTACTCGGTATAAGCCTGGAAGTTATAGTAGTTCTCCTTATATTCATCCTCATGAACATTGGAACCCTTGTCGTAAACGATAGGATTGCCGGCAACATCATGGTTGTAGAGCATCTTCTTGTCCCAGTGGCGTGCAGTATTCTCTGAACGATAGGTGAAGTCGATATGAGTTCTCCAGTTCTTGATAGGCTCAATCAACAGGTTCACCTGCTGGTTCAGGATGTCACGCTCCTTGGTATCCTTACCTGCTGTAGCCAGACCGAGGGCAGGAGAAGGTGCAGAATAATAGTAACCGTTGCGATCCTGCAAAGGCAATACCGGCCAACCCTGACGTGCCAAGTCCTGATACAGACTGTTGGTCAAATTAGCAGGGCGCTGGAAATCGGTACGGGTCCAGCGGGTAGAGTAATCCAGGTGCAGCCAATCGGTAATCTGCGCACCAATCTTAGCTGCCGTATTGTAACGGTCGTTCTTATCCTTATCCAGCTTCATGAAACCGCCATTGTGCAGGTAGTTGAAAGAAGCATAGAAATTAAACTTATCATTACCGCCACTCACACTTGCGTTATGCTCCTGAGAGAAGGCTGTGCTCTTATACAAGGCATCATACCAATCTACGTCATCTACACCATAGGCGTAGCCATCATTCCATGTTGTGCCGTTGCTGGAATCGATACCGTAGAGCAGGTTACCATTGGCATCCTTTCGGGTACCAGGACCTACAGGAGTGGCATTGTGATAAGCCACGATCTTATCCATACGCTCCTGATCGAAGAACACACCACTACCACCATTGGTATGAGCATCGTTTACCCATGCTGCATAGTCAACAGAGTTCATCATGTGCTTGCCACGAATCATTCCGCTGAAACGGAAGCTGTTATTATAGTTGACTGTAACCTTACCCGACTTACCTTTCTTGGTAGTAACCAAGATTACACCGAAAGGTGCACGGGAACCATAGATTGAAGATGCAGCAGCATCCTTCAATACAGATACACTTTCGATATCCTGTGGGTTGATGGTATTCAAATCACCCTCAGAACCATCAATCAAGATCAATGGAGTACCCTTGGAACCCTCACCAATGGTAGTAGTACCACGTACATTTACATTAGGAGTAGCATCCATAGAACCAGATGAACTGGAAATCTGCAAACCAGGAACCAGACCCTGCAATGCCTGGGTAGCATTGGCAACAGGACGGGAAGCAATCTCCTTGCTGTCGATTACAGAGACAGCACCAGTGAGGTTTACCTTCTTCTGAGTACCGAAACCTACGACAACTACTTCACTCAAAGCCTGATTGTCGTCTTCCAAAGTAACGTTCAACGGACCATTACCAGCTTTTACCGTCATGGTCTTATAACCTATATAAGACACTTCGACCATAGCACCTGGAGCAGCACTGAGCGAGAAATTACCATCAATATCGGTAACAGTACCCGTCTTGGAACCCTTAACCTTTACGGTAGCACCGATTACCGGCTCACCAGAAGGATCAAGAACCTGCCCTTTAACGACACCCGACTGCTGAACAACCTGAGCTGTAGAAGCTGCCATGATAGATTGTGGAGGCAAAGCAACGCCAGTTGCCAAAGCTGCCAAAGCCATCAATCTTCTAGACGATGTTATTAGCTTAAGATTTTCCATTTTAAGTTGTATTTTAATTTATTAGTTTATATTATACTGTTTATGTAAAAAAAATGTAAAGTGCCGCCTTCGCTCTCGCCAAGGCAACTTTTATTGCTTCACAATTGCAAAATTCGGTCTTTTTTATCATATATTAGGGAAAAATTCGAGAAAATAAGGGAAAAATTCGGGAAAAAGCTGTAAATTTGTACCCAAAATACAAAGAAATACTAATAATCAAGATGAGAACGATATATTTGATACTGACTTTTGTGTGCTGCATCATTGCTAAAGCGGAAACATTTCCATACCGCAGCATTGCATCTTTTAACATTTCGCCAGCGTCTGAAAGCCATTGCATGATACTAGATAGCGAAGGAATGATGTGGGTGGGAACCAATTCCGGACTCAAATCATACGATGGCTATACCGTGAAATCGTATAAATCGAATGCTCTTTCTCCAGGTATTCTACCCAACAACGACATCCGTTCCATGGCAGAAGACCACGAGCAGAACCTCTGGCTGGGAACCCGAAACGGCCTGGTAAAGATAAACCGGAAGACTGGCGTTTTCAAGACCTATTTCCTGCCAAGCGAAGATCAGAGAATCATCTACCATCTCTTTGTTTCGAGAGATGGTACACTCTGGGTTGGTACAGATGGAGGATTATCTTATTTCAATCCGGAAAATGAATCCTTCTATACCTATACTTCCAGGAATGCCTGGCGCATCGATGAAAACGGAAAGAAACAGCGCCTCAATTCTTTCAGCGTAAAATGTGTAACTGAAGACAAAAACGGCGACCTTCTCATCGGTACCTGGTCTTCCGGACTGATGCGTCTGAAACGTGGCAGCAACGTATTCCGCAGCTACCCGAAGCTGAATGACATAAATTCTGCCTACTCGCTCTTTTTCGACAGAAACCATCGTCTCTGGGTAGGAACCTGGGGATACGGAGTGCTGTGCATCAGCAATCCGGACAATCTGAAGAATCCGCAATATCATCAATATCCCTATACAACCAATAATTTCGACATCTTCTATAAATTCGTAGAAGACCCTACTACGCATACTCTCTGGGCATGCACAAGAGAAGGCATCTGCTTTCTCGACGAAAACCTGCCGCAGGCCAGCTGGCAGAAATATACCCAGATAGGCAACAGCCGACTCATCTACTGCAATGATATCTGCACAGATGGGGGGGGCAACATCTGGCTCTGCACGCAGAATGATGGAGTCCTGCAGATTACTACCACACCATCGCTCTTCAGGCAGTGGCATCTGGGAAATCTTCAGAATGCCCCTACCATCAACTACGTGAATGCCATACTAACCACCGATGGAGCATGGTTCTGGCTGGGGCTCAACCCATACGGAGTAGCGCTCTACAACAGATACACCGGTGCCACCTATTATAATAGTGAAATTCCAGGTTTTGGCAGTTTGCACGACTATACGCTAACCACGAGTATCACCAGCATTGCCAAAAGAAGCAATGGGGAAATCTGGTTTGCGGTCAACAACTATGGTATCGTAGTCAAACCAAAGGAGGGAAATGCCTTCGAACTGAATCGCAGCAATACCAAATACATCCAAGAAGACTTTGTCAATGCTGTTTTCGAATCAAAGGATAAAACCATGTGGATAGGAAGCCGCAATGGTATGAGTATCGTGTATCCAGACAATACAGGCTACTTCCTGACCATGAAAGAAGGTAAAAACGACTTCAGCAGCTGTGACATCCGTAACATCTGCCAGGATAGGCAGGGTAACATCTGGGTCTCTACCAATAATGAAGGCATCATCCGCATTTCGGGAAATCCCAAGAACATCCGATCGCTGAAATACAAGCAATACAGCTTTAAAAACCAGCTGTTTGCCATCAATGATGCCCAGAAATGTATGGAGGACAAGCAGGGCAGACTCTGGGCGATATCAAACAGTGGCGGACTCTTCCTATATAATAAGGAGGAAGACCGTTTTGAATACCAGAACCGAAAGATTCATCTTCCGGATGACCAGACCTTCTCCATAGAAGGCGATGCTTTCGGCAATATCTGGGTAGCGCTCAACAAGTCTCTGGCTTATATTACCTGGAAAAGTCAGGATGCGGAAGACTTGCGCAACATCACTTACTTTACCCGGGAAGACGGTTTGGGAGAAGTCCATTTTTCGGCGGATGCCAGTTATCAGTTTGGCAAGGAAATCTTCTTCGGCGGAAGAACAGGCTTCTTCTCCTTCACTCCATCTCCTCTTATGGGAATGAAGCATCACAAGAAGAACAGCAAGCTCATCATTACCGACCTGCTGATAGACGACGTGCCATTTGCCATGCTGGACTCTGTTCTCAAAAGTGATATTTCGAAAGAAATGCCTCACTATACCCAGGAGATTACCATACCGGCAAAGGTGAAGAAGTTTGATATCGAGTTTGCACTCCTCACTTACGGCAATGCCAGCAAGAATGTCTATGCCTACCAGCTGGAAGGTTATGATGAAGACTGGCAATACTGCAAGCCTGATGTTCACAAAGCCACCTTCCAGAACCTAAGCGCAGGAACCTACAGATTGCGTCTGAAGGCCACCGACAGCTATGGTCAGTGGCAGGAACTGCCCTACACCATCACCATCAAGGTGCTGCCGCCATGGTATGCATCCAGAATAGCCTTCATGCTCTATATCCTGATGCTGATAGGCGGCATCTTTGCTGCTGCCAGATGGTATAAGGAGCAGGTGAAGACCAGAAACAGCCTGCAGATGGGTGTTATCCTTACCAATATCACCCACGAGTTGCTCACCCCGCTCACCGTCATTTCTGCCACCATCTACAAGCTCAAGGAAAGAGCACCACAGTATGAGGAAGACTATCTGGTGATAGACAGCAACATCAACCGCACCACCCGACTCCTGCAACAGATCCTGGAAGTGAGAAAGTCGCAGGCAGGACAGCTGCATCTGCTCGTGAGCCGCAGAAACCTGATTTCGTTCATAGAAGAAGCTTGCGAGAATATCCGTCCGATGGCTGAACACCAGAAGATTACCCTATCCCTGGAGAAGCCGAAGACTGAAGGCATGGCATGGTTTGATGCCGACAAGATGGATAAGATCATCTACAACCTGCTCTCCAACGCCATTAAATATAATAAGGTGGGAGGCAAGATTGATGTATCACTCAGCCTCAGCAAGGAACAGGCTATCATCACCATCGCGGATAATGGCATCGGTATGTCGAAAGAGAAGATGAAGCATCTCTACACCCGATTCTTCGATGGCGACTACCGCAAGCAGAACATGCCGGGAACCGGCATCGGACTGTCGTTGACCCACGACCTGGTGAAACTGCATCATGGCGATATCCAATGTGAAAGTCAGGAAGGCGAAGGCACTACCTTCACCATCACCCTGTCTATCAGAAAAAGTGCGTATGCACCAGATGAAATAGACAATTCTGAAAAAACAAATGCAGTAAATCGGGAAGCCATCAGACAGGCAAGCCAGGAAACGAAGCTGGAATTCCAACCTGCTTCTGAAGACAAACCTAAGCTGGCACCTGTCCGCCAGAGCATCTTCATCAGAAAGAATGCGAGCAAGATCCTGGTGGTGGAGGACAACGAGGAACTGCTCGCCCTGATGCTGCAGGTATTGAGCAAGAACTATCATGTGTTTACGGCAAAGAACGGAAAGCAGGCGAAAAACATCATCATGAAGGAGAAACTCGACCTCGTGGTGAGCGACGTGATGATGCCAATCATGGATGGTATCGAACTGACCAAGCAGCTGAAGTCTGACAAGAGTTTCTGGCAGCTGCCTATCATCCTGCTCACCGCCAAGAGCAAGGAAGAGGACAAGACCGAGGCTTATGCCGCAGGAGCAGATGCCTACATCACCAAGCCTTTCAAGTTTGAGGAGCTGGAAGTCCGGATCAATGCCCTTCTTGCCAACCGTAAGAAGATGATAGAGAAGATTCAGGCAGAAGTTGCGCTCCAAACCAGCACGGAGAGCGAAACACAGACTGCGTTACATTTGAGCAACCCAGATCAGGCATTCATCACTCGTGCCACAGAGGTAGTGATGCAACATCTTGCAGATGGCGATTACAACCGCGATTCTTTTGCCAAGGATATGGTGATGAGCGAATCCACCTTATATAATAAGGTGAAAGCCACAACAGGGCAAACGGTCATTGCCTTCATCACCAGCATCCGCCTGAAGGAAGCTCAGCACATCATCCGGTCGAACCCTAACATTCTGATCAGTGAAGTGGCAACCCAGGTGGGCTTCAACACTCCGAAGTATTTCTCCAAATGCTTCAAGAAGGAGTTCGGCATCTTCCCAAAGGAGTATGCTGAGAAACTGAAAAACGTCAATTAGCATGATTAGTCGTGGAAATCCATTGTTTTTCCGCACATTTCCACGACTAATAAATACCATCTTCCTGTCACTATTCTGCGCGAAATGGATTTTTACCCCCTTTCGCGCAAAATAGCGATTCGTTATTTTGCGCGAAACGGTATTTTTAGTATCTTTGCAGCAAAATAACGACATCATTATGGCACAAGATTATAGGAAGAGAGCCTGAAATCAAGGAGATTGAGGCTCTATATCAAACAAACAAACCTGTTTTTGCAGTAGTTTATGGTAGAAGAAGAGTCGGCAAGACCTTTCTGATAAGAGAATTGTTAGGCGACAAGTTTGCATTCTACCACACAGGACTCTCGCCATACGAATTACAAGGCAAGAAACAGAAGGAGCAGCAACTTAGCAATTTCTACTCTTCGCTCATCAAGTATGGCAGCGATATCAAACGAGTTCCAACCAACTGGCTGGAAGCATTTGATGCGCTCATATCCTTGCTGGAAAAAAAGACACCAAGAAGCGACAAGTTGTATTCATCGACGAACTTCCATGGATGGATACACCCCGTTCTGGCTTCATTACCGCCTTGGAACATTTTTGGAATGGATGGGGAGCAGGCAAGGAGAACTTAATGCTCATCGTCTGTGGCTCAGCTACCTCTTGGATTTCAGACAAACTCCTCAACAACAAGGGAGGACTCTTCGATCGAACTACAGATGAAATCAAGCTCCGCCCTTTTACCTTGGGGGAATGTGAGAGATTTTACCAGGCAAACCATATCGTAATGTCTAAATTCGACCAGGTACAATGCTATATGGCTACTGGTGGCATACCTTATTATATATCTATGCTCCAAAAGGGAAAGAGCCTGGCGCAAAACATAGACCGCCTCTTCTTCGAGCCAAACGCCAAACTCAAGTTAGAATTCGACCGTCTCTACTCTTCTCTCTTTACCAATGCAGAAGACTGCAAGAAGATTGTACGATTACTGGCAAAGAAGCAACAAGGGTACACAAGAAAAGAGATACAGGTACTGACGAATCTTGCATACGGTGGCGGTCTCTCCACAACTCTGAAGACTCTGGAAGTGAGCGACTTCATCACCTCGTATATCAAATACGACTATCCGAAGAGAGAGGTTTACTATCGTCTTACCGACTTCTACAGCAAATTCTATCTCTCCTTCATTGATGGCAAGAAGACTACCAATCCCAGCTTTTGGCAGGATAATTTACTGACACCCTCCCTTACGGCTTGGCGAGGCTTCACCTTCGAATCACTTTGCATCTACCATTTGCCACAAATCAAACAGGCGCTTGGCATTAGCGGAGTACAGACTGAATCAAGCCCATGGAAGAGCAGAAAAGAAAAGGATGGAGCACAGATAGACCTGGTTATCGAACGAGCAGACCACATCTGTAATATCTGCGAAATGAAGTTTTGCGAAGATGACTTCTCCATCAACGCCAGCTACGACAAGAACTTGCGACATAAACTCAGCACATTTCAGGAAGAAACCCGATGCAAGAATGCCCTTCACCTGACACTCATCACAACATATGGCTTAAAGTTCAATGAGTATGCAGGAAGAATACAGAAAGTTATCACTATGAATGACTTATTCCGTATCTAAAAACTCCAAAAGCCTAGAGGAAAAAGTAATTGTTATTAGGGAAAATCTCCGTTCAAAAGTATTGAACCGCCGTTCAATACTTTTGAACGGAGATTTTCCCTAATGATAAAAACATGTTGATCGTGCAGGAAATACTATTTCCATTAGAAGAAGATATTATCCGCTTCATAGTTGTTATTCCTATATTTGGCAGCATCGGCCCCATTTGATGATGATAAGTGCAAGGTATGTCTTTTGCTGCCGGTGTGTGGGGATGGCTGTCCATATAATCGCATTAAATGTGATACAGAAGACACCGAAATAACAAACAATAATATTAAATTAATAAAACCTATTTGAAAACAATAGTTCGTTAATAATTCAATAATGTGCTAAGCAGCTATACGCTGTAAGCACGAGAGAT
>ENA-OPVU01001214-OPVU01001214.1-human-gut-metagenome-genome-assembly--contig:-NODE-1214-length-13974-cov-4.524822_pt1 | contig 13974 bp, 7 predicted proteins | sample MGYA00241497_ERZ501986 | MGnify/ENA primary metagenome ERZ501986 (study PRJEB25962, sample SAMEA2042995) | human gut metagenome | biome: human gut; feature: human-associated habitat; material: faeces...
AATCCTGTTCTTCTGGTAAAGCTGTTTCGCAATCTGCCCGGAAACCGGATCAAGCTCCACGCCATACATATTTGCAGCACTCATGCTTTCCGGTAAAAGTCCCATAAAGTTACCAACTCCACAGGATGGTTCCAGGATATTTCCCTGTTTCAGTCCCATATTTTCCAGTACTTCATACATACTTCGGATCACGGTCGGGGACGTATAAAAAGCATTTAAGGTCGATGCCCTTGCTGCACTGTATTCTTCCGGCGATAAAGTATTCTTTAATTCCAGATACTCATTCGCCCAGCTGCTGTTATTTTCCTCAAATGCCTGTGGGATACCACCCCAGCCAACATAACGGGATAATATTTCCTGTTCTTCGGGTGTTGCCAGACGTTCTTCTTTCTCCAAAGTCTGTAACAAATGGATGGCTTCCATATTTGCCTTATACTTTGCCTTCGGACCGCCTGCACCAAGGTCATTATCCTGGATACGGAAGTTGTGTGGTTCTATCACGGCTTTTTCCTGTTCTGGTTTCAAATATGGCTGAAATTCTCCCTCATATCCAAACAGTTCATTTTCTCCGGGAATATAATTGCGTCCGGTTTCCAGGCACCGGAACACATCGGCAGTTGGTGCATTGCTGACTGCATAAAAATCATCATACGAATATTTAGGGAAATCTTCTGTATGGTAGGTTGATAAATGCAGTTCTGTATTGGAACGGGTCTGTGCAACCAGATCTTTTCCCTCTAGTCCTTCCGGCAATACCCCTACTGCTTCAAAGTGATACCCCTGATACTCAAAAACACCCTCATCCCAGGACTCTGCCAGTTCTTCTGCTGTTTTAGCTGTTGTCTCTTCTTCTGGTTCAGTTGGTTCCTGTCCCTCAGAATCTTTCGTTGTTTCCTGTTCCTGACTTTCCAGAATAGATTCTTCGGCAGTAACCTCTTCCTCTTCTATTTCCTCCACATCTGACATATCTACTACGGTCGGTTCTGCCACTGCCTTCGTATCCAAGAAATCAAACATGGTCATCTGGTGCCCTGACGGTTCTGTAAAGAATGGTTCTGCTTCTGGTGTCGGGAAAATCGTATAGGTTCCCTCTGCATACTGGTGGAGTTCCGAAAGAAGTTCTGTTTTCTGCTGGTAGTTTGTCCCATACGCTTCAAAATCCAATGGAAGAGCTGCCAATGCTGCATCCATCTTCTGTAACAGTTCTTCTGTCTGCTCTGGATTCTTTAATACTGCCTCCATTTCTTTACCTGGTTTTTCCCAGAAGAAATCATCCGTAAATGGTCTGTCTATCTCTTCCGGAAGACGGTCATAAAAGCGGAGTACCTTATTCGCCATCTGCTCCCGTTCATATTCCGGCATACGAGCATAATCTTCTGCCTGCAGGAACTGGTCATTCTTTATCAGATAAGCTACTCTGTTTGCAACTTTATTCCAGGACAATAAAATTGACGTATATGGATTCCCATAAGCACCTCTTGCAAGAAACAATCCTTTTCCATCATAGTTTGCGTGTGAATCATCGGCACCGGAAAGTGCATGACTGCTTCCACCAATCCCATACTGTTCCTTGATAAAACCTGTCCTCGCTCTTTCATCCTCATGCAACAGATAAAAGGAATACGTCCTGAGCCTGCCCTGCGAATACGCTCCACCTCCTGCAAGATAAGCATCAATCTCATCCTGCGTAATGAACATCGGATGTTCTTTCCATGCAAACCCGTCCCTTGCCTGATAAGGGATGATCTCATCCGCAAACTTCTGAAACTGCTTTGAGATATTTACAGGATTATAATGATGGAAACGCATAATGGAATGATTTTCCTCATAGGCTTCTGCCAGTGCATCCAGTCTTTCATTCAGTTCCGAAAGCCACTGGGGATCTTCCAATTTTTCTTCCAGATAATCCGTGATCTCCGGATAGATACTGCGAAGATGTGGTAAGTCCTCTTCGTCAAAAACAATCTCCGCTACTCCTTCTGCCATATCCCCTTTCATATAGGCAAGAGCCTGGGCGTGTTCTTTTACTGCATTACTTCTTGCCGCATCCAATACAGACTGTGGTGCATATTCACCCTGATCTAAAAGCTGATGGATACGTCCGCTGACATCTTCCCATGATAAAAATGCCTTATCTAAAATCTGGTCTGTGACCGTATGCCCCACTGCGATCTGCATCCCGGTTTCATCAAACCAGACCGAATATTCATTTCCATCAATCTGAAAGCCTTTTCCACCTTTGCGGTATTCACGCTTCACAAACTCCGTATATTCCTCCGGTGTCTGTTCACTCATGAAATTATAGATGATCCGGAGCTGACTGGCTTTCCGGTTTCCTCCTGTCCGTAAGATCTCATCGACAACTTCCTCTGGAATCGGGATTTCTCCGGCATAAAGGGCAGCTGCTCTTTCTTCTATCTGCCGCCTTTGTTCATTTGCGGAGGGATATTCGGGCAAAGATAAAGCAGAGGCGATCTCTTCCTCTGCTTTACTCAATCCATCTTCTCTTGTATCTTCGACTAACTGTATACCAATTCCGTCAAGATGCTCTCTTCCGCTGTTGCCATCAGTGCGTTCATGTGTGCTGTCCATGCCATCGGATCTGCTTCCTTGTCCGGTGCCGGATTCTTCTCCAGTAATTTCTCCATCTGGCTGTCCATTCTCTCCTGTGCTGCTTTCTCGATCTGTTCCAGATGGCTGTTCAGCTTCCCGGTCAGGAACAGGCTCTGATAAAGGCTGTTCTTGTGTTCCTTCAGAAATGTCCTCCGCAGCATCCCGTATTTCCCGATCGTCACTTCTTCCTCTTCGACGGTCAGATTCGGAAACAGGTAATCTCCCTTTCGATGATATGTCAGTTCCATAATCGGTTCCTCCTTCATTTTCAATATTTTCTTCTTTTTTCGTTTCTGCATCGTGGTTTTTAGTTTCACGCATTAACGTGGTAAAGTTATTATAGTTCCTTTCATTGGAATTTTCAACCTCTTTTCTCGCTTCTTCCAGAGAAATTTTATGTACGGTCTTTCCAATATCAATCAGAATACTCTCACTGAGCTGGCTTGCCGCATTTCCAAGAAAGGTGAGAACAGACAGACGGTTATAATCTGTGATATGCATGAAGTCCTCTTCTTCCAGAAGTTCCATCGGATCAAGCCCGCATCGCCTGGAAAGCAGATAGTAAACACTGTCTGTTGCCAACTGACGGAAATCACTGCGAATCGTCACCTCGTCCAGATCTTCCAGATAAGTACCTTCTACAGCATATTCCAATCCGTCTAGGTATTCCTCCAGATTATCACTGACCATTTCCCTTGCAACTGCCATCAATGCATCCTGCAAAGTTGCTGTATCCTTTTCTTCCAGAGCATAGACCTCTGCCAGATGGGTGAGGATCTCTTCTCTCTGGTGTTCCTGCATCTGCCAAAGATACGGGCTTCTGCCCCCGGCTACCATGTGGGTATCCGAAATATCAAACACATAACGGAGTCTGGTATGCTGCCCTGTTTCATCAAGCAGGGCGATTCCCCTTGCACCACGGTTCACCCATCGGAACATCTTTTCATTCCATAATTCCAGTGATGCACAGGCCGTTGCTTCCGGATGCTGTGCATGGATCAGAAGCTGGTCTGAAAAAGAATAACGATATAACCTTGATGCTGTGTCCATATAATCCATCCAGTCTCTGGGGGAACCGCTCACTGATACAGCATGTTCCTGTGCCAGATCCCGGATGTCCTGTAATTTAGACATATCGCTTTACCTCCTTGTCTTATTTCTTTTTCTTCTTTGGGAATTCCAGATGGAATCTCGGCTTGCCATCCTCCAGTGTGAGTAACAGATCTGCATCAAATTTCATATCTTTCTTTTTAGAATACAGACCTTTTACATGGGTACAAGCCTTATCAAGAAGTTCTCTTGCCATCTTTTTATCCAGATTTTTCTCCATGCTTCCAAGGAAACGGTTTTCTTTCCAAAGGGCAAAATCACACTGACGGTTTGAGCAGTAAAAATTCTGTTTCCCCTCAAAAACATCACAGCCACAGACCGGGCATTTGCCGATTACTTCCCTCGCAGTCTGAAATCTCCTGCGTTCCTCTTCTGGTATCTCCCCGCATACCTCTAAAATCTTACGGACAAGAGAAGTAATCTCTCCCATGAACTGAGTATCTGTAATCTGTCCTTTTTCCATCATCAACAGCTGGTTCTCCCATTCCGCAGTCATTACTGCTGATTTCAGATACTCTGGCATGACCTTTACTAATTCCTTTCCCTCGGTACTTGGTAATATCTGCTTACCCTTTCTCTGTGCATAACCGGAAGAAACCAATTTCTCAATGATACTTGCCCTTGTTGCCGGAGTCCCCAGCCCTTTCTTTTCTGTTTCAGAATCAAACTCCTTATTACCGGCTGTTTCCATTGCAGCAAGAAGCGTATCTTCATTGAATGGTTTCGGCGGAGAGGTATAATGTGTGGTTTTATCTGCTTTTACTGGAAAAAGCCTCATTCCTTCTTCATACCCAGCAGGAATCGAAGTCTCTTTTTCCTTTCCCTCCACTGGTTCCGCTTTGACACACAGCTGTTTAAATGCCTTTTCTACTTCTTTAAATCCCATCTGTACTGGAATCTTCCCTCTGGCTTTAAAATCCTGTTCCTGACACTTTACCGTAATATCTGTCTGCTCATAGAGATACTCTTCTCCGGTCGCCTGTACCAGTTGCTGACAGATCAGCATCATCAGATTCTTTTTATCTGACGGTAAATCAGAGATTCCTTTCTCCACAGCTTCTTTTGTTGGAAGAATCGCATGGTGGTCGGATACCTTTGCATTATTGATTACCCTTTTCACTCCATGCCCTAACTGCCCATAATCTACAAACGGAAGTAATACTGGCATTTTTCCTACCAGCTCCTCTACCGAATCTTTCATATCCTCCGTTACAAACTGGCTGTCTGTTCTTGGATAAGTAACCAGCTTTTCTTCATATAATTCCTGTAACATATCCAGTGTACGTTTCGCTGTATATCCAAAGTAACGGTTGGCTTCTCTCTGCAGGCTTGTCAGATCATAAAGTTTCGGTGGAAATGATTTCTTACGTTCTTTCTTCATCTGTGTGACCACAGCGGTCGAACCATTGCATAACGCTGCAAGCAGATCCGCAGCTTCTTCATTTGCAATGTTCTCGGAAACTACTGTAAGTTTTCCATCTGTCAGTGCTACCTTATAAAACGCTTCTTTTTGGAAATGCTCAATCCTCTCCTGCCGTTCTGCAAGCATGGCAAGGGTTGGGGTCTGTACCCTGCCCACAACCAATCGTTTAAAATATCTCGTGGTGTATGCTCTGGTTCCATTCATTCCAATCAGCCAGTCAGCCTGTGCCCGGCACACCGCAGCCATACAGAGATTCTTATATTCTTCCTCACTTTTCATTGTCTGGAAACCTTTCTGAATGGCGGCATCTTCCATTGAGCTGATCCACAGACGTTTCACTGGTTTCCTGCATCCGGCAAGGTCATATACTCTCTGAAAGATCAGTTCTCCTTCTCTTCCTGCATCACAGCCATTGACCAGATACTCCACATCACTTCGACTCATCAGAGTTTTTATGACTTCAAACTGCTTCTTTTTATCCTTGGAAACTTTCAGCTTCCATACCTCTGGAAGGATTGGCAGATCATCAAACTGCCATTTTTCATATTTCGGGTCATATTCCTCTGGCTGTGCGTATTCTGCCAGATGTCCTAAGCACCAGCTGACAATACAGCTTTCTCCCTCCAGATAACCGTCCTCCCGCTTATAAGCGGACAGATTTTTCGCATAACTTTGTGCTACACTTGGCTTCTCTGCGATCACTAAAAATTTAGACATAATCCTTTCCTTTCTACCAAAAAAGGCAGCCAAGATTTCTGGCTGCCCCTGTCCTTATTACTGTTTCCATCTCTTAAAAACGCTTATTCTTCTTTTTCATCGTCCTCTTCATTTACATACGGGCCGTCTGAAAATTCAAGCTGTTCACTTACATAATCTTCGTCCTTACTGCGTCCATGTTTCTTATAGACTGCTATTCCTGCAAAGCCTAAGATTGCTGCAACTACGATAGCTGCAAGACCTTTCACATTCATTCCGCTTTTCTCTTCTTTCTTCACTTCGGTTTCCTCCTCTGCTGCTGGTGTAGTCTCCGGTGTGGTTTCCGGGATCACTACGGTTGATTCTTCAGTTTCCTTCTCTTTTTCTGTTTCATCCAGAAATTCTGCCAGATCATTCTCATCGACCAGAGACATCATATACACATTCTCTGTATTACTGGAACGGTCAATGACCATGTAAAAAGTATTCCCCTTTTTCGTCTGGATAGTAAGGAACTGTTTTGTATCATCATTTTCCTTATCATCTACAAGCTGGGCATTTCCCGGTGTAGAAAAAGCGGAATTGTTACTCTCTCCACTCACCCTTCCGGTATCCTCTTTCTTCTCCGTATCTTCAGTTGTTTCCGTAGAAGTCTCCTGCACTACTTCTGTCATTGTCTCTTCTGCCGGTGGATTTGCATTTGCATAAACAGTAGCAAGGGATGTTCCCGAAATCATTGTTACCGCCATAGCAATCATCAGAAGTTTCTTTACCACTTTATTCCTCATCGTCTAAAACCTCTCTTTCTGCCACCTGCCCCACAGGTGGTCTGTTATCGCTTTCTTTTTGGGGTGTCTCCTTGGTATCTTCCACTGTGATACCGCCGTCCTCATTCATCTGAATCGTAACGGTTCCTTTCTGAATCCCGTCAAGCAGTACCAGCAGCTCCCGACTGTCCAGCTTCATAGAACGAAATGATTTGATAATCTCCATATCTTCCATCTGTTGTTTTAAAGTATTCTGCCGTTTCAGATGTTCCTGAAGCTCTGCAATCTTATCCTCTGTTTTCTGAATATCATCCAGAATCTTTTTCAATTTCATGTTCATCTGCCTGTCACCTCCTCTAATGCAGACGACCAAATGCCATAAAGTGTTCCTGCCAGTAGGCACTTGCGATACTGGTATATTGCACCGGTTTACCACAATGAATCATCATGTTATTGCCGACATAGATTCCAACATGACTCGCTCCACTTGTGTTATAGGTTCCCTGGAAGAAGATCAAGTCTCCCGGTTTTGCTTCCGATGGAGATACCTGCGAACAGTGAGAACGAAGTCCATCGGCAGTACATCTTCCAATATTCCATCCATTTCCACAATTATTGATAACCCAGCTTACAAATCCGGAACAATCAAATCCACTTGGGGAATAACCACCCCAGACATAAGGGACTCCCAGATATTTCTCTGCTTCCCGGATCATCTTTGCAAACTGTGGATCAGATAAAGCATCTGTCGGTATGGTATAACCAAATCCTCCACTTCCGGTGGGTATGCTGTTTAAGTCAAACAGGTAATCACGATTTCCATAATATTTGTTATATGCATCATATCTTTCCTGTTCTTCTTCCGTCATGCGGCTTCTCAATACGGTATCCAGATTGCGGTTTGTCATCGTCACATCCAGACGGTTTACTTCTTTCGTTGTCGTAACCTGCACTTCCTGGCTTCCATTGCTGTCTGCTATGTATGCCTCCCATGTCTGGTGCCCGTGTGCGGAAGCTGCTGCATGGTTATCATAATAAACATCAAACTGAACACCATATCTGGCAAAAGCTCCGGTATCTTCTACTACATATTCCACACCATTCATAATGACATGGGTTCCCATCGGTACAAAAGGATTCGATGCATCTACTGCAATCGTATGATTAGCTGTCGGCATCGCACCGCTGGCTGTCGGTCCTCCACTCCACTGCCCACAGCAGATGGAGCAGTTACAATACCCACTGGTGACAACCTGTCCCAGTGATTCTCCTACCCGGACTGTCTTTGTTTCGGTAACTGTCTCTCTGGTAGAATCTGTCGTAATCCCATACTGCTGACGAAAAATGGACTCTATCTCCTCTGCTACTTCATCATAAGTAAAACCACCGTATTTAACTGTCAGATAAGAGATCAGCTGATATGGATTATGTCCGATCTCATCAATCTGGTACCGGTATTCATCGTAATCCGGATGCGTGGATTCCATCTGATTGATCTGCGTATTTAAGGCTTCTTCTAATGCCCGGTATGCATTTTCAGCGGCATAAATGTCCTCATCTGTACTGGAATAACTGGTGGAAATAATGGCAGACGAAGCTCCCTGCAGGGATGCACTGCAGCTGGTAAAACTTGCTGCAATCAATACAAAGATTAATCCAAAGATAGCAACTGTAGCAAAAATCCCACGGTTTTGTGCCGCAATCATTTTGACTGCATCTTTTGCTTTCTCTGTAAATTTCTGTGCTGAAGTAATCGCCGCATCCTTTGCCTTTTTGCTCTGCTTTGCTGCCTGATACTGTTTCTGATAACGTTTCTTCTGGAACAGCTTTTGCAATGCAGATTTTCTTTTCTGCTCCGCTTCCTTCTTCACCATCTTTTTTGCTTCATTTCCATAAACAGATTCAAACATCAGCCTGCTTTTTTCTGCTTCATCAAGAACGCTTTCTTTCAGTCTTTTTGACTGTTCCCTCCTTTGCTTTAAGCGTTCCCTTGTATAAATGGATTTTCTTGCAAGGCTTTCTCCTGCAAGCTCTGCCCGGTGTGCCCCTTCTACCGCAGCATTATCATCTTCTGCCTCATGAGTTTTCCAATGAGCCGCCGTAGCCGCAGCATCTTTCACGGCAGATGCAGAACTTCGGATACCGATACCGGCTCCATGTACCATGCCATCACTTTCATCGCCAAACGATAATCTGGAACTCTTTTTCCGCTGTTCTTTCAGCACACGTTCCCGCTTCGATTTGCCTTTAATCTCCTCCGAAAATCCATCCAGAGACTCTTCTGCCACTTCTGAAGTTTCCCTGTACCGGGCAGCTTCTCTCTTTGCCGTCTTGCTTTCTTCGGAAGCCTCCTTTTCCTTCCGTCTTTCTTTTGACGCATAATCTCTGACCATCTTTTTCTTACGGAGATCCCGGCTGTCTGCAACCGTTTCCAGATAAGCCCGTTTTCCCCTTGGCTGTCCACGGATGCTCTCACTGCGAAATGCGGATTTCGTTGCAGCTGTGCTTTCATCGGCTACTTGTTCCCTATCCAGTTCTCCATCTATATCTTGTTCTGACTCCTCATCCAGTACAGATTCTCTACTATATCTGGTTTTTTTGGAACTTTGCTCCGGATGTTCTGTTTCCCTTTTTTCATTGATATGCTCACGCCTTCTCTTACTGAAATCCAGTTCATCTTTTTTTTCACTACGGGAAACCTCTGTATCCATATCCCGTCCAGTGATCCTTTTTTCTTCTTTATTCCGAAGGTTCTCTTCTCTAAGACCATCACGACTCATCTTCTGGACGGTTTTATCTCTCGCCTTATACTCATGCTCCTGCAAATCTCACCATCCCCTTTACTGTTTACCTGTTATTCTGCTTTATCCTGATAGCTCTCCCATTTTTCCAGTACCTCATCTGCCAGTCCTGCAATGGAATCTGTCAGCTTATCTGTAAGTCTTTCACTCAATGTTCCTCTTGCAGCCAGACAGGAAGTAATCCCCATAAAGTCAATCAGTTCCGCTAAATACAGCAGATCATCTAACATCTCGCCAAACACCTCCTCCCCGTTACTGTCCTTTCCTTTTTCTAAAAGTTCTTTATAATTGTCTGCACAGATCCTCTCTGCAAATACACAGCAAGGTTCTCCATTGCATCTCTCAAAATTCGTATAATCTCTCATGTAGTAATCCTCCATTTCATTTTTGGGTAGAAAAAAGGCCGGAAATCCTTTCCGGCTCATCCCCTGCTTTTGTTCTATTTTGTTTTTTATATTTTTTAATCATCTCTTTCTCCGATACCAAGTTTTTTACGCTTCTCTACCTCATCTGGCTTAGAAGTCATCAACGCATACAGCATCAGAGAATTATCAAATTTATCCTTAAACGGAATAATGGTACTTCCATAAAAGACCAGTCCCTCACCTTCTCCACTGTTGGTAACATAAGAAAGCTGATGTGGTGAAATGTTCAGCTGCTTTGCAAGAATCTGCCTGTCACCGGATGCCTGGTTGAGCATATAGATAAAATCAGAGTTTTCAAAAATATTCTCGATTTCCCTGGAAGCTAAAAGATCCTTAATGTTCTGGGTAATTCCTGTCGGAATACCGCCCCATTTACGGAATCGCTTCCAGATTTCCACGCTGTAGGCTGCTGTCTGTTCTTCTTTTAAGAGAAGATGGAATTCATCCACATAGTAACGGGTGGATTTATGAGCGGAACGGTTGATCGTCACTCGGTTCCATACCTGGTCCTGCACAATCAGCATCCCGATCTTCTTCAGCTGTTTTCCAAGCTCCTTGATATCAAAACATACGATACGGTTGTTGATGTCCACATTTGTGCGATGATTAAATACATTTAGGGAACCTGTAACGTAAATCTCCAATGAAGTTGCCAGACGCTGTGCTTCCGGCTCTTCCTGTTTCCGCAACAGATTATATAAATCCTCCAGTATCGGCATCTTCTCTGGCACCGGATCAGCGAGATATTCCTGATAGACCAGCCGCACACAACGGTCAATGATCGTCTTTTCTACCGGTTCCAGTCCATTCTTTCCACCGACAATCAGTTCACACAGGGACAGAATAAAATCTGCCTTTAAGGACAGCGGATTATCTTCCTCTGAATAATTCAGGTTCAGATCCATCGGATTGATATACTGGTCTGATACCGGTGAAATCCGGATGACCTGTCCGTGCAGTGCCTGCACCAGTGGATAATACTCGGCTTCTGGATCACAAATAATAATATCGTCCTCCGTAATCAGGAAACAGTTCGTAATTTCTCTTTTTGCTGAGAAGGATTTACCGGAACCAGGTGTACCAAGAATCAGTCCATTCGGGTTCTTCAGACGCTTCCGGTCAACCATAATCATGTTGTTGGATAATGCATTCAATCCATAATAAAGAGCTTCCCCTTCCTGGAACAGTTCCTGTGTCGTAAATGGCACAAAGATCGCTGTTGCCGATGTGGTAAGCCCTCTCTGAATCTCAATTCGATTGACTCCCAGTGGAATACAGGACATCAATGCTGCTTCCTGCTGATAGTCCAGCTGTTTTAAGGAACAGTTGTATTTTTGTGCGATACCCTGTACCTGGAAGATATTGTTATCCAGCTTCTGACGCTTCTTTGCGGTATTCATCACCAACACTGTCACAAGAAACATACGCTCATTTCTGGACTGTAAATCTTCCAGCAGATTCTTTGCTTCTTCCCCGTAGGTCACAAGATCCGATGGAAGCACATCCATGTCATACCCGGAACGTACCGCCCGCTTCTGCTCTTCAATCTTCATCTTATCCAAATCTGAAATCTTGCTCTTGATCATCTTGATCGCAGAACTCTGGTCAATGGACTGGATATGAATATTGACATTGATGCTGTCATCCACATCCAGGAAATCTGCAAGCATCCGGTCTGTAAGCTCCGGTGCCAGGATCTGCAGATAACTCACGCTTCCCATGGTCTTTCCCATCAGAAATGTCTGATTCTTGGAAAAGTTAAAGGAAGTTGGTGCAATAAAGTCTTTGGTCTTTAATCCTGTTTCCGGCAGCATCTTGTACTGGAACTTAAATGGTTCAATCCGATCCTGGTTGAACACATGATACAGAATCTCCAGTCGCTCCAGACCATTTAAGGAATGTGCCTGTGCTCCCAGAACTTTAAAGTTGTTCAGGATATCGGCTTCAATCCTTTCAAGCCTTGGTCTTGCCACCTTCAGGCTTTCTGCTTCGATTCCAAAAGTGATATACTTGGTTTTCACCAGACCATTGTTTCCCTTGGAAAGCTGATTTTTTAACATGGTCCGGTACTCCTCACGAATGGCATTGAAGTCATCGTTCTGATCCGGAATATCAATACTTTTCTCAAATTCTGCCACATCCACCTGCTGATTGATAAAGGACAGCTGCACACTGATGGAAGAATCAAAGTAATTTAAGAAATCACAGTAATTTTCAAATATCGTGGTCTTATCCTCATTTAAAGCAAGCTGATAGTTGATGTCATAAAACTGAATCGTCTTGGAGAAAAAGGTCTTTGTCACCTGGCAGATACCATCCTGCAGCATCCGAATATACGGAATACTCTGCTGTGCAGTTGTAGGAATGTTTTTCTGTTTCCTACGATCCCGTTCCTGCTTCTTTCTACGCTTTTCTTGTTCTCTTTCTTTTCTGCTTTTTTTGTTTCTTCTTTCCTGACGGTTTCTTTTTTCCGCCAGGGACAGACGCTCCTGCTGAGCCTCCTGCTTTGTCTTTTTTGCCATCCGGCACACCCTCCTTTTTCACAAGGGTGGAAATCTCCTGATAAAAATTTTCTGTCTTATATGGTCTTACTGCCGGACAGATAAACTTCTGTCGAATGATATTTGCCACCACTTTTTCAAATGGAAGACCGTCTTTTTCATACATTGCCATGAAGAAAAACGGAAGCATGATCGTTACCATCAGGATGGCTGCGATACTGGAACCGATTGGTTTTCTCATGACCAGATAAAACGGAATTCCCACAACTGCGGCAAGTGAAAAGAAAATCAGCTGCCGCTTTGTCAGATTTAACGCTACTTTTGTTTTGACCTTGGTAAGGTCTTTTGGTACTGGTACATACGCCATGTATGCTCTCCCTTCCTGCCCATTAGTGGGCATTGAATATTGATTTGCTAAGGCTTCCGGTCTTGAATAATGAAAATGCAAGAATCACGGTATAAGCCGCTACTGAAAACATTGCTGCATGAAGGTCACTGGATATGGTCATTGCATTTACTAAAACTGCATAAATTCCCACACAGACCATCATGAAGAATCCCTGAAATGCCAGTGCGAACAAGCCTTTTAAATAGTTGTTTCCGATATTGCCCCATTCCTTATTGGTCATGGTGGCAAACGGAATTGGTGCTATGGAAGTATAAAGGTAAATTTCTATCATTCTTCCGTACAAAATTACCGTAATGATAATTGACAGAATGTGCATGGTAACACTGATCAACATCGTTTCCATGGATAGCAGGAACAAATCCCCTAACTCCATATCCTCCAGGGCATCCACAATCCGTGAAATTGCTTCTGTTGCATCCACCGCAGTGTTTCCTGATATCACCCCGGCGGCATTGTTGACCACATGTTGGCCAACGTCAAAGACCGCCATCGTGATATTGAACGTATTTGTCACCAGATAAATGGCTACATACGCTTTGAAGATCCAGAGGAAAATGTTATAAGTCTCAAATTCATGGAAATTGTTTTTTTGTGTTACCATCGTGATCAATTCATAGCACAGGACAAAGGTGATGATCAGTCCCGCAATGGGGACAATCACCGTTTGGGATATATTCTGAATCAGATTAAAAATGCGTTTCCCCAGAAGGGTATCCGCCGTAATGCTTTCGATTTTGCGGAACAGCAGCATCGGGTGATGCGTCACAATCATGTCCGCGCCGACGCGCTTTGCTTCCTCCACAACGGGGTCAATCACATCCAGCGCGACCAGAATTTTTTTCACCTCTCGCTCAGGATCACCAATGGCAAGCCCCGGCTTATCCCAGTTTTCCGCCAGCTTTTTCGGTGCGATTTCCTCCATCACACCCATGATATCCTTTACCCTTACAGCTTTTACAGACATTCCAACGCCTCCCTCATCAAAGCCAGTTTCCTTTCCACCTCCTGCAAACGCTTCTGTGCGTTTTCCGTCGGGTTCTTCTTGAGATTTTCAAGCAAACGGCTGTATTTTCCTTCTTCGTGCAGAAGCACCTCTTTTAAAATAGGGTCTTTCTTCTCCAACAGCCTTTTGCCGTAAAGATACTCAATCTCCCTGTCATAATGCTCCTCTGCCCTTTCGCACCGCATCAGCACATACGGTTTATTCTCCTCTTTCAGTGTATGCTCCT
>ENA-OPVU01001227-OPVU01001227.1-human-gut-metagenome-genome-assembly--contig:-NODE-1227-length-13785-cov-1.971741_pt1 | contig 13785 bp, 9 predicted proteins | sample MGYA00241497_ERZ501986 | MGnify/ENA primary metagenome ERZ501986 (study PRJEB25962, sample SAMEA2042995) | human gut metagenome | biome: human gut; feature: human-associated habitat; material: faeces...
AATAACTACCGTTGTGTGTCATTCGGACACACCGCCATACACCTGTTCGGGTCCCATGTCCGGAAATTTACAACGGACCTCCGCCGATCGGACAATCCGCACTCCCGCCCGGAAATCCGAGCCGAGCCGCAGAAAATCCAGACAACAGGTCAAAAATTCGCACGAGGAACCCGGAACCAAGCTGCACGGGCAACCGCTTCCCTACCGGTCCCGCTCACCGACATAGACACAGAGGTTGGCCAATGCGTCGCGGTATTCGGAAGGTTCGTATTCGGAGAGCACGGACATCGCCCGCGCGAGGTATTCCTGCATGACGCGGGCCGCCTTTTCCATACCGCCCTCGTTCTCGACGATGTGCTGCAAATATTCGACCGACTCATCCTCCTCGTGGCAACGGGCCAGCCGTGCCTGCAACTCCCTGCGGCGCTCCTCGCCGACCGACTCGAGCACCGTGAGCAGCGGCAGGGTCACCTTGTGTTCGCGCAAGTCGTTGTTGGAGGGCTTGCCCGTACGGGCCGTGCGGGTATAGTCCAGAATGTCGTCCTGAATCTGGAACGCCATGCCTATCGACTCGCCGAACTTGCGCATGAGCGCCTGTTTTTCACGGGACGCACCGACGGCCAGCGCTCCGGCCGAAGCGCTCACCCCGATCAGGCAGGCGGTTTTCTTGTAAATGATATCCAGGTACGACGCCCGCGTCATCTCCTGCCGGTTCGCCTTGTCGTTTTGCAGAATCTCTCCCTCGCAGAGCGTGGCGATGGCGCCGCAAACATGAGTCACCAGGTCGAACTGGCCGCTCTTGAGGCCGAGATCCATGTTTTTGGCCAGAATGTAGTCCCCGACCACGACCGCGTTGCGCGACTGCCAGCGGGCATTGACCGAAGCCCGGCCCCGGCGCATGTCCGATTCGTCGATCACGTCGTCGTGGATGAGCGAGGCCACGTGGATCATCTCGACCAACGTGGCTGCGAGCAACGTGCGCAGCCCGCCGCTGCGCTGCCCCGCCGGAGCGTTGAGCGCCGCAGACAGCAGCACCGTCATCGGACGAATCCCCTTGCCCCGCGCCGAGAGCGCATAATCGAGCATCTCGGAGAGCAACGTGCCGTCCGCCGTGAATTTCTGCCGGATGAACTGCTCGAAGGCCTCCAGATCGCCCTCGACCGGCTTGCGGATCATATCGAGTGTTACCATAACCGAACTTTATGTTTACGTCGAAAAAAGTTTTGCCGAATACAGACCGATCGTTTTCCCCGCCGGAATACAACCGTCCCGAGCCTGGGATCAATCCGTGCAAAGGTAGTGATTTTTCGCTGAGTCGGGGAGGAAACTCAATGTTTTTTCGTACCTTTGGCAATCGACAAAAACATTCCAGATGACCCGCTTCAAAGAGATTCTCCCGAAAGTGCTGCCGACGGGCGCGGCCCTGCTGCTTTTCTTCATCGTCAGCGCCCTCTATTTCGCCCCCCAGTTTCGCGGCGAAGTGCTGCCGCAGCACGACGTGCAGCAATACGAAGGCATGGCCAAGGAGATCTGGGACAACCGTGCCCAAACGGGCGAAGATCCCCAGTGGGCGGGGCGGATGTTCGGCGGCATGCCCGCCTACCTGATCAACGTGGCCTACCCGGCACAACTGGTCAAAAACACGGCAGGACAGATCGTTAAAATTATAAACACCCCTGCAGCCTTCGTCTTCTTCGCCATGGTTTCCATGTGGCTGATGCTCCTGATCGTCGGGGTGAATCCCTGGGTCGGCATCATTCCGTCGCTCATGTACGGCCTTTCGACCTACTTTTTCCTCATCATCGGTGCGGGTCACGTGACCAAAATGTGGGCACTGGTATATGCCCCCCTGATGATGGGCGGCGCATGGCTTACGCTGCGGAGCAACATGTGGCTCGGCGGAGCGCTCACGGCCCTTTTCGCCTCGCTCGAAATCGGCGCCAACCATCCGCAGATCACCTACTATTTCCTGCTGGCCATGGCCGCGCTGTGGATCAGCGAAGGAATTGTCGCCTTCCGAAAAAAGCACCTGCCTTCGTTCGCCCGCCGTACGGCGGTACTGCTAGGCGCAGGCATTCTGGCCGTCGGCTCGAACTTCGCGCCTCTGTGGTACACGATGCACCACTCGAAGCAGACCATCCGCGGAGGTTCGGAACTCGCCGCCGGCGAGGAAACCTCCCAGGAAGGGTTGGCACTCGATTACGCTACGGCGTGGAGCTACGGACGCGCCGAGAGCTGGAACCTGCTGATCCCCGACTTCATGGGCGGCGATTCGGGTCGGGCGTTCACCCGCGACGGCGAAATGGCCAAAGCCCTTAAACCATACGGTCTGGAAAGTTTTGCGGAACAGTTACCGGCCTACTGGGGCGAGCAGCCCTACACTGCCGGACCGACCTACTTAGGAGCCGCCGCCCTGTTCCTGGCTCTGCTGGGACTCCTGCTGGCATCGGGACGCAACAAGTGGTGGATCGCAGCCGTCAGTCTGCTGACGCTTTTGCTGGCCTGGGGACATAATTTCATGGGATTCACCGAATTCGCCTTCAAATACCTGCCCGGCTACAACAAGTTCCGCACCGTATCGATGGCCCTCGTGGTGGTCGAATGGACGGTTCCCCTGCTCGCGGCGTTGGCTCTGATGCCCCTCTGGCGGGGAGAAGTGCCGCGTCGAAAACTCCTGCGGGCCCTCGCCTGGGCCGGAGGCATCACGGGCGGTTTCTGCCTGCTCTTCGCCGTGGCCGGCAGCGCGATCTTCGACTTCGGCCGGACGGAAGCCGCCGATTTCATGAGCCGCCAATACTACCAGATGTTCCAAGCCGCAGGTATGCAGGAAGCCATCGCACAGGGCGCTCCCGAAGAGTTGGGAGAGGTGACGGCCGACGCCATGGCCGCCGACCGGGCCGCGATCATGCGCTCCGACGCCTGGCGTTCGCTGCTGATGATCGCCCTCGCGGCGGGCAGCGTGCTGCTCTTCGCCCTGGGACGGATCAGACGGGGCTGGCTCATAGCGCTGCTCGGCGTGATCGTTCTGATCGACCTGGTGCCGGTCAACCTGCGCTACCTGCCTCAAAGCCGCTTCGTCGCCGCACGACGCCAACAGATACAGCCTACGGAAGCCGACCGCGCGATCCTGCGCGACCCGGAACCCGGATTCCGGGTGCTGAACCTCACGGTCAGCCCCTTCAACGATGCTACGACCTCCTACTTCCATCGCTCGGTGGGCGGCTACCACGGCGCCAAACTGGCCCGCTACCAGGACTTGATCGAGCGTTATCTTACGTCGATGGACGAGGGCGTACTCGACATGCTCAACACGCGTTACCTCATCCGCTTCGACCCGGCGGGACAGCCCGTCGCCGAATTGCGGGCCACAGCCAACGGCCCGGCCTGGTTCGTGCAGGAGGTCGTCGATGCCGCCACTCCCGAAGAGGAGATCGACGCACTGGGGCGCATCGACACCGAAACGGCGGCTGTCATCAACACCCGTGAGTTCGATATCCGCCCCCTGATCGGCGGCGAAGGGGAAATCCGTCTGGAGGAGTACCGGCCCAATTATCTCCGGTACGAATACACGGCCACTGCGCCCGGTACGGCGATCTTCTCGGAGATCTACTACAAGGACGGCTGGACAGCCTATATCGACGGCATCGAAACTCCCTATTTCCGAGCCGACTACCTGCTGCGGGGAATGGAGCTCCCGGCCGGTACGCACACGGTCGAATGGCGGTTCCGCGCCCCCGGCTGGAACGTCGCCGAAGGCGTGACGCTCGCCTCGTCGCTCGCGATTCTCGCAGGCATCATTGCAACCGTTATACTCGTTTTACGCCATGAAAGACGACAAAAGACTCAAGCGTAAGGTACGCAATTCCTACATCGTTTCGAACATCAGCATCGCCCTGGTGCTCTTCCTGCTGGGATCGGTGGGATACCTCATGACGGCCGCCATGCAGGTGGCCCGCACGTTGCAGGAGAGCGTCACCGTCACCGTCGAGCTCCGCAACGGAGCGGACGAAAAACAAAAAGAATCGCTCCGCAAACGGTTCGAAGCCAACGAGCTGGTGAGCCATGTGGAATACAGCTCCAAAGACGATAAACTGAACGACACCGATTTCCGGCAGATGTTCGAACAGGAGTTCGAGGCGATCCTCGAAGAGAATCCGCTGCTCGACTCGTTCGAATTGACCCTGTCAGCCGATTCGGCGGACCCGGACAAGCTCGAAACCTTCATCGCCCAAATTGCCGAACTCGACGGCGTGGACCGGGTTTCCTATCCGGCACAGACCGTCGAGCGGCTGCATGCCACGATCGCGAAGATCCGGCTGGTGCTGCTGCTCTTCGGCGGAGCCCTGCTCGTCATCTCGCTCATCCTGCTGAACAACACGATCCGGCTGGCGATCTTCTCGAAACGCTACCTGATTAACACGATGAAGCTCGTAGGGGCAACCAAATGGTTCATCATGCGACCGTTCCTGGGCAGCAGCATCACGCAGGGCATTCTGTCGGGAATCATCGCCTCGGCACTCTTCCTGACGGCCGTTTACGGACTGAACGAGGCGGTTCCGGAACTGATGTCGCTGGCCGAAACCATGAAAATCGGAATCATCGTGGGCGGCATGGTGTTGGGCGGCATCCTGATCTCGCTCTGCTTCACGTTCTTCGCCGTCAACAAGTTCGTCAACATGAAATCCAACAAGATCTATCTCTACTAAAAATCCCCGTACCATGAAAAAATTCAAGGAGATCAACGATAAAAACGATCCGAAGATGCCGCTCTCGCTCAAAAATTACATCCTGTTGCTCGCCGGACTGATCGTCATCATTCTGGGCTTCGTCCTGATGGCCGGCGGCGGCAGCGACTCGCCCGACGAGTTCAACTACGCCATGTTTTCCTGGCGCCGCATCACGCTCGCCCCGATCCTGGTGATCGGCGGCTTCATCTTCGAAATTTACGCCATTCTCAAACGATTCTGAATCCGGACTTCTCCGACCGCCGGAAGCCGGGTTGAAACCCGCGCATCCCCCGATACCGAAATATCCCCGAGAACTGTAAAATGGAAACCATTCAAGCTATCATCCTGGGCATCGTCCAGGGCCTGACCGAATTCCTGCCCGTATCGAGCAGCGGCCACCTGCAGCTGGCCAAAGAACTGCTGGGCGTCGATCCCGAAGTGGGAGGACTCACCTTCGATCTCACGCTGCACGCCGCGACGGTCTTGAGTACGATCGTCGTGCTCTGGAGCGAAATCAAACGCTTGGTCGTGGGACTCTTCTCCAAACGATTCAACGCGGAACAGGCCTACGTGCTGAAGATCATCCTTTCGATGATCCCGGTGGTCATCGTGGGCTTCACGCTGGAGCCTTTCCTCCAGTCGCTGGTCGAGGATCTTCCCAACCACGGGATCCTGCTGCTGGTCGGAGCGATGCTGCTGGTCACGGCCATACTGCTGACTTTCGCCTACTACGCCAAACCCCGCCACAAGGAAACCATCTCCTACCGCGACGCCTTCATCATCGGTCTGGCGCAGGCGGTCGCCACACTGCCGGGTCTGTCGCGCTCGGGCACGACGATCGCCACGGGACTGATTCTGGGCAACCGCAAGGAGAGCGTGGCCCAATTCTCCTTCCTGATGGTGCTGGCACCGATCCTGGGCAAGATGGTTCTCGACCTGATGAGCGGAGAACTGGCCGCCCAAAGCATCGGGACCGCACCCCTGCTCGCCGGATTCGCTGCTGCGTTCGTAGTCGGCTGTCTGGCCTGCAAATTCATGATAAACATCGTTAAACGGGGAAAACTCAACTGGTTCGCCATCTACTGTACGCTGGTCGGAGGGCTGGCCATCATCCGCTATTTCGTGATCCAATAATCCGCACATGACGCAACAATCCGAACTGAACCTACAGGGAATCGACTTCGAAGAGGGCTACATCGCCGTCATCGACAAACCGCTGGAGTGGACCTCCTCGGACGTAGTCCGCAAAATCAAGTTCGCCCTGCGCAGGGCCGGTTACCCGAAAATCAAAGTCGGCCACGCCGGGACGCTCGACCCGCTCGCAACGGGCATCCTGCTGGTCTGCATCGGCAAGGCGACCAAAATGGCGGACGCCCTGCAAGCCGAGGAGAAAGAGTACGTCGCCGACCTGATGCTGGGAGCCACGACCCCCAGCTTCGACCTCGAACACCCCATCGACAAGACCTATCCCTTCGAACATATCACGCGCGAAGCGGTCGAGGAGGTGCTCCGCTCGCTCACCGGCGAACGACTGCAAACCCCGCCCCTCTATTCGGCCAAGAAGGTCGAAGGCGTCCGGGCCTACGAACTGGCCCGCGCGGGCGAGGAGGTGGAACTGCGCAAAGCCCTCATCAACATCTACGAAATGGAGCTCATGGAATACGATCTGCCCCGCATCCGCATCCGGGTCCGATGCAGCAAGGGAACCTACATCCGTTCGCTGGCCGGAGAGATAGGCCAGGCGCTCGGCAGCGGTGCGCACCTCACCTCGCTCTGCCGCACCCGTAGCGGAGGTTTTCGGCTCGATGCGGCACACGAATTGAACTTTTTTCTCGAAAAACTGCAAAAAGCTGAAACAAAATAACTTATTTTTCGTATAAAATAAGTTGACGGTTTATCTTGCTCCGTGCCCGCAAAACTGCCCGCAGCGCTGCCCACGGACCGAAAAAAATGTTCGCAAATACTTTTAGCCATGAAACTATCGCAATACGGTTACGACTTCTCCGCCGACCTGTTGGCGAAATACCCGGCCGAAAACCGGGACGAATCCCGCCTGATGGTGGTCAATCGTGCCAAGGGCACCATCGAACACCGCATTTTCAAAGAAATCATCGAATACTTCGATGAAAAAGACCTATTCATCTTCAACGACACGAAGGTTTTCCCCGCCCGTCTGTACGGCAACAAGGAGAAAACGGGCGCCGAGATCGAAATCTTCCTGCTGCGCGAACTCAACCGCGAGCTGCGCCTGTGGGACGTACTGGTCGATCCGGCCCGCAAAATCCGCATCGGCAACAAGCTTTACTTCGGCGACGACGACCTGCTGGTAGCCGAGGTGATCGACAATACCACTTCACGGGGCCGCACGCTCCGGTTCCTGTTCGACGGGTCCTACGAAGAGTTCAAAGAAACCCTCTTCAAACTGGGCGAAACCCCGCTGCCCAAGTGGGTGCGCGAAAAGGTCGAGCCGGAAGACGCCGAGCGCTACCAGACTATTTTCGCCAGCAAAGAGGGCGCCGTAGCCGCCCCGACAGCCGGCATGCATTTCTCCAAGCACCTGTTCAAACGCATGGAGATCAAGGGGATCGAAAAGGCGTTCATCACGCTCCACGTCGGTCTGGGCAACTTCCGCACGGTCGATGTCGAAGACCTCTCGAAACACAAGATGGACTCCGAACAGTTCTTCGTGGACGAACCCACGGCCGAAGCGGTCAACAAGACCAAACGCGAAGGACATAAGATCGTTTCGATCGGCACGACGGTTATGCGAACGCTCGAAACGGCCGTTTCGACCGGCGGCATGATCAAGCCGATGGAGGGCTGGACCAACAAGTTCATCTTCGCCCCGTACGAATTTTCGGTGGCCGACGCCATGGTGACCAACTTCCAGCTTCCCTACTCGACCCAACTGATGATGGTTTCGGCATTCGGAGGTTACGACCTGATAATGAATGCCTACAAAATAGCCAAAGAAGAGGGCTACCGCTTCGGAACTTATGGCGACGCCATGCTGATTCTTTAGGAAAAATCACTATCTTTGCAGAGGACAGGGAGGCGGTCGGCGATCTTTGCGTGCAAACTCCGCGCGATTGCGCTCTTCCTCACTGTCTTTGCGAAAGACAAAACTCTCGTGAAGAGAGGCTCGGTAGCACAACAATGCGAAAACACGCATTGTGCCGGTTGCATTCTCTTCACCGCACAAACATAAAAAAACAACGGTTTCGATCGGCGAGGACCGCAACCGAACTTGTCTGAACGGGCCCGCATAGAAAACGAAGAAAAACATTCAACAATGGCATCGAACAGGATACTATACGTATGTCAGGAGGTCGCTCCATACGTCCCGGATACGGAAGGTGCGCTTCTGTGCCGGAAACTTTCGCAGGCGATGCAGGAGCGCGGCAACGAAATCCGCACGTTCATGCCCCGATACGGCTGCATCAACGAACGGCGCCATCAACTGCATGAGGTGATCCGGCTCTCGGGTATGAACCTCATCATCGACGACAACGACCATCAGTTGATTATCAAGGTCGCTTCGATTCCGTCGGCCCGGGTACAGATCTATTTCATCGACAACGACGACTATTTCGCCCGCAAGGCGATTCTCCGGGATGCCGACGAAAGCTATTTCGAAGACAACGACGAACGGGCCATCTTCTTCGCCCGAGGCGTGCTCGAGACGGTCAAGAAACTGCGCTGGACGCCTACGGTCGTCCACTGCCACGACTGGTTTTCGGGCATCGTCCCGATCTATCTGAAAAAGGTCTTCGCCGACGACCCGATCTTCAAAGAGGTCAAGATCGTCGTTTCGCTCTACGGCGACGGTTTCGACAAACCGCTGAACGCAGGAATGAAGGAGAAAATCGCCAACGAAGGCGTCAAAGACAAAAAACTGTCGATCCTCGACACCCCTTCATACGAAAACCTCTGCCGTTACGTTATGGAGTATGCCGACGGCATCATTCTGGCTTCCGATGCGGTAACCCCCGAAATTATCGAGTTGGTCCGCAACAGCGGCAAACCGCTCCTGGAATACCAGTCGCCCGACGCAGAGGACTTTTTCGACAACTACAACCGATTCTATGATTCGATCCAGTAAAATACGCCGGGCCGCCGAATTGGCCGCCGTTCTCACCGCAGCGGGCATGGTCTTCTTTACAGGTTGCACGAAAGTGGACGACCGGCTGGGCGCAGGCTACCAACCGGGGGATCAGCAGATGAAGATCGGTCTGAAAGTTTTCGCGCTCGCACCCGACGCCGAGCGGCCCTATTTCGAAACTCGACTCTACAAAACCGACTCTCTCAAGGCTTCCAACCTGGGAGAGGGGTATTTCGGTGTGATGCACGACGAAACTTTCGGGCGTCGCACGGCAGGTTTCCTGACCCAATACCGCGCCGTAGCCCTCTCCGATACGACCGGCTTCGGTTACCAGCCCATTTTCGACTCGATCGAACTCAAAATCAAAATCTCGAACTACGGAGGCGACACCCTCAAGCCGATGACGTACAACGTCTATGAGGTGATTTCGAACGATTACCTCAATCCCTCGCTGACAGCCCCGGCCGGAGCAGGCAGCGTCGCCGACACCCTTTTCTACCCGACCTTCGATCCGACCCCCTACCTCAACCCCAATCCGGTATTCACCTTCACCTTCCCCAACGGCACGACGACCGGACCGGCCACGGAGTACGTCACCCTGCAGCCTACGCCCGAAGGACGGGGGCTCATCAAGCGTCTGATGCTGCTCGAAGGCAAGTACAAGGGCGATATGACGATCTACCGCAATCCGGAGCTTTGGGTGGACTATTTCAACGGTATTTACATCAAGCCGGCCCAGGAAAATCCGTCGGGAGAAGGGAACCTGTTCGCTACGAACCTCGCGGAGTCGGGTCTTCTGATGTACACCCGCAGCCGGAACAGAACCGACCCGACGCTGATCCAGGATACGATCACGGCCAGCTACCTCTTCTACCGCGAAGACGATCCCTACGGCAATGTTTCGATCAATACCATCCGGCATGATTACACCGGCTCCAAGATCAATCCGGCCGACATCGACGAGCGGAACGAACAGCGGCCCCTGAACCCCAACGTATATGTCGAAGGGATGGACGGCGTAATCACGGAGCTGACCCTCACGGACGCCCTGTTCGAAGGAATCGAAGCCCTCTACAAGGAGGTTACGGACGAATCGGGCATGCCTTACACCTCGATCGCCATCAACCAGGCGGAACTGATGATCTACCTCGAAAAGAGCGATTACGACTGGGAAAAGATCGACGTGGGAGCCATCACTCCCCTGCTGGACGCATCATTCGAGCGCTTGGGCCTCTATGCCGATTACAAGCACGTACTGGGCATTTCGGATTACTATTACACCTACGAAAGGCTCTATTCAAGCCAGAACTTCCAGTTGCCGTACGGAGGTTACCTCAACCGCAGCCAAGGCTGTTATGTCATGGACATCACCAGTCACCTGCAGGAGGTATGGAACGGCTACCTGAAATCCCAGGGAATCGAAACCGGCGGCAGCCAAACGGAGAATCCCGCCCCCCGGACGATCTACATCGGACCCGAAGCCTACGGGCTCTTCACGATGCCCTATACATCGGCACAAGGCATGGAAAATACCGCAAACAACGCGCCGATCAAGCTGCGCCTGATTTACACGATGATAAAATAGCGAAGCACCTGCGGATAACCTAAGTACGAACTTAGGTTATCTTGCGTTAGTGAAAAGATACTGAATGTTATGCAGGAAAATTTAGTAATAGTCGAGTCCCCGGCCAAAGCCAAGACCATCGAAAAATTCCTGGGCAAGGATTTCGTCGTCAAGTCGAGCTTCGGGCATATCCGGGACCTCTCGAAAAAAGATCTCGGCGTCAATCTGGACAAGGACTACGAACCGGTCTATGAAATTCCGAGCGACAAACGCAAGGTTGTCGAGGAACTTTCGTCGCTGGCCAAGAAGACCAAGACCGTCTGGCTCGCGTCCGATGAAGACCGCGAAGGAGAGGCGATCGCCTGGCACCTCGCAGAGGTTCTCGGCCTGCCGATCGACCAAACCAAGCGAATCGTTTTCCACGAAATTACCAAACCGGCAATTCTGGCAGCCATCGAATCGCCCCGCACGATCGATATGAATCTGGTAAATGCCCAGCAGGCACGCCGCGTGCTGGACCGCCTGGTCGGATTCGAGCTATCGCCCCTGCTTTGGAAAAAGGTGCGGCCCCAACTCTCGGCCGGACGCGTACAGAGCGTCGCCGTACGGCTGCTGGTAGAGCGGGAGCGGGAGATCATCGCATTCCGCTCGACGCCCTACTACCGTGTCGTAGCACAGTTCTACGCCGCCGCCGATCCCGATAAAACCCTTTTCAAGGCGGAACTGTCCACCCGCTTCGATACCCGCGAGGAAGCAGAGACTTTCCTGCGCAGCTGCATCGACGCCCGGTTCACCGTCGCCAAAGCCGAGGAAAAACCGGCACAGCGCTACCCCGCGCCTCCGTTCACGACCTCGACGCTCCAGCAGGAGGCGGGCCGCAAACTCGGAATGTCGGTATCGCAGACGATGTCCGTGGCGCAGCACCTCTACGAGCAGGGTTTGATTACCTACATGCGTACCGACTCGGTAAATCTCTCGAAGCAGGCGATCGGCCAGTGCAAGGAGGAAATCATCAAACTTTTCGGTGAGAAATATTCGTCGGCACATAATTACAAGACAAAAACCAAAGGCGCACAGGAGGCCCACGAGGCGATCCGCCCGTCGTATATCGAGCGGCAGACGATCGAAGGCACTCCCGCCGAAAAGAAGATGTACGACCTGATCTGGAAGCGGACGGTCGCCTCGCAGATGGTTCCTGCGGAGCTCGACCGCACCACGATCGTCATAGATATCTCCGGTTCGGATGCCCAGTTCGTCGCCACGGGCGAAGTGATCCGTTTCGACGGATTCCTGAAACTCTACTCGGAATCCACGGACGAGGAGCCGGGCGAAGAGGGATCGGGCATCCTCCCCAAAATGGCCCAAGGCGAGAGCGTCAATCCCGCGCAAATTACAGCCACGGAACGCTTCACCGCACCGCCGGCCCGCTACAACGAGGCTTCGCTCGTAAAACGGCTCGAAGAGCTCGGCATCGGACGTCCTTCGACCTACGCGCCGACCATCACGACGATCATCAACCGCGGGTACGTGGTCAAACAGAACAAGGAGGGCCAGAAACGCAGCTACGTGCAACTTACGCTGACCGGCAGCAAGATCGCCGAAAAAAGGCTTACCGAAACCTACGGCAAGGAGAAAAACCGACTCCAGCCGACCGATATCGGCATGGTGGTCAATGACTACCTCGAATCGCAATTCGAGCCGATCATGGACTACAACTTCACGGCCAACGTCGAAAAGGAGTTCGACCGCATCGCCGACGGAGAGATCACCTGGAACAGCATGATCGACGATTTTTACGGTCCTTTTCATAAAATGGTCGATCATGCGACCACGACCCAGACGACCAAAAACAACCAGATACGCATCCTGGGCACCGACCCCGCTACGGGGCATACGGTAAAAGCCCGCATCGGCCGCTACGGTCCGATGGTCGAAATCGAAGGCAACGAAGGGGAAAAGAGCCGTTTCGCATCGCTCAAGAAGGGGCAGTTGATCGAATCGCTCACCCTCGAAGAGGCTTTGGCGCTCTTCAGCCTGCCCCGCAACCTGGGGCCCTACGAAGGGGAAGATCTGGTCATCGGCATCGGAAAGTTCGGGCCCTACGTGCGGCACGGCAAATCGTTCGCATCGCTCGCCCGCACGGACGATCCCTATACGATCGGCTACGACCGCGCTGCGGAGCTCGTGCGCGAACAGCAGGCCCGCGCCGCTGCAGCGAACACTCCGCTCAAAACCTTCGCCGAAGAGCCCGAACTACTGATTAAAAACGGCCGTTACGGTCCTTATATCGCCTACAAAGGCAAGAACTACCGTATTCCCAAAGGGACCAAACCCGAGGAGATCACTCTCGAAGCGTGCATGAAAATCATTCAAACTTCTAAAAAATAACAAACCCCAAAATTACGATGAAAAAACTGCTGTTACTCGCAGGCCTGGCACTTATGGTGTGCTCCGCATCGGCCAAGAAACCTGCACAGAAGACCCAGGAGGAAGGCTACAAGTTCACCGACTTGACCACCGTACCGAACACTTCGGTCAAAGACCAGCACCGCAGCGGCACCTGCTGGTGTTATTCGGCTCTTTCGTTCCTGGAAAACGAAATTCTGCGGGCCGGCGGGCCGGAGATGGACCTGTCCGAAATGTGGATCGTCCGCCATACGTTCATGGAGAAAGCCGTGAAATACATCCGCATGCACGGCGAGATCAACTTCGCCGAAGGCGGGGCCTCGCGCGACGTGACGGAAGGCATCCGCAACTACGGCATCGTCCCGTTCGAAGCCTACCCGGGCTTCAACTACGGCACCGAGAAAGCCGATTTCCACGAACTCTCGCGCGTGCTGAAAGCCTACCTCGACGCAGTGATGGAGGCCAGCACCAAATCTTCGAACAAGCCGCTCTCGACGGCTTGGAAACGGGGTTTCAACGCCATCCTGGACGAATATTTCGGCCCGATGCCCGAGACCTTCACCTATCAGGGCAAGGAATACACGCCCCGGACGTTCGCCGCCTCGCTGCCGATCGACATCGACGACTATATCGACATCAGTTCGTTCACACACCACCCCTTCTATACGCAATTCATCATCGAGGTGCCCGATAACTGGATGTGGGGCACGGTCTACAACCTTCCGCTCGACGAAATGATGGCCGTCGTGGACAACGCACTGGAGAACGGTTATCCCGTCGCGTGGGGCACCGACGTAAGCGAAAAGGGATTCAGCCGCACCAAAGCGATCGGTATCGTACCGGCCGCCGACCTCGAAGGCATGGGCGGCACCGAAGCCGAGCGCTGGGGAAAACTGACGCAGAAGGAGAAGGATGACGCACTCTACAAGTTCGACAAGCCGGGCAAGGAGCTCGCCATCACCCAGGAGATGCGCCAGGAGGCTTTC
>ENA-OPVU01001238-OPVU01001238.1-human-gut-metagenome-genome-assembly--contig:-NODE-1238-length-13703-cov-2.197245_pt1 | contig 13703 bp, 9 predicted proteins | sample MGYA00241497_ERZ501986 | MGnify/ENA primary metagenome ERZ501986 (study PRJEB25962, sample SAMEA2042995) | human gut metagenome | biome: human gut; feature: human-associated habitat; material: faeces...
GCCGGTCGTGCGGTCGATGACCTCCCACCAGCGGGCAATATCGTCATGGTCGTTGACCTTCATCAGCTCGCGGCTGATGCCCGTCATCAGGGGGATGGTCAGCGCACCGCCTTCAGCGGTGTAGAACGGCGTCATAATGTAGCACTGCTGGGTTTCATCGGGGTTGGCCTTAGCCCAGGCATTGTCCTTGCGGGTGGTGTAGTAGGTGGCGTAGATTTTAGCGCCTGTATCCTTCAGTTCCTGCGGGAACTCGGTGCCATCGCAGTCGCGGATGGCATCTGCGCCCCAGCGTTTCAGCAGGGCGAGGGTTTCGGGTACTGCGTCCATATCGGTGGGGATCGTTACACGACCTTTTGTATTCATTTCTTGCTTTCCTCCATCCATTGGTAAGATTGAGTTTGTCCGGCCTGCAAGGTGACCCAGCAATGTGTATTGCAAAGATACCAGCTTCCGTCCTGTGTTGCTTTTACGGTAAGGCTGTGCTTGCCGTCTGCTGTCCGCTGATAAGAAATCAGCAGACCATTTTCTGCCCGCAAATTCTGAAATGCAACAGGTTCATTTTTCCAGCCCTGCGGGCAGGCCGGTAAAACCTCGATATGATTCTTTTCGGAGCGCAGCAGCATTTTCTGTACTGCGTGTGCCGCCAGAAAATCCGCTTCCAGCGTAAAGGGGCGATAGTGGAAATCACAAACGCCGCTGTTTTTGTAGTCGCCGTTCAAATGAAATCCGTTCGGGCTCAAGAAATACTCCGCGAAGCGATGCAGCTCATACAAAGCGCCATTTCCATTGTTGCGGGCAATCTGCAAAAGTGCCATCCAACCGAAGGAAAACCCTACCCACTGCCCGCTGCCGAGTTGTACAAGATGGTCTACCGTTGCATCTATTACGCTTCGATCCTGCGGGTTTTCATAGCGCAGCATACACAGCGGCTCGATCGCCATAGCGTGGGAAAAATGGCGGTGCGTTTCCTGCAAGGTTTCATCAGGTGAAAGCATCAGCCCGGTTTCTGTATCTACGCTTAAAGGTGCAAGTTTTGCCTCTATTGCATGCCAATGGCTGCGTGGCTTACTTAGCTGGTACTCGATCTGTACCAAGGTTTGGAACAAATAGTGCAGCAGCGCTAGATCGTAGTTGCTGTTAGGAGTCAGCCATGAGGCTGCCTCATCATCGTGAATTTCCGGTGAGGACGAGACCGGTAAAACCAGCTTTCCGTCCGGGCCTTCTTGGAGGAGTTCTTCCAGGCAGGCTGCCGTGGCGGTAAAGTAAGGCTCCACGCGGGTACGCAGAAACTCTTTATCCCCCGTCAGGCGGTAGTATTCATAAAACATCTGGCAGAGCCAGATTTGATTGGTCGGTGACAGGGAATACATCGGCCAGCCGCCGAGCGCTCCGCCGTCAATGTCCATAACACTGGGCAGGCACTCCCCTGCTGTGCCGTAAAATGCACGGGCAAACTTTGCTGCCTGCGGACGCAGTGACCAGAGATAGTCGAGAAAAACCTTTCCCTGCTCCGGGTGGTTGGCAGTCAGATAGTGACAGTAGGTGAATTGGGTGTTGAGGTCGTTGTGGTAATCACCTTTCCACGGTGGGAGCTGATCGTCATCCGCGCACCATACCCCTTGCAGCGGCATCGGGGCATTGCCCGGCTCGGAACCCGCTGCCAAAAAGTAATTGGCGCGGTACCAAAGCTGTTCGAGTGTTTCATCCGGCAACTGCAAACTGCTTTTGCCCCAGTATTGCTGCCACCAGCGTTTATGCTGTTGCAGCAACTTCTCGGCGCCCATATCTTCTGCTGCACATAGTTCCAGCTTCGCCAGTTGGCTTGCTTTTTCTACGTTTTCTGCCTGCGCGGCGGTATAATACAGCGTTGTGCCGCATTTTTTGCAGAGCAGCGTATAGGCAGTTCTATCATCGACCTTTTGGGAAAAGCCAATCATGCCATCCCCTGTTTCGGGGATAGCATCCGGCAGGGCGAGCTGCTGCAAGCTGCCGGGAGACACGCTGTTGCCCGCTTCGGCTGCCTGCGTGCCATTCCCGAAAGAGGGGCGCTCCACCGTGAGCTCTGCACCCCGGTACGCCTCCGGCAGCATCAGTACCCCAACAGGCCGCCCCATACAGAGGAAGGCGCGCAGAATGGTTGTACCCTTTTGCGAAAAGAATGCCACGCCGTGCCCAAATCAAGACTTGCCTGATAGCTGCCTTGCGGCAGTCCATCCAGGAACAAGTGTCCTGCGGGGATTTTTGTGGGTGTCGGACGGGCATAGGGCGTATCAAAGATACGGCGTGTTTCTGCCACATCGCCTTTCCGTGCAAGCTCTACCAGTTTTGCATAGGTAAATTCTTTATCGAGTTTTTCCTCCGGGCGGCGACGCAGCCACAGTCCGGCAATGTCCACGGAAATGCGCAGGTGCTCCATCGGTCCCCAAAAAAGAGAACCGAGTATGCCGTTTCCCAGTGGAATTGCTTCATCCCAGCGGGGTATTGGGCCGGTCAAATTGATGTTGCAATGTTTTGGGGGCAGCATATCGGTTCTCCTAACCTATTCGATTTTATTTAGCCCTTAACGCCGCCGACGCTCAAGCCCTGCACGAGCTGCTTCTGGCCGACGATGAAGAGGATGACGGTGGGAATCAGTGCCAGCACGAGGGCTGCGAATAGCGCACCCCAGTCGGTAGCGTAGCGCTGGATCTCATACAGGTTGGCAAGGCCGACAGGCAGCGTAGCCTTGGTCGGATCGGTAACCATAACGAGAGCCACCGGGTACTCGTTCCATGCTGCCATAGCGGAGATCATGCAGACCGTCACGATACCGGGCTTGCACATGGGAATGATAATGCTCGTCAAAATACGGAACGGGCCGCAGCCGTCGATCATGGCTGCCTCCTCATAATCACGCGGGATGCTGCGCAGGAAGCCGGTCAGCAGGAAGATAGCAAACGGGAACTGCATGGTTGCATACAGTACACCCAGCGCCGTCAGGCTGTTGAGCAGGTTCAGCTTGTTCATCTGCAAGAACAGCGGAATCATAATATAAGTAGCCTGAATGAAGATGGCCGCCATGTAGATGTTCAAAATCAACTTCGCACCGGGGAACTTATACCGCACAAGGCAGTAAGAACACGGCACAACGCAGACCACAATAATGACCAGTGTTTCCAGCACGACATAAATCGAGTTGCCAATGTTGGCAGCAAGGTTAGATTTTTCATAAGCGCGGACGTAGTTGTCCCATGCAAGTCCCTGCGGCCATGCAAAGGGGTCCGTCAGAAACTCTGTACTGGTTTTGAACGAAGAAACGACGTTCCACGCCAGAGGGTACAGCATGATAATGGCAACCAAAATCAGGAACAGGCGCGTCACCCACTTGATGACCTTTGCTCTGATTTTGCTTTTTTCATTTTGTGTCATATTACTGACCTCCTTCGGAAGCATCGGTCAATTTGCGGGACAGCATGGACAGCGCCACGGAGATGGCGAGCGTAAAGACCGTGATAGCCATGGCATAGCCAAAGTTGCCGTTGACAAAGCCCTGCGTGTACATATATTGCAGCAGAACGCTGGATGCACCGTTAGGACCGCCACCAGTCATGACCTGCGAAAGCACAAAACTCAGGTTGATGGTGCCGGAAAGTGCCAGAACAAAGGTGATGCCGATAATATCTTTCATCAGAGGCATCGTAATACTGATGAGCTTGCGCCATGCGCTGGCACCATCCAGCGTTGCGGACTCGTAGATTTCCGGCGAAATGCCGTCCATAGCCGCGATGTGCATGACCATGTAGTAACCGGCAGCCTGCCACAGCAGCGTGAACGCGATGCACCAAAGCGCAGTCTTGCTGTCGCCCAGCCAGGAACGCTGCAAGCTCTCCAGCCCGACAGCACCGAGAATCTTATTGACGATGCCCACATTCGGGTGGAACACAAAACTCCATATAATACCTACAACGGTCAGAGAAACGATGTTCGGGAAATAGAAAAGCGTGCGATACAAGACCATTTCTTTCAGCTTGCACTGGTTCAAAACGAATGCCAGCACCAGACTACAGAAAATTGTGATAACGGGAACAACCGCCATCAGCTTTGCTGTGTTTATAAGTGCTTGAATGAAAGATTTGTCGTGGAACATATAGATATAGTTATCCAGTCCCACAAATTTGTTGTTAAGCCCCAGAGAGGTCGCATTGGTAAAAGAAAGATATAATGCCTGCGCCGTAGGCCAGATCGTGAACATAAGAGTTAGGATCACGGCAGGCAGAACGCTGATGCAGATAAACAGTATGGGAAGTGGCTGCGCCTTTTTTTGGCGATTTTGGCGGTTTTTCAAACAAGTTTCCCCCTTAAAAAGAACCCTGCCAAGCTCGCATGGCGTTTACTCGGCAGGGTCAATCTTATTTTGGTCAGTGGAAATTCAGCAATTCAGCTTACTTGGAAGCAGCAATCTCCTCGAAAGCAGCCTCGATGCCGTCACGCCACTGCTCGGCAGTCATGTCACCATTCATAACGTCACTGGCAACATTGAAGACGGAATCAGCGATAACGACCTTGCTGGTGTCGGGCATTGCATCCCAACCGAAGACCATGAAAGTGCCTTCCTGATAGATGTCGTTCATGTTGTAGACACCATCGGTAACGATGCCCTTGACCATCTCGTTGGCCTTCTTCAGAGCGTAGATGCCGTTGGCTTTTTCTGCGAACAGCTTAACGGAATCTTCAGTGTACAGGAAACGCAGGAACTCTTTTGCCAGTTCGGGGTTCTTGGCGTTGGCAGGAATCTCAAACTGCTCAACGGAGCTCATAACATAGCGGGTTTCGCCGTCATCCAGAACGGGTGCGCAGGTCAGACCAAACTCAAAGCCGTCAGCACGGGGAGCATCGGCCATTTCGCCTTCCATCCAGTTGCCGTTGGGGATGAACAGAGCCTTGTTCATCATCATGTCAGTCTGGCTCTGGGTATGGTTCAGAGCAACGGTGCCATCCATCAGGTAGCCATCGGTGCCGATCTTTGCCATGTTCTGGAAGACCTTGAGGGCCTCATCAGAGCTGAGGGAGCCGGGCGTGTAGGAGGCGATTGCCTTCATGTTGTCGATGCCGGTGGCAGATGCCAGCGCGGGCCACAGCATGCTTTCGAGGTAGCCGGGGTAGATGCCCTGATAGGTAAACAGCGCGATACCCTTTTCCTTGGCCTTTTCGCCCAGTTCAAAGAAGTCATCCCAGGTCACAGGCGTTTCCCAGCCGTTCTCTTCGAACAGGGTCTTGTTGTAAACCAGACCCATCGGGCTGGCATCAAACGGGGCAATGTAGATCTTGCCGTCGCCGTAAGGAGAGCACTTGGCGGAATCCAGCAGGCCATCGATGACCTGATCCTTCAGCGGGGTGTCATCATCAATGCCGCCCTCCTCAAAGACATCGGACAGATCCATCAGTGCATGTTCCTTAACCATGGAGGAAATCAGGCCGGTGGAGTCGTTGTCGTTCATCGAGATGAAGTCGGGCCCATTCCCTGCCACGATTTGCGGGCGGATGATGTCGCCAATCTTCGGGCTGATCTGCATATTGACAGTGACGCCGGGATAGGCAGCCTCGAAGCGTTTGATGATTTCGTCCCAGTACTCGGAACCGTAGCCGCCCTCGAACACCGCGATGTTCAGTTCATTGTTCTCAAAGGTCTTCTCACCGGTAGAGGCTTCGCTGGTAGCGGCGGACGTTGCTTCGGAAGAAGCGGCCTCACTGGATGCTGCTGCGCTGGAAGATGCTGCGCTGCCGCAGCCTGCCAGACAGGTAGCTGCCATTGCAGTGGCAAGCATCATGCTGATTGCTTTTTTCATGGTTTTCCTCCTAAAAATTATTCCTTCTTTGTTTGGGATGCGGCTCATCTGTCGTTCCCTGATTGCACTCTTATTATATCGGGCAAGCCGGATTTGATAAATGTATTCCCTTTACTTAAAGATGGATTTTATTGACTTTTTCTGTCGTTGCCCTTATAATTCAGGTAATGTATGGATAGATTGTAGTCACTTTGCACAAATGGAGGCCTATATATGTCACTAAATGCACAAAAAACGCGTGAGTTTTCCCCCAATGTGTTGCGGCGAATCAAACTTCGCACCCGTCTGTTTGTGACATTTTTGATTATTTCTCTTGTTCCCGTCATCACGATTGGTATTTTTTCTTACCATGCATACACCCAATCCATGAACGAAAAGGTCAAACAGGCTGCCTTACAATCTATCGAACTACTCAATAATAATATGTCTACCCAGCTTGGCATTTATAGCGACTACATGGGTTCCATCTCCGTATCTGATACTGTACAGAATGGTGTCGCATCTGTCAATAATGGGCACCCCCTTACGGGTGATATTGTGAACGGTATAGGTGAAATGATTGTCACAATTCCTTTTCAGAGCACACACCTTAAAAACATCCGCGTCGTTTCCAATGACCGCACAGTCATCTACGATTTGGGCTATGACGATATTACACCCCAGCGTTTTAATGAATTGCTGGATAATATTGAAGCCGCCTCTCCACAGGATAGTCTGCAATACATCCACACTTACCGCGCCAACGATAAAATTGTCATTGGCCGTAAAATCTATGATATGCACCACACCAGCACGCCGCTGGGGTATATCATGCTGTACATTGACGAATCCCAGCTAAGCCGCTACATATTTACCGATGTTTCCTTTGGCGAGGGGTCCAACTTCCTGCTGATTGATGCCGCCGGCAATGTGGTATCTTCTCAGAACGCGGAACTGCTGGGAGAAAATTTGGCCGATGACCCGATTTTCCAGCAGATCACGGCGCTTCGGCAGGCGGGTGAAAACAACTTTTTATGTGAGCTGAACGGCGTAGATACGCTGACGATTTTCAAATACAATACAACCTATAATGTGTATCTGGCGGCCACGATTCCGCAGGCCTACATTACCAACGGCACAAGAACCATCAATATGATGCTCATCGCGCTGGCCGCAGTGCTGGTCGTTGTCAGCTTGTTCCTGACACTGCTTGTCTATCGCAGCGTTATGCACCCTATTGACAATATGGTTGCCGCCTGCAATGCGAAAAGCGATGAGGAAATCGGGCTGAAAATCAATGATACCAGCCCCGACGAGCTCGGATTTCTGGCGCGCACCATCGACAACATGGTCAACGAAATTGGTCTGCTGGCGCAGCGTTGGAGCGATGATCAGCGCAAAATGCGCGAGTTGGAATTGCAGACCCTGCAATATCAAATCAACCCGCACTTCCTGTTCAATACCCTGAACACCTTAAAGTGGATTGCCACACTTAATCACGTCACCCCGATCAGCCACGGCATTGATGCCCTCTCTTCCCTGCTGCAAAGCACCCTTATTAAAAAGGATGAACTGATTCCGTTTGACGATGAGCTGCGCAACTTGAAAAACTACTGCGACATTCAGCAGCTGCGCTACGCAGGGCGCTTTGAGATGGAATATCAAATTGAAGATGCTGCCGGATACTGGACTGTGCCGCGCTTTATTTTGCAGCCGCTTGTAGAGAACTCCATCCTGCACGGCACGGCGGATGAAGATGATTTTGTCACCATCACCGTCCGTGCCACCGTGAGCGAGAATCTGCTTACCATTCATATCTCCGATACCGGTTGCGGCTTTGACCCCAGTGCCATCAAGGAGAAAAATTCTGAGCGCTTCTCCGGCATTGGATTGAGCAACGTAGATGAGCGTATGCGTCTGCACTACGGAAATGAATACTGCCTTACGATTGAAAGTGCCCCCGGCATCGGCACACAATGTATTCTCCGTATTCCAAATGAAGCCATTCGTTGAGGTAACACAATGTATAATTTATTGCTTGTAGACGACGAGCCACTGATTAAGGTTGCTTTCCAGTCCGCCGTGGAGTGGGGCAAGAACGGATTCCTGCTGGCGGCAACAGCCAGTAATGGGCAGGAAGCGCTGCACATTGTAGAGACACAGCACATTGATGCGGTTATCACGGACTTGAAAATGCCAGGCATGGATGGGCTTGCGCTCATTCATGAACTGAAAAAGCGCAGCTTTACCGGTCCGATTCTGGTATTGAGCAACTATTCCGATTTCGATTCCGTGCGCGCGGCTCTGACGGACGGCGCTTATGACTACTTTCTGAAAATCAATATGAACGGGGAAAGCATCGGTGAGCATCTGGAAAAGATGGCCGATTTGCTTCGTGTCCAGCAGCAGCGCCAGACGGAGGAGGACCACCGATCCTTTGCCATTGAAGCGCAAAAAAAGGAGAATGCCCTGATTCACTGCGCCCAATGGGTAACGTCCACTGCTGAACCCTCCCCTGCTTCTAATCCGTTTTCCATGCTGCCGGAACCGCTGTCCTTTCCTATCCGGCTGTTTACCGTCACTTTAATTCCCGCAAAAACTCATCCTATGCCCGCGCTGGATGCTGTGACCGACTTAATTACCGAGGTTTTCGATGAAATCAGCGGCAAAGTATTTCTGCACACCCATGAGGATGAAATCTGTGGGCTGATCAGCAATGAAAGCCTTGTAGCCTCCGGGCGTACTCTGGATAAGAAACTTGCCCGCTTGCAACGGCAGGTCACAACATATTTTCTGGATGCCCCGATCATCATCTACCACGACAAGCCCATTTCACTGGCTGAACTCCGCCAGGGCTACCAGCTGTGTGAGGATTCTAAGGCGCTCGCCTTTTATGTGGGGCGCAGTGCTCCCATAAAGGCAACGGCACACACAGTTACCGCCCAACCCTTCCATGTCTCTCAGGCAGAACTGTCCAAGACCACCGCAGCAGCAGCGCAAAATGCCGATGAATTGCAGATGCAGATTGCCGTTCACACCTTCTTTCAGAACTGCGCGGCGCTCTGTATGCCGCCGCAGCGCGTCCGTGAAGCCTGCCATCTGTTGCTGGAGCGTCCCGGCGAGAATATGATTCCGCAGGAGACACTGGAGCAAACCTTTAAGGAAATAGAAAAAGCCCCCACCGCGGAGGCTCTTGAACAACTGCTCTGCTTGATTTTGCAGGAGCGCATGGGACTTAGCAAAATTGCCTTGAGCAAATTCAAAAAAGAGGTGCAGACCGTCATCATCTATGTAAACGCGCATTATATGGACAAGCTGACACTGGACAGCATCGCCGACTATGTAGGGCTGAACCGGGAATATCTGAGCCGCCTGTTCTCCAAAGAGACCGGCACCGGCCTGTTCCAGTACATCAACGAGGTGCGCATGAAACGCGCCGGTGAGATGATCCGCAGTAATAAGCAGGTCTATGTCAAGGAAGTAGCTGCCGCCGTAGGTTTTGATGACCCCTACTTCTTCTCGCGAAAATTCAAAGATTTTTATGGGAAAACGCCAAGCGAATATGCGGAGAATTAGTTGAAGCATGTACTTTGCAAGTCATCCAGTCCGGAATTGAGTTTTGAGACGTTTCAATTAGGAGGAAACTCAATTGGTCAAAAGTCAAGAATCCTTCAATTAAAGAATTCATGGAAAAAGGTACGGCTTCAGATATTGATAAAAGATTCCAAACCATGGATGAACTACAGCAAGGCATTCGAGATTGTATCAAACAGCTTGAAGCCAATAGTTAGTCTAGTCCGCAAATTGGCATTCGAGCCTATATAGGAGAGAGTATGGTCAAGATTCTTATTTGTGACGATGATCAAACATTCGCGCAGTCAATGTTCAAAAGGATCCTATCATTGCCGGCCTATTCCAGCAAATCCATGAAATTGAGCTGCTTAACTGATATTGCTGAAATGAGTGCTAACACTATCGCACAATATGACATTCTATTTCTCGATATTGACCTCGGTAAAGAAAGCGGAATTGACCTTGCCAGAAAGATGCGCAAGATGAATCCGGAAGCCGTATTGATCTTCGTGACAAACTTCAGTGAATACGCTCCTGAAGGGTATGAAGTAGATGCGTTTCGCTATCTTGCTAAATCCGAGTTGGAAAAGAAGCTACCCACCTATTTTGAAGATGCACTGGCAATGTGCCGCACCCGTCAACGGAAAGTAGAGATTCTCTGTGAGGGTGAGAGTGTGCCTATCCCAGTCCAATCTCTTGCATGGATAGAAAGTCAGGGACGCGAGCAGTATCTCCATTTGGTAGGCGGATGCCGTGAGCAGCTAATTACCCGATTAACTATGACGCAGCTTGAGGATTTGCTTGTTCCTCATGGATTTTTGCGTATCCACAAAAGTTATCTCGTAAATATGGCATATTTGCAGTCTTTTCAAAGTACAAGTGCAGTTCTGACAATCGGTCAAACGCTTCCTGTGGGGGCTCGTAGTTATCGCGACAATAAGCAAAAATTTGTAAAATGGCAGGCGCAGCAACTATGGTAGTAATTTGGGGAAATATTCTCAGCTTTATAGGCAACATGGTTGCGCTGGCAGTCGAGGTTCTTGTATTTGACGCTTTTTTCCCTCGCAATGAAAGTAGAAAAAAGCGATGGCTTTATATTCTTTTGTGCTGGGTCATTGCTACATTCTTATCTGTATCTGTTGGCACAAAATTCGGATATACACTTAAAATGCTGCAAGAAGTCGCCTTAATATATCTGTTTTGTGTTTTTTTGTACCAAAGCCGCTGGGATCGGCGGTTGTTTATCGTTGTAACGGTATATTCTGTTTTATTTTCTTATAGTCACTGGTTTGATGAACTCTGTATGCGTATTAGTGGGTTTACCTACGAAGAATATATATGGAATGTTCCGCTCTATTCTATATTCTTTTTTCTCCGTTGTTCGTTTATCTTAGCATTTGCATTTCTGATAAATAAGTACCACAAACCGCTACATGCAAGAACACAACCAAGGGCTTGGGTCCCCTTATCCGCTGCTTTCCCTGTTTGCACACTGCTTGTGCTCAGGCAGGTATATACCTATTCGGAAGAACAACGTGTATGGCAGATTTGTCTGTTGATTCTCGATCTTGTTGATATTGCTGCATTGATTTTATTGGACTATCTTGAAGAAAACGCGGAAAATCGTGAGAAGCTGATTGCTGCCAATGAACGCGCCCACGTTCAGGACGAAAATATCCAGGCTCTGAGTCAAGCATATGCAGGGCAAAGAAAAATGACGCACGACTTCCGTGCAAACCTCTCTACTTTATCTGAATTGTTGGAAAGTGAACGCGTTGACGATGCCAAAGAATTTCTTTCAGAGTTGAATGTGCGCCAAAGTGAGCGAATTTTGCTTGTCAACAGCCATAATGCTGCTATTGATGCGGTTCTAAACCAAAAGGGATATATTGGGAAGAAGCAAGGCATTGATATGCGGTTTCGTGTCAATGATCTTTCCGCGCTGAGGCTTCCTCGTGTAGATGTGACTATTGTGCTGGGCAATTTGATTGATAATGCCATGGAAGCTTGTGCAGGCTTGTCCGATCCAAACCGCTGGGTCAGTATTCAGATCCTTTACAGCGAGAATATGCTTTCTATTTTAATTATCAATCCCAGTAATATCGTTCAGATCAATGACGGTCATATTCCTACAACCAAACAAGACCCTTTGCTTCATGGCTTCGGCATTGGAAACGTTAAAGACATTTTAGAAAAGTATCATGCCGAGTACCTTTTCACTTATGATGACGGACGATTTATTTTTAGCGCAGACTGGCCTGATATAGCTGAACCATCTGCGAACACATCAATTCTCTCATAACCAATATTGCTTTTTAATCCTCTGTGCAGAACAACTCGCACAGAGGATTTTTGCATTCATGCACATTTTTTTGCGTATACGCAGGTTTAGTGGACTTTTGTAGAAAACTGTGCTATTTTGATGCCAAGATAACGCACAAGTTACAACCGTTTCCTACTCCGTATTAGGCATCGGCGCGCAGATGCTGAAATATCGTCCGAACATCAACTCTATTAAATCCATTAGATTGGAGGCTTATGATAGACATTCAAAAGGAAGTTCATACGGGATTTAATTGCCATTAGACCAGCGCAAGTGAAACACTAATGACCTGTCAAAGGCATCGTCTCAAAGCACAGTGTTACACTTGCGCTGGTTTGTTTGCATTTAGCAACTTTTGTAAAGAAAGGTTTTAAGGAAACATGAAATTCATTTATAAGTTGTTGTCTTTAAGTTTGGCTATTGCTTGCCTTAGTGGATGCAGCGCGGCCAACACTGAAATTGCATCCTCGTCAGCCGCTACTGCCACAGTGACCCCTACTACTGACTCTACAGAAGTTCCCGCTTCCAACAATGTTTTTACATCTGCAGGGGACGGTTTATATGTTACCACTGACTCCGGAATCTATGAACTGCAAACAGTGTTTCCGGACTCTGCAAACATATTTTATACTGATGCCAATACAAAGGAACGCATTTTTCTATGTGCGAACCCCAATTGTACACATGCAGATGAAAGCTGCCCCAGTTACATAGCTACACCTTCAGCGATGTTTCCGCCCATGCTTTTGCGTGTTGGCGATCAGCTTTTGGTCGTCTTTACTGAAACCACCGACTCCAGTAACCCGCATGGGATGCTGATGAATATGGATGGTTCCAATCGTCGAACCGTATTTGAACTCGCATCCAATCAATATATGCAAGGCGGCTTTTGTACCTCTGGAAATGATCTCTATTTTGATCTTTACGAGATTGATGATAGCGGGAACGTCACATATCAGCTGTGGTATGTGAGCTTCGAGAATGGAACTTCTGAAAAAGTGATGGACTTGGGATCCGATAGCGACCACTATTCTTTGTGCGATGGTGTAAACAATGAACTGTGCTTTAATCATCTTTCTTCCGACGGAATCAGTTATTGCGTGTATGATCCGCAAAGCAAAACAATGTCCGATCCGTTTTTTGTTGACAGTAGCTCGAGCGGGAATTCGATGATTCAAGACGGATACCTCTTTGTCCTCGACGAGCAGGCGAACTCTGTCCAAAGAATCCGTTTATCTGATAAAGAGCAAGCAAGTGCTTCTTTTACAGTAAAAGAAGGCTTCGGCGCCCCAAGTATGCGGTATCTATTTGATGGGAATTTAATGATTACCGAAGCACAAACGCTGGCAGCAGATATACCGACCGATGGCTCGTATGATATGTGTTCTTATATTCTGGATTTTGACACACGTAATTGTACAGAATTTACATTGCAAACCCCATACAATAATCGTCCGGTATATGTGTTGACAACCATTGGTGACACTTGTTATGTTGCCACAGATTATAAAACGTATACTCCTACCTCTGTCTCTGAAGACGGTACAGTTTCAAACTTCGATTATGTTGCTAACATATACGCCTTCATTACAAAGCAGGATTATATAAATTCAAATCAAAACGGTTACTTAATGGTTAAAGACGCATTCGAATAATTCTACCTATTGTTAAAACTTCATGGGTAAATTGGGATTGTAATTATGAGCCGTACATTTACACTTGATTCAATTCACAAGACATATATTTCGCAAATTTTCCTGTTTACATTTAAGAAAAATGCACAGCCACAAGTGAAAAAAGCCTTGTCAGGGGTATCAATTACACTAACGCCGGGGCTTTACGGATTGCTTGGGCCAAATGGGGCGGGAAAGTCTACTTTGATTCACATTATCACAGGCACACTTGCTCCTGACTCTGGCGAGGTCCTCTGGTGCGGCAAGCCTGCAATGGGTATCGCCTTCCGCCGCATTCTTGGTTATATGCCGCAGCAGCAAGGACTGTAT
>ENA-OPVU01001243-OPVU01001243.1-human-gut-metagenome-genome-assembly--contig:-NODE-1243-length-13667-cov-2.789818_pt1 | contig 13667 bp, 10 predicted proteins | sample MGYA00241497_ERZ501986 | MGnify/ENA primary metagenome ERZ501986 (study PRJEB25962, sample SAMEA2042995) | human gut metagenome | biome: human gut; feature: human-associated habitat; material: faeces...
ATGAATTAAAAGAGTATTACGCAAGCAAACAGCCTTATGGTGAATGGCTTGACCGTAACCTGATTAAACTGGAGGATTTAAAGATTCCAAATCAGCGTGTTCCGGAATATACCAAAGAAGAGCGTCAGAGAATGCAGAAAGCATTCGGTTATACTTACGAATCACTGCGTGAAGCAATCCTTCCGATGGCATTAAACGGAGGAGAAGGAACTTCTGCAATGGGTATTGATACTCCGCTGGCAGCACTGGCAGGAGACCATCAGCCACTGTTTAATTATTTCAAACAGTTATTTGCACAGGTAACAAACCCGCCAATTGATTCCATTCGTGAGAAAGTGGTTACATCCACTACCGTATATATCGGAGAAGATGGTAACCTGCTGGAAGAAAAGGCGATTAACTGTCAGGTATTAAAGGTAGATAACCCGATTCTTACCAACACAGATTTGATGAAAATTAAAAATATGAAAGTAGAAGGATTCAAGGTTGTGGTTCTTCCTACTACATATTATAAGAATACAAGCCTGGAAAAAGCATTGGATCATCTGTTTGTAGAAGCAGACCGTGCATACCGTGACGGTGCAAATATCCTGATTCTTTCTGACCGTGGCATTGATGAGAACCATGTGGCAATCCCATCCCTTCTGGCAGTATCCGGTTTGCAGCAGCATCTGGTAAAGACCAAGAAGAGAACTGCAGTTGCCATGATTCTGGAATCCGGTGAACCAAGAGAAGTACATCATTTTGCAACATTGCTTGGTTATGGTGCCTGTGCAATCAACCCATATCTGGCACAGGATACCGTAAAGCAGTTAGTAGACGAGCATATGTTAGACAAGGATTACTATGCAGCAATCCATGATTACAATCAGGCAATTATCAGTGGTATCGTAAAAATTGCTTCCAAAATGGGTATTTCAACCATTCAGTCTTATCAGGGTTCTAAGATTTTTGAGGCAATTGGTATTGACTCCGCAGTAATTGATAAATATTTCACAAATACCGTAAGCCGTATCGGTGGAATTACATTGGAAGACATTGCAAAAGATGTAGATACTCTGCATTCTGCAGCCTATGATCCATTGGGATTAGAGACAGACCTTACTTTAGACAGCAAGGGACGTCACAAGATGAGAAGTGGCGCAGACAGCCATCTTTACAATCCGGCAACCATCCATCTTCTGCAGGAATCAACCAAACGTGGAGATTACAACCTTTTCAAACAGTACACAGATCTTGTGAACAGCGAAGAGCGTGATGCAAATATTCGTGGACTGATGGATTTTAATTTCCCGAAAAAAGGTGTTCCGATTGAAGAAGTAGAAAGCGTAGATTCTATTGTAACAAGATTTAAAACAGGTGCGATGTCCTATGGTTCTATTTCCAAGGAAGCCCATGAAACACTGGCAATTGCCATGAACCATTTACATGGTAAATCCAATACCGGTGAGGGTGGAGAAGATCCGGACCGTATCGCAAGTAAACATACAAGCTTAGACAGATGTTCTGCAATCAAGCAGGTAGCGTCCGGCCGGTTTGGTGTAACCAGCCGTTACTTGGTCAGTGCAGAAGAGATTCAGATTAAGATGGCACAGGGTGCAAAACCTGGTGAAGGTGGACACCTTCCGGGCAAGAAAGTATATCCTTGGATTGCAAAGACAAGACTTTCCACACCGGGTGTATCCTTGATTTCGCCGCCACCTCATCATGATATCTACTCCATCGAGGATTTGGAGCAGTTGATTTACGATTTGAAGAATGCCAACCGTGATGCAAGAATTTCCGTAAAACTGGTATCAGAAGCAGGTGTGGGTACAGTCGCAGCCGGTGTTGCCAAAGCAGGAGCGCAGGTAGTATTGATTTCCGGATATGACGGTGGTACCGGTGCAGCACCAAGCAGTTCTATCCATAATGCAGGACTTCCTTGGGAATTAGGACTTGCAGAAGCTCATCAGACACTTACAATGAACGGACTTCGTAATAAGGTTATAATCGAGACAGATGGTAAGCTTATGAGCGGACGTGATGTTGCAATAGCAGCTATGCTTGGTGCAGAAGAATTCGGTTTTGCAACAGCTCCACTTGTAACAATGGGCTGTGTAATGATGAGAGTATGTAACCTTGATACTTGTCCAGTTGGTATTGCTACACAGAATCCTGAGCTTAGAAAGAGATTTGCAGGCAAGCCTGAATATGTTGTCAACTTTATGAGATTTATCGCACAGGAGCTTCGTGAATATATGGCAAAGCTTGGTGTTAAGACTGTTGATGAACTTGTAGGAAGAACAGATTTCCTTGAAGCAAGAGAAGATGTAGAGGGAAGCGGAAGAGCTTCAAAGGTTGACCTTTCTAATATACTTAACAATCCTTATGTTAAGGAAGCTTCTTCAATTAAGTATGATAAGAAGAATGTATATGACTTTGAACTTGAGAAGACAGTAGATGAGAAGATTCTTATTAAGAAGCTTTCGGATGCTATGGATAAGAAGCAGAAGAGAAGTGTTGAGGTTGATGTAACTAATACAGATAGAGCATTAGGAACACTTCTTGGTGCAGAGATAACAAGAAGATTTGGTGAGAGCCTTGCAGAAGATACTTATACAGTTAAATGTACAGGTGCTGGCGGACAGAGCTTCGGTGCATTTATCCCTAAGGGACTTACACTTGAACTTGTCGGTGACAGCAACGATTACTTCGGAAAAGGTCTTTCAGGTGGTAAGCTTATTGTATATCCACCAACAGGTGTATCTTATAAGGAAGATGAGAATATCATCATCGGTAACGTAGCACTCTATGGAGCAACAAGTGGCAAGGCATTTATCAATGGTGTAGCAGGTGAGAGATTCTGTGTACGTAACTCTGGTGCAACAGCAGTTGTTGAAGGTACTGGCGACCATGGTTGTGAATATATGACAGGCGGAAGGGTTGTTGTACTTGGTAGAACTGGTAAGAACTTCGCAGCAGGTATGAGCGGCGGTGTTGCATATGTTCTTGATGATGACACAACACTTTATAAGAGAGTCAACAAGCAGCTTGTATCACTTGAACCTGTAACTAACAAGTATGATGTACTTGAACTTAAGCAGATGATTACAGAACACGTTGCTTATACTAATTCTAAGAAGGGTAAAGAAGTGTTAGACAACTTTGGCGAATATCTTCCTAAGTTTAAGAAGATTATGCCACATGATTATAAGAAGATGCTTAATATGATTGTTCAGATGGAAGAAAAAGGTCTTAGCAGTGAACAGGCTCAGATTGAAGCATTTTATGCAGCAACTAAGTAAGATAGAAATGTACAATAACAGATATGTATTAGCAGATTATAAGTCTGCTGGTACATATTTGTGAAAATGTGTATTTGAAAGGAGATAATCATGGGAAAACCAACTGGATTTTTAGAATATGAACGTGTGGAAGCTAAAGCAGTTTCACCAAAAGAAAGAATAAAGAATTTTAATGAATTTCATACACCACTTTCAGAAGCTGAGCAGAGATGCCAGAGTGCCCGCTGTATGGATTGTGGCGTGCCATTCTGCCAGTCAGGTATGAATATAAAAGGAATGACAAGTGGCTGTCCTCTTAACAACCTTATTCCTGAATGGAATGACCTTGTATACACGGGCAACTGGGAGCAGGCTTATAACAGATTACATAAGACAAGCAATTTTCCTGAATTTACAAGCCGTGTATGTCCTGCACTTTGCGAGAAGGCTTGTACCTGTGGACTTAATGGTGATCCAGTATGTACTAAGGAAAATGAGATGGCTATAATTGAGCATGCATATGCCAATGGACTTGCTGGTCCTAAGCCACCTAAGGCAAGAACAGGAAAGAGAATTGCTGTAATAGGTTCAGGCCCTTCAGGACTTGCAGTAGCAGACCAGTTAAACCAGAGAGGTCATCTTGTGACAGTATATGAAAGAGCTGACAGGGTAGGCGGTCTTTTAAGATACGGAATACCTAATATGAAGCTTGAAAAGCATATAATTGACAGAAAGATAGATGTTATGAAGGAAGAAGGAATTGAATTCATAACAGAAGCTAATATTGGACAGAATATTAAAGCTAAGAAGATAATGGAAGATTATGATGCTGTTGTGCTTGCTGTAGGTGCTTCTAATCCTAGAGATATCAATGCACCTGGAAGAGATGCCAATGGAATACATTTTGCAGTAGATTTCCTCGCAGCTACAACTAAGAGTCTTCTTGATTCAGATCTTACAGATGGCAGGTATATAAGTGCCAAAGATAAGAATGTTATTGTAATTGGCGGTGGTGATACAGGTAATGACTGTGTCGGAACTTGTATAAGACACGGCTGTAAGTCGGTAACACAGCTTGAAATGATGCCAAAAGCACCAGATGTAAGAAGAGATACTAATCCTTGGCCACAGTGGCCTTTAGTCTGCAAGACTGATTATGGTCAGGAAGAAGCTATAGCAGTATTTGGACACGACCCAAGAATATATACAACAACAGTTAAGGAATTTAAGAAGGATAAGAAGGGCAATCTTGAAAAGGTTGTAACTGTCCAGCTTGAATCTAGGGTTGATGAGAAGACAGGAAGAAGAATGATGGTTCCGGTTGAGGGAACAGAAAAAGAACTTCCTTGTGAGCTTGTTCTTATAGCTGCTGGTTTCCTTGGAACACAGAAGTATCTTACAGATGCATTTGGTGTTGAGGTTAATGAGAGAACTAACATAAAGACAGATGTAGACAAGTTCGCTACTAATGTAGTAGGAGTATTCGCTGCCGGCGACTGCCACACAGGCCAGTCACTTGTTGTAAAGGCTATCAGACAGGGCAGGGACTGCGCTAGGGAAGTTGATAAGTATCTTATGGGATATACTAATCTGTAATTCTTAGTCTGTAAGTAAAGATTACATTTTATAAAACTATTAAAATAAGTAAGAAGCCCGCAAAGACTAGCGTATGGTCTTTGTGGGCTTTTTGAAGTGAAGTTGTATTGCTATATGTGGGATTTTTTCGTATACTTAATATTGTTTAAATTAAAGCCTGTAATTCGATATATAATTAAATTTATATATTGCAGGGATGAGTGTTGTTCAGGTTATTGGACTAAACTGCGGGTTTGGATACCAGTAATGGAATATGAATAAATAAATAGAAAGGTCAGAGATATATGAAGAACAAAGTAAATGGAATATTCAGAAAAGTATGTAATATGCTTGAATGGATGATATCGGCAATTCTTGTGGTTGTCGTTGCAGTTATGTGTGTGAGGTTTGTGTTTGATCTTGGCGGAATGTTTGATAGTGCACCAGTGGAATTCTTTGAAACTTTTGTTGCAGATATAATGACGCTGGCGGTTGGAGTTGAGCTTATTAAGATGTTATCACAGCATACGCCGGCAACAGTTGTTGAAGTGCTTATGTTTGCAATAGCAAGGGAGATGGTTACACATCATGATTCGGCACTTAACACAGCATTAGGTGTATTATCTATATGTGCGTTATTTGCTACAAGAAAGTTCTTCTTCTGCAAGAATGATTATGATGATAATAATGCAAAGGAAGAAGCTGATGCCAAGGACGAAATATTAAAATAAACATAAATAAATATAAATTATAAAAAATATATTGGCAAATTAATACCTGATGTGATACAATTCATTAGTATGTACATTGTACGAATAGAAAAGAGACTTCATATATATATTTAAGGAGGAATTATTAACAATGAGTTTTAAAGTTGAGAATATGGAAGAAAAGAATATGGTCAAGCTTGTAATCGAGGCTACAGCTGAAGAATTCGAAGCAGGTCTTAATACAGCTTTTAATAAGAATAAGAATAAGATTAGTGTTCCTGGTTTCAGAAAAGGCAAGGCTCCAAGAAAGATGGTAGAAAAGCTTTACGGAACAGAAATCTTCTACGAAGATGCAGCTAATGCAATTATTCCTGATGCTTATGCTAAGGCAGCAGATGAAAGCGAATTAGAGATAGTTTCACAGCCTAAGATTAATGTAGTTCAGATTGAAGCTGGAAAGCCTTTCATATTTGAAGCTGTTGTAGCTGTTAAGCCAGAAGTAGAACTTGGACAGTACAAGGGTGTAGAAGTAGAGAAGTGTGATACAGAAGTTACAGATGCTGATGTTGAAGAAGAATTAAAGAAGGTTCAGGATAAGAATTCAAGAGTTGTTACTGTTGAAGACAGAGCTGTTAAAGATGGCGATATGACAACAATTGACTTTGAAGGATTTGTTGATGGTGTAGCATTTGAAGGCGGTAAGGGTGAGAACTATCCACTTACAATCGGTTCACATTCATTCATTGATAATTTCGAAGAGCAGATTATAGGTATGAACATTGGTGATGAGAAAGAAATCAACGTAACATTCCCAGAAGAATACCACGCTGAAGAATTAAAGGGTAAGCCAGCTATGTTCAAGGTAAAGGTTAACGAGATTAAGGAAAAGGTTCTTCCAGAACTTGATGATGATTTCGCTCAGGACGTATCTGACTTTGATACACTTGCAGAATACAAGGATGATTTAAAGAAGACAATAGCAGAACGTAAGGCTAACGAAGCTAAGGCTAAGAAGGAAGACGAAGCAATCGCTAAGATTATCGAATCTTCTAAGATGGATATTCCAGAAGCTATGGTTAACACACAGGTTAACAGAATGTTAGAAGATTTCGCTCAGAGATTACAGATGCAGGGATTATCAGTAGAACAGTACTTCCAGTATACAGGTGTAACTGCTGAGAAGATTATCGAAGATATGAAGCCAGAAGCAGTTAAGAGAATTCAGTCAAGACTTGTTCTTGAAGCAGTTGTTAAGGCAGAAGGTCTTACAGCTTCAGAAGAAGAATTCCAGGATGAGCTTAACAAGATGGCTGAGCAGTACAAGATGGAAATCGAAAAAGTTAAAGAATTTATGGGTGAATACGAAGAAAAGCAGATTAAGGAAGATATCGCAATCCAGAAGGCTGTTGATGTTATCGTTAACTCAGTAGTAGAAAAGTAATTAATACTTAATATACGAAAGCAATATAGACGGATTTAAGTGCAGGCTGCCTGTGTGCTACGGCATATAAGCAGCTATTGCCTGTCTGTATGCGGAATTTGTGTCAGTGCGCACTTGACACAGGTTTATATGCGCAATATGTTATATAATCTGTGCGCAGAAATGAGGATTAAGATGAGTTTTGTACCTTATGTCATTGAACAGAACAGCCGTGGAGAAAGATCTTATGATATTTATTCACGTTTGTTAAAAGACAGAATTATTTTTTTAGGTGAAGAAGTTACAGATGTGTCTGCAAATCTTGTGGTTGCGCAGATGTTATTCCTTGAAGCAGAAGATCCAAGCAAGGATATACATTTTTATATTAACAGCCCAGGTGGTTCTGTGTCTGCAGGTTTTGCAATATATGATACTATGCAGTACATTAAGTGCGATGTGTCTACAATCTGCATTGGTATGGCAGCTAGTATGGGAGCATTTCTTCTTTCAGGCGGAACTAAAGGCAAAAGACTTGCTCTTCCTAATGCTGAGATTATGATTCATCAGCCATCAGGTGGTGCAAGAGGACAGGAAACAGAGATCAGAATAGTTGCAGAGAACATTTTAAAGACAAGAAACAAATTGAATGAAATACTTGCAGCTAATACAGGTAAATCAGTAGAAGAAATCTCTCGAGATACAGAACGTGATAATTATATGACTGCACAGGAAGCTGTTGCATATGGTTTGATTGATAGTGTTGTTGAAAAGAGATAGTTGCTTAACGGGACTGTAGCTTTTCGCACAGTCCCGTTTTTTACTTTATAGGAAATTGCATTTCCTATAAAGTAAAAACGCTCCGCGGGGATGCGACCCATGTGGAGATGAAGATGCACGCAAAGAGTCACAAAGTGACTCTTTGTTCAGACAATAATACAGTGGGTACATTTGTTAATCAGGTGTATAAAGCTGTTATAGTAATTGTGGAGGAAGTATGGCAGGCAGAAATGTAGATGAAAAGCTAAGATGCTCATTCTGTAATAAAACACAGGATCAGGTTAAGAAGCTTATAGCTGGCCCTAATGGGGCGTATATATGTGATGAGTGTGTAGGAATATGTGCTGACATTCTTGACGAAGAATTTGAAAATGAGGAAGACATTCAGGAAGATGCTGAGGGTATGAATATCAACCTTTTAAAACCTAAAGAAATCAAAGAATTTCTTGATGATTATGTGATTGGACAGGATGAGGCCAAAAAGGTATTATCAGTTGCTGTATATAATCATTACAAGAGAATATTATCAGCCAAAGATGTCGATGTAGAGCTTCAGAAGAGTAATATTCTTATGTTAGGACCTACAGGTTCAGGTAAGACATTTCTTGCCCAGAATCTTGCAAGGCTTCTTAATGTACCATTTGCAATTGCAGATGCTACAACACTTACAGAAGCAGGTTATGTAGGTGAGGATGTAGAGAACATTTTATTAAAGCTTATTCAGGCGGCTGATTATGATGTTGAAAAGGCACAATATGGAATTATCTATATTGATGAGATAGATAAGATAACTAAGAAGTCGGAAAATGTATCTATAACAAGAGATGTATCCGGCGAGGGCGTACAGCAGGCACTTCTTAAGATATTAGAGGGAACTGTTGCTTCTGTTCCACCACAGGGAGGAAGAAAGCACCCACAGCAGGAGCTTATTCCGATTGACACAACTAACATTCTCTTTATATGTGGTGGTGCTTTTGACGGACTTGAGAAGATTATAGAAGCAAGAATGGATCAGAGTACAATCGGATTTAATTCACAGATTAAAGATAAGACAGCAACTGAAGATGTTGGAGAGATGTTCCATAAGGCACTTCCACAGGATCTTATTAAGTTCGGTCTTATTCCTGAATTTGTAGGAAGAGTACCTGTTGTTGTTGCACTAGATTCGTTAGATGAGGATTCGCTTGTAAGAATTCTTAGAGAACCTAAGAATGCTATACTTAAGCAGTATAAGGCATTATTAAGCCTTGATGAAGTGGATCTGGAATTCGATGATGATGCAGTTAAAGCTATTGCACATAAGAGCTTTGAAAGGAAGACTGGAGCAAGAGGATTACGTTCTATATTAGAAGCTGTTATGAACGAAGTTATGTATGAAGTGCCATCTGATGAAACGATAGCAAGATGTACAATAACTAAGGATGCAGTTATGGGGACAGGAAAGCCTGTTATAGAGTATAGAACTGATGAAGTTAAGAAAGCACAATAAATTATGAATATGATTACAATACCAGTAATTGCGTTAAGAAGTATGACCGTGTTACCCGACATGGTCATACATTTTGATATAAGCAGAAAAATATCAATTAAAGCAGTAGAAGCTGCTATGGAAAATGATGAGAAGGTACTGCTTTTAACACAGACTGATTCAACAGTTAAAAGTCCTACAGCTAAAGATTTATATATGACAGGAACTATAGCTTCTGTTAAGCGGGTTATAAGAATGCCTAATAAGTTAGTAAGAGTGCAGGTTGAGGGACTTAAGAAGGCTATAGCCGCAGACATTAATACTGAGGGTGATTACATATATGCAGATGTACAGGAGTGCAGTACATTTATAGAAGAAACGGATAAAGTATCAGATAAAGCTATTGTCATTGGAATGAATGAATTATTAAGACAATATGCGGCTGCTAATCCAAGATGTAATAAGGAGATGCTTAATCACTGGCTGACGATTGACAATGCCAGAGAACTTATGAGCAGTGTAATCTGTGATTTTCCTATGGAATATACTGACCGTCAGAAGTTCCTTGAGATGAATAATATATTTGATATGTATGAATATATTGCAGGGATACTTATAGAGCTGACACAAGCGTATAGTATTAAAGAAGAAATATCTGGTAAAGTCAGGGCTAAAGTAGATGAGAACCAGAGAGAATATATATTAAAAGAACAGCTTGAAATTCTTAATAAGGAGCTTGGGCAGGATGAGTATTCTGAAACGAATGAATTAGAAGAAAAGATAGATAAGCTTAATGCTTCTGATGAAGTAAAGGATAAGCTTCATAAGGAGGTAAAAAGGCTTAAGAACTTATCTAAGAGTTCATCAGAGGTCAATGTTGAAAGAACATATATTGAGAATTGTCTTGAACTTCCTTGGAATAATATGTCAGAGGATAACAATGATATTATTAATGCAAGAAAAGTGCTTGATAATGACCATTATGGAATGAAAGATATTAAAGACAGAATAATAGAGGCACTTGCTGTAAGAAATATAACTTCTAATACAGATGCTCCGATATTATGTCTTGCAGGACCTCCGGGAACAGGAAAGACTTCAATAGCACGTTCGGTGGCGGCTGCCCTTAATAAAGAATATGTAAGGATATGTCTTGGCGGAGTAAAAGATGAAGCAGAGATAAGAGGACATAGAAAGACATATGTCGGTGCAATGCCGGGAAGAATAATAGAGGGTTTAAAGAAGGCAGGAACAGCCAATCCATTAATGCTTCTTGATGAGATTGATAAGGTGAGCAATGATTATAAATCAGATACAGCCTCGGCTCTTCTGGAAGTGTTAGACAGCGAGCAGAATTCACATTTTACGGATCATTATATAGAAATGCCTGTAGATTTATCTAAGGTATTATTTATAGCAACGGCTAATGATTTATCAACACTCAGCAGACCGCTGCTTGACAGAATGGAGATTATAGAAGTATCTGGCTATAGTGTTAATGAGAAGCTTCATATAGCAAAGGAACACCTTGTTGGCAAGCAGCTTCGTAAGAACGGGCTTGCCACATCACTTTTAAAGATATCAGACTCAGCATTAAAGCATATAATTCTTGGTTACACTAAAGAGTCAGGTGTGAGGGAGCTTGAAAGACAGATTGCCAAAATATGCAGAAAAGCAGTAACCAAGCTGTATGAGGCAGGAGTTTTTAATGCTGATGGCACAAGAAACAAAGAAGTCAAGGTGTGCATAAGAATAACGGACAAGAATTTGACTGATTATCTTGGCAATATTAAATATAAGACTGACAAAGCATACAAGAAGCCACAGGTAGGAATTGTAAGAGGACTTGCATGGACAAGCGTTGGTGGTGAAACTCTTGAAATAGAAGTTAATGCAATGCCGGGAAGTGATGATTTGAGGCTCACAGGCAATATGGGAGATGTTATGAAAGAGTCTGCTATGATTGCGTATTCTTATGTGAGAGCTATTACTGAGAGTGGAAAATATAAAGTTGATATGAAGTATTTTGATGAACATATGCTTCATCTTCATATACCAGAAGGAGCAGTTCCTAAAGATGGTCCATCAGCAGGAGTGACAATGACAACGGCTATGTTGTCGGCAGTTACAGGTATACCGGTAAGACCAGATGTCGCTATGACAGGCGAGGTGACTCTTAGAGGAAGGGTACTTGCAATAGGCGGGCTTAAGGAAAAGCTTCTTGCGGCCAAGCTTGCTGGTATGAAGAAAGTGCTTGTGCCAGAAGAAAATGTATCTGATGTAGAAGAGTTAGATGCAGAGATAACTGACGGCTTAGAACTTGTATATGTAAAGGATATGTCAGAGGTTCTTAATAATGCACTTGTATTATAGAGCATAGAAATGAGGATAAATATGGTAATTAAAAAGGTTAATCTTGATATAGTAATAGGTGTGACAAGTGCTATACCAGATACAGAGTTTCCAGAGGTAGCATTTGCGGGCAAATCAAATGTTGGTAAGTCATCTTTGATTAATGCTCTTATGAATAGAAAATCATATGCAAGAACATCGTCACAGCCTGGTAAGACACAGACTATTAATTTCTACAATATTAATGATGCGATGTATCTTGTTGACCTTCCGGGATATGGCTATGCTAATGCCAGTCCTGCGGTAAAGGCAAAATGGGGTAAGATGATAGAGAAATATTTAAGACAGTCTGCTAATCTAAAGCAGGTGTTCTTATTAGTTGACATAAGACACGACCCATCAGAGAATGATAAGATGATGTATAACTGGATTGTTGATAACGGCTTCAGACCGGTTATAATTGCAACAAAGCTTGATAAATTAAAGAGAAGCCAGATAGCAAAGCACGTTAAAGCTGTAAGAGCAGGTCTTGGTCTTAAAGAAGATGATATACTCATACCATTTTCTTCACAGACAAAGCAGGGGCTTGATGAACTGTGGAATACAATAGAGGGCTACATCGGGCAGTAATTATTAAAGATGCACATTATGCAGTAACAACTGGTATGGCATAAAAAGTAACAGCTGGAATATTATAAAAAGTCAGATAATCGCAGTGACAGATATATTAAACTGGTTGTAATTATTTATGAAAAGTAGTATAGTTGTTGGTGTTGTGGGTTGATTAATTACATTTGAAGAATTGTAGGATAATTTACAGGAGGATTATTAGTATATGTTGACAGTAACAATTTTACTTGATTCAGTTGAGAAAGTTCAAAGATTTGTGAGCAAAATAAGCAGATATTCGTGTGGATTCGATGTCGAATGTGGCAATAGCTGTGTTGATGGTAAGTCTCTTGTTGGATTATTCAGCCTTGATATAAGCAGACCACTCCAGCTGACAGTTAATGGCGGCGAGAGTGAGATTGAAGATGTGTTAAGAGATATTAACGAATTTATGCAGTATTAAGGAAGCAGAATTTCTTGGACTGGAATGGAGAAAGAATTGAAGAAGATACTAAGTATATTAATTGCAATGATGTTATCAGTGTCTTTAATGGCCTGTGGAAAAGCTGCTGACAGCCAGACACAGACTAAAGAAGAGGATAATCTTTTATCAGGAAAACATCACGTTACAATTACAGTGCAGGATTATGGTGATATTAATGTGGAATTAGATGCTGACGTGGCACCTATTACAGTGACTAATTTTATTAATCTTGCTAATGATGGATTTTATGATGGACTTACATTTCATAGAATAATCAAAGGTTTTATGATACAGGGTGGTGATCCACTTGGCAATGGAACAGGTGGCTCGGATAATAAGATAAAGGGCGAGTTCAGCAATAATGGAATTGAGAATAATCTCTCGCATACAAGAGGAGCAATCTCAATGGCACGTTCAAGTAATAATGACAGTGCAAGTTCACAGTTCTTTATAGTTCATAAAGACAGTACATACCTTGATGGTAATTATGCCTGTTTTGGTTATGTAACAGATGGTATGGATATTGTAGATAAGATATGTGCCAATGTTAAGGCAACAGATGACAATGGTACGGTTGCTAAGAATAACCAGCCGGTTATAACTAAGATAGCAGTTATTGATTAGGAATAATATCGGATTATAGAAATAACAATGGATTGTAATAACTGGAGTTATAGATTTGGGTAACAATTGTAATAACCTGTGTTACAGGTCTTGATTACAATTGTAAATATGAAATGTAAAAAAAGGTGTGATAGGAATTAATCTTATCACACCTTTAAAAATATTAATTAATGCGGAAAATGGGACTTGAACCCACACGTGGTAACCCACACAAGAATCTGAATCTTGCTCGTCTGCCATTCCGACATTTCCGCTAACTATATTATTGTATTCTAAGGCAGGGATTTTGTCAAGGCATAAAGAAGTACTAGTTAGCAGACACACTTAATTTAAAAAAGATTAAAAATCAATAGTAAGAATTTGAAGATAGATTTAATATTAT
>ENA-OPVU01001274-OPVU01001274.1-human-gut-metagenome-genome-assembly--contig:-NODE-1274-length-13380-cov-3.404503_pt1 | contig 13380 bp, 17 predicted proteins | sample MGYA00241497_ERZ501986 | MGnify/ENA primary metagenome ERZ501986 (study PRJEB25962, sample SAMEA2042995) | human gut metagenome | biome: human gut; feature: human-associated habitat; material: faeces...
CCGAAGAGCTGCAGGAGTATACTCTTGACCAGATGGTTGTAACGGCAACAAGAACGGAAAAGCGTGATGTCGATGTTCCTGCAAGTACAACTGTAATTACCTCAAAACAATTGGAGGATTCTGGATCCAATAGTATTGCTGAAGTTTTAGGCAAACAAGCAGGTATCGAGTACAAATCCTTTGGCCCTTTGGGTACTTCGATGGGTACAATGATTAATGAGGTTAATATTCGTGGTATCAGTAATGGTACATTGGTATTAGTCAATGGTAATCCTATTTCTTGGCGTGGTAAATATAATTTGGAATCTATTCCTACGGACAGTATTGAGCGTATCGAAATTGTAAAGAGTGGTGGCTCTGTACTTTATGGTTCTGAGGCAATGGGTGGCGTTGTTAATATCATTACTAAGAAAAAAGGCAGTAATAAAATTAGCGTAGGTTATGGTAACAGAAGCCATCAGAATTATAGAGTAAATGTTGGCGACGAAAAATTTACTGCTGGTTACTCTTTGGAAAAAATGGGAAGAGTTAATTATCGTAGCATAAGTGATGTTAATTATCCTAGCAAAAAACCAGTTTTGAAAGGTAAAACAAGAACTGATGCGGATGATATTAAGAAACAGAGCGTTAATTTAGGGTATAATTTTAATGATAGACTTAGCTTAGCTTATAATTACTATGAGTCTCAAGTTAACTATGAGAGAATATTTGTTGATGTTGAAAAGGGTGATGCGAAAACCGATGATCAGTTTAATGGTCGACTATATACAACAAAACAAAATAACATTCAATTAAATTATAAGGATGATGACTATAAAGCTAGTATTTACTATAATATCACTAACGTAGAATCAGAAGGTCCGACTTTCTACAATACAAGTACGACAAGTGGTGGTGCAAAGAAATTTAGTATGTATCATACTAAAGAGAGAAATTCTACAGTTGGTACAGATTTGCAACGTAATTGGAAAATTGGAGAAAAAGCTCAAGCAGTTCTTGGTGTAGATTATCAACATGAAATGTATGAGAAATCAGTATTCAGTGGTGGGTCATTAAGTCGTGATATTTGGGCAGTTTTCGGTCAGTGGGATCAAAAATTTGATGATAAAAATTCTATGATTTTTGGTGCGCGTGAAACTTGGACAACTAATGCGTTCAGAGATCAAAACTATAACAACTTTAGTGGTGCAGTACAATACATCCATAAATTAGATGATGATCAGACAATTTATGCAAGCTATACAGAATCTTTCATTATGCCGACTTATGCTCAGATGAATGGCGCCAGTGAAACTGCAAAACCGAATCCGGATTTAAAACCACAAACAGGTAAAAACTACGAATTGGGTTGGAAAAAAGTATCTGATAGCCATAGCTGGAAAGCAGCATTGTATCATATTGATATAAAAGATAATATTTCTGCTACTTGGACTGCAAGTAAGGCTGAATACAAGTATAAAAACGAAGATTTTAAAAATACTGGTGTAGAGCTTACTTGTGATATTCAAGGGGACAATGGCTTCTCTTACAATTATGGCGTGAACTATGGCGATCCGAAGGTTAAGGCTCATAGCGGTAAAACCTACTGGGATAGAAAATTCGGTCGTTGGCAGCTTAATGGCGGTATTACCTATGCTAAAGATAAACTGAGAACTAGCTTAACTGGCAGTTATCTGGCTGATCGTGTTAATACTCCAAGCAGTGCGCATTCTTCTAAGACTAAACCTTATTTCATCACTACTTTAAATGCTACTTATAGCCCTGATAAAAATAGCGATATAACTTTAACTATTGATAACTTGCTTAACAGACAAGATAACTTGAACCATTCTGGCTCTGATTATTATGCTGTTCCGACAAGCTTCCTGCTTACTTACACATATAAGTTTTAATAACACTTAACCCTTACGGCGGCGCACTTGCGCCGCCTTTTTTTCTAAAAAAACTTGCGTTCTTAGAAAAAAACGGCTAATATATTATTAAAAAATAAATTAGTCGAAAGGAGCACCTTATGTATATTCATCGTCACTTGGAAAGCATACTTGAAAAAGCTTCAAAAATGTTTGGCGCAGTTTTGGTAACAGGTCCGCGTCAGGTTGGTAAAACAACTTTGCTACGCAGGTTCGCCAACAGTGCTAATTACATAAGCTTAGATGATCCCATGCAGCTTCATGCTGCAGTTGAGCAGCCGGCTACTTTTTTTAAAGATAATACTCCACCGGTTTTTGTGGATGAAATCCAGTATGCGCCTAATCTGTTTCCTTATATTAAAATGCAGGTAGATGAACAGAACGGCAAAGGGATGTTTTACCTTTCCGGGTCACAACAGTTTAAACTGATGAAGAATGTGGGAGAATCGCTTGCCGGTCGCTTAGGTATTCTTAATCTTTTGGGGCTTTCGCTGCGTGAGTATCAGCAGATTAAATTTAATGATGCATTTTTGCCAGTTGAAGAGTATTTTACTGCACGCAAAAAGGAACTAAAGCCTATAACCTATGAAGATTTATGGAAAGTAATTCATAGGGGCAGCATGCCGGATTTATTGCTTAATGAGGATTATGACTGGCAGATTTTCTACGCTTCTTATGTAAAAACTTATATTGAACGTGATGTGCGTGAATTGACACAGGTTGGTGATGAAGTGAAATTCATTACGTTCATGATTGCTGTAGCAAGTATTACCGGCCAGTTGCTTAATATTTCGTCACTTGCCAAGAATGTGGGAATTAGTGTATCAACCGCCGAACGCTGGCTATCTATTCTTGTTACTTGCAATATAGTGTATTTGTTGCGTCCATATGCGAATAATGTGTTAAAAAGGGTGGTCAAAACGCCGAAGCTTTATTTCATGGATACTGGTTTGGCAGCCTATCTGACGAAATGGACCACTGCTGATGTGCTGAAAAACGGAGCCATGGCAGGAGCGTTTTTTGAAACGTTTGTCATTGCTGAAATAGTTAAGAGTTATTACAATAAGGGGATAGCAGAGCCGCCTTTATATTTTTATAGAGATAAGGAGCAAAAGGAAATAGATTTACTTATCGAATGTAATGGAGTGCTCCATCCTTTGGAAATGAAAAAACATGCTGATCCTAAAGCAGCAGACATCAAAGCCTTTTCTGTGTTGGATTCTATTCCTGGAGTTAAGCGTGGCAGTGGCGGTGTTATTTGCACGTATGATAGAATAGTTGCGTTGAAAGATAATGATAAGGTTATACCGATTTCGTATCTGTAATTTTTGCAGGCGTATGGTTTTATGGCGGCGCGTTTGCGCCGCCTTTTAATATACTGCAAAAATAAAAGCGAATTTTCAGTGGAATTCTTGCAGAAAAGATTATACAGAAGGAAAATCATGTCTCTGTTAATATAATAAGCACAAAGACTAGTCAGAAAAATCAGAAGAAAGGCTATGAATAATGAATGGTAAAAATAAAGCAAGATTTATTGAATTCCATTAAAGAATTTACTCTTATGGATGACCCGTTTATGACCAAGGTTTTTGAAGATGATATAGAGCGTACGCAATTAATATTGCGGATTATCTTAGAAAATGATACAATCAAAGTAAAGAAAGCATCTACACAAAAACGTCTTAAAAATCTTCAAGGACGGGATTTGCAGCTTGATATTTTAGCTGAAAAAGCTGATGGCACCAAGTTTAATGTCGAAGTACAGAATGAAAGCAGTGGCGCCATCCCTCAAAGAGCACGCTATCATATGAGCCTGTTGGATGCGAAAAGCTTGCCTAAGGGTGAGTATTTTGACAAAATCCCTGAGAACTATGTTATTTTCATTACGAAGGAAGATGTTCTTAAAGGATTGCTGCCAATCTATCATATTCATAGAACGATAGATGAGAATGGTAGCAGCTTTGCAGATGGCTCGCATATTATCTACGTTAATGCCAAAATTCATAATGACACTCCGTTAGGAATGCTGATGCATGACTTTTGCTGCAAGAATCCTGATGATATGCATTATAAAAAGCTTGCTGAAAAAATTAGATACTTTAAAGAAGAGAAGGAGGGCTTGGATAAAATGGGCGATGTAATGGAAAAGCTTATAGCGAAGCGTGAAAAAGAAGCTATAAAAAAGACGGAAAAGGAAGCTCGTATTAGCTTTGCCAAAGAGATGCTTGCCAATAATGAAAGCATAGATAAGATTGTTAAGTACTCTAAGCTTTCGGTGAAGGAAGTACGTGCGCTGGCAGCTAAAATGAGCGCCTAGGGATACAATTTAATAAAGACATTAATCACCGCTATGATTGAAGACGAATCTGGCGGTGATTTTTTTATTTGTAAAAATTTTACGAAAAAAAACTTGCCTATAAAGTAGCTATATAGTTTAAAATAAGATATAATATTATCTAGATGAGCTGATATACAAATATTTTTTCCGATTGTAAGGCTTGCTACATATGACCATGAAAGACTGGATATGCGAGGGCTTTTCAATAAATATTTTTGATAGGAGTATGAGTAAACATGAAGAGTAATTTTTCCAAGGGGTTATTGATGACGGCCCTCATTACCGGTAGTGTAATATGGGGGGGCACAAACGTATTTGCTGAAGAGTTGCAGGAGTATTCTCTGGATCCGATGGTTATTACTGCACAGAGAATGGAAACTAAAGATTTAAAAACTCCGGCTGCTGTAGAAGTAGTTACCAAAGAAAAAATTGAAAACAGTGGTGCTGGTTCCGCTTATGATGTATTGCAAAACGCTTTGGGCATTATGTCAAGTGCACAAGGTCCTAATGGTGCAGCAATGGGTTCTATGACCAGTAAAATTATTATTCGTGGCGTAGATAAAGGTACTCTCGTTATGGTTGACGGTGTTCCGATGAACCAGGACGGAAAATACAACTTGGAAGATATTCCGTCTGATATGATTGAGAAAATAGAGATAGTTCGTGGCGGCGGTTCTGTATTGTATGGCTCTGAGGCTACCGGCGGTGTTGTTAATATTATCACCAAAAATACTGTAAATAACAGTGTGAAGGTTTCTGCCGGCAATTATGGCCGTGAGCGCTATGCCGTATCTGTAGGTGCAGACAGATTTAACGCCGCTGCTACCCTAGAAAACCGTGGCAAAATTGCCAACATGACTACTACTATAAAAAATGTTGCTATGGGAAAAACCTCTTATCGTAACTATGATTATATTAAGGGTGAAAGCAAGGGAATTCTTTGGAACTACAATATTAATGACAATGTAAAATTCACACATAATTATGTAGAGAACAATAATGTGATGGATTTAATCGACAACACATATCTTAAGAGTCCTTATCAAAGAAAAGAATATGATGACCATAACAATACCTTTGCTTTAGCAATTGATGATAAGCATGGCTTTACTTCTAACCTCTCCTATGGTACTCAGGAAAGAAACTATGACCAGATTACCTGGAAGAAAGATGGTACAATCAGTAAAGCAATTAAATATAGCTGGCGTAAAGGCTACAACACCAATCTCAACGTGCAGAAGGTATTTGATGTTAATGAGAAAGATAAATTCCTGTTAGGCGCATCCTTCAAGCGCGAGGAGCTGGATGTCTACGGTTCTGCAGCTAGAAAAATGGGTAACACTCCTGCTAAACCGGAGCGTACCGGCAATTATAATCGTGATATCTACTCTCTTTATGCATCTTATGATTGGCAGATGACTGATGCTGATAAGCTGATCGTTAATCTGCGTGAAACCTTTGTAAGAAATGCTAAGGGTGATAACACTGATTTGGATAAAGGTATTACTACTAAAACTGTACAGATGAACCAAAATAAATTTACTCCGGAAATTCAGTATATCCGTGATTTGACTGACAACAGCTCCTTCTATGTTAAAGCAGGTAAATCCTACAGATTACCTGAACTGACTAAAATCTTTGGTGGCAGCGTTATTTTACCGTCTGTAGATTTGAAACCGGAGCATGGCGTACACTATGAAATGGGTTATAAGCTCAACGAAGCAAACCGTTCTTGGAGATTGGCAGTCTTCGATTATGATGTCAAAGACGCTATTGAAAGCATTAGCGGTACTGCGGCAGAAGGCAATTTGATTTATAGCAATACTGACGTTAAAAATACCGGCGTTGAGCTGTCTTTGAATGTTAAACATAACGATAATTTAGATTCCTTCTGGGGTGTTACCTACAGCAATCCGAAGCAAAAATCTTTCAAAACCAGCAGCAGTGCAGGTGGTGAATGGATTAAATACAACAACCAGTTCCAATTCAACATGGGCATAAATTATCATGCAGACAAGTTTGCAAGTGCTTTGAGCGCTAACTACATTGGTATGAGAACAGATGGCACATCTGCTGTTCATGACAGAATGAAACCTGCTCTGTACACTGATTTGCATTTCTCCTATGCTCCTGAAAAAAATCAGAAAGCATTCCTCCATATCAATAACTTGTTAGACAGAAAAGATTACACTACCTCTAAAGGCCCTGATGAAACAACCTATGGCTACTATACTACAGGTATTAACTTCATGGTTGGTTATGAATACAGCTTCTAACACTTAACCCTTACGGCGGCACTTGCGCCGCCACTCTTATATAGCTTTTTCTGAACTTGCAGATATGCTATAATACGTATGAAAGGATGGTGCTTAATATGATTTATCCATATTTGACATTAAATGATGGAACTGAATATACGCATTCGGAAATGAAAGCGGACGGTACTGTTTTAGTATACGTGGAAACACCTGATGCAGAAGATGGATTTCACAGCCTTTTATGCGTTTTACCGAAATACGAAATCAAAGATGTAATTGGCTATACAAAAGATGAACAGGAGAAAATTTTAGCAAGAATCAAAAAAAATGCTCATTTGATAATTAAATATTCGCAAATTGGAGGGTTTCAATCAGATGCCGCAACTGCTTAGATTTGGTCCCTATAGAGTATATTTTTGGTCTAATGAAGGATTGCCGCTGGAGCCTGTTCATGTGCATGTTTCCGATGGAATGCCACATGCAGATGCAACCAAAATATGGATAACTCAAAGCAAAAGGGCTATGATAGCAAATCCGCACGACAAAAGAATTCCTTCTAAAATACTTAATCGTTTGGTTGAAATGATTGAAGCACAGAGTGAAGATATTATTTCTGCCTGGATTGAAAGATTTGGTGAGATTGAGTATTATTGCTGACTTACCTCGGAGGTGCAAAATGAAAAAGATAACGCTTTTAATCTGCCTCATGCTCTGCGGTCTTTTTGTTGTTGGCGGAGCAACTGCCAGCGCCGCAGGCAAGAAGCCTATGGATAAGGAAAAGGCAGTGAACGGCCTGCATGACAGCTTTCTCTTTGACAAGGAAGAGCTTGGCGAGCTTTTTGATAGTGGCATCAGCTATATGGAGCTGAAAAAGCTGTGCTTGCATGCCTACGCAGCGAAAAAGCCGGTGAGGGAGGTGGCGCAGCTGCGCGATAAATACGTTTGGACGCGTGTTGATTATCTGCTGGGGCTGACGCCGGAAAAGCTGGCGCGTGCCGAGCATGAGTACAAGGTTGACCGCATCCATCGCTTGTTTGGCTTGGATAAAAAGCTGGTAGACAAGTACATGCGCATGGGTTACGCTTCGCATCAGGTGAAGCGCGCAATGTTCTTGGCGCGCTACTGCGACAAGAGCGTGGAGGAGCTGCTGGCGATGAAAACACGTCAGCAAAAATGGGGCGATATCTGCGAGCAGCTGGGACTGCCGCGTGATGCGTGTATGAAATAGTAAAATTAACCTGAAGCCTTGGGGCGGTGTGAGTGCACCGCCTTTTTTCGCTTGTATAAAGAAATTTTTAACTCCCAAGTTTTTCTCATGGAGAAGAAAAAACTTGCGTAAACTTTGCCTTGCTTGCTGTTGCGCAGTTATTTTGAAACTGTAACCTGCTTTACATTATTTACTGTAAAATAATCGGAAGTACGCAAAGTGTAATATTTTCTTGACACTATTAATGCAGAGTGATACACTAGGCACAACTTCAAAAAAAGACCACAAACCGTTGAGACGGAGATCAAGTCAGCAGATGCGTTTACAGAGAGTTCGGGCAGGTGGGAGCCGGATAGAGATGCAGGCTGATAAATGGACCGTTGAGGGTGCTGTCAAATCGCTTCGGCGAGAGTATTCGGCAACGTTACACCGGCGTTAAGGGTGAGGAATGTGTCAGCATTCTGCGAGAGAGCGCCGATGTACGGCGAAGCAAGGTGGTACCGCAGGTATAAGAATTTATAGCCTGTCCTTGATATTGCTCAAAGCGAGCAGTACGAGGACAGGCTTTTTTGTTGACACGGGTGAAAATAAGCAGATGAGGTGACAAAATGTTGAATTTATCTTTGGAGCAGGTCATGCAGTATGCAAAGGACTACAAGGCTGTGCCTGTAGCTAAGGAATGCCTGGCGGATATGCTGACGCCGCTGGCGTTTTTGGACAATGTAAGACGCAGCAGCCGCAACTACTTCCTTTTGGAAAGCATTGAGGGCGGTGAGCACTGGGCGCGTTATTCCTTTGTAGGCTATGATCCTGTGCTGCGTTTGAAAATAACCGACGGTAATGCGGAAATCATCAGCGGCGCTGCTGTGAAGTATCAGGAAAACGATCCCCTGGGCTGTATTCGCCATATTCTGGAGGAATACAAGGCACCGCAGATTGAAGGCCTGCCTAATTTTACCGGCGGTCTTGTAGGCACCTTTGGCTTTGATTTTATGCGCTACTGCGAGCCGGATATGCGTGTGAATAAAGAACGCAAGGCGGAATTTGCCGATGTCGATTTGATGCTGTTTGATAAGCTGATTGCTTTTGATCATCTCAAGCAGAAGATTTTCCTGATTGTGAATGTCAAAACGGATAATGCTGCCATCAACTATGCCAAGGCAGAACGCGAAGTTGCGGCGATGGAGGAAATGCTGCTGCAGCCTGTGCAGCCGAAGAAGCCTGTAAAGGCTAAGCTGGGCGAGTTCACCAGTAACCAGAGCCGTGAGCAGTATAATAAAAATGTGCTGCGCTGCAAGGAATATATCAAAAACGGCGATGCCTTTCAGATTGTTTACGCGCAAAAATTCAGCGCAACCTATGACCAAAGCCTTTTCAGCGCTTACCGCTATTTGAGAACGACGAACCCTTCGCAGTACATGGTGTTTTTACATAATGACGATATGGAAATTGCCGGCAGCTCGCCGGAGACGTTGGTGAAGGTGGTTGGCAAAAGGGTAATCAGCATGCCGATTGCCGGCACACGCCGTCGCGGCAAGACGAGTGAGGAGGACAAGGCGCTGGAGCAGGAGCTTTTGGCAGACGTCAAGGAGGTTGCGGAGCATAATATGCTGGTGGATTTGGGGCGTAACGATGTTGGCCGTGTCTGTGACTTTGGCAGCGTCAAGGTGAGCGATTATAAGGCGATTAAGCGCTTTTCACACGTTATGCATATCACGAGCAAGGTTACAGGACAGCTGAGTGCCGATAAGGACGCATTGGACGCGCTGCGGGCAGTATTCCCGGCAGGCACGCTGAGCGGAGCGCCGAAGATTCGCGCCTGTGAGATTATTGACGAGCTGGAGCCGGAGCGCCGCGGTATTTATGGCGGCGGCATGGGCTATCTTGATTTTGGCGGTAACATGGATATCTGTATTACCATCCGCACTATGGTTAAAAAGAACGACAGGGTTTATATTCAGGCCGGCGGCGGTATCGTTGCGGATTCCGTGTTGGATAATGAATTTCAGGAAACCGTGAATAAGGCAGGCGCCTGCATGACAGCGCTGCGCATGACGGCAGAGGAGGAGTAAGGAATGATTTTGATTATAGACAACTACGACAGCTTTACTTTTAATCTGTATCAGCTGATTGGCGAAATTAATCCTGATATCAAGGTTGTGCGCAATGATAAGCTGACGATTGAGGATATCCGAGCTATGCAACCGGATCATATTATTATTTCGCCCGGTCCGGGCAATCCCAAGCAGGCAGGTATTTGTCTGGAGGTTATCCGCCAGCTGGCCGGTGAGTTCCCGATTTTGGGTGTCTGCCTGGGGCATCAGGCAATTGGTGAAGCCTTTGGCGGCAATGTGGTGCATGCGCCGGAGATTGTGCACGGCAAGGCGGATAAGGTGTATCTGGAGGCTGCAAGCCCCATCTTTAAGGATATGCCGAATGGCTTTGAGGCAGCGCGCTATCATTCGCTGATTGTGGAGCCGGAAAGCTTGCCGGAATGCCTGGAGGTTACGGCAAAAACAGCGAAGGATGAGATTATGGCGCTGCAGCATAAAAATCTGCCGGTGTATGGTGTGCAGTTCCATCCGGAGTCGATTATGACGCCGCAGGGACGGACGATTTTAAAAAACTTTTTGAGCCTGTAAAGTAAAACGCAGAATGTACTGAGAAGATGAGTACATTCTGCGTTATTTTATTATATGAAATGAAGAAATCAATTTGTTAAATAGTAAAAAGCGCCACGAAAGGCCTATGAAAAGTATCTTGCTACGTTGGAAAACCCTGCCTCAAGAAATCCTTTGATGACAATGCTGCATGAAATGATACATTGGCAGGATGCAAGAAAGTATGTTGCTGAATTTGGAGAAATAACTAATCAAAGGGAATATTTGGAGTATATTATAGCGAAACACAAGAGAAATGTGGACGAGTTAGGAAAAAATGGTTATAATATAAGAAAGGTTAGTGATTATGCTTTTGAAATAGCTTTTAAGTTTCGTTATGATGAAGTAATGACAGAATATAGAGTTATGCGCTTACTGAGGTGAAATGATATGAGGTTTCCAACAAAAGAAGAGAATATGATGATGAAGGCTATAGAGCCTTATTTAGATAATCATTGCAAATTAAAAGATAATGCTCCAGATGAAATAAAAGAGCTGGCTGAAAAACTTCGTGAATCTTTAGCGGATGCAGTCTGCTATTGATTTACCTTTAAAGAGCAGTCACCTAATAAAGAATATCGATATTAAGCAGTTATTCGGGCAATCCGAACAGCTGCTTTTTTGTTAGACTAAAATAACATCGTTAATTAAGCACGTGTAACAGCGTGCTTTTTTATTGCCCAGGAGAGGGCACAATATAGGGCGGAGGCCCATGATATGGAGGTATCAGAAAATGGAAATGAAACAGGTTTACGAAGCACTGGAAAAAGTAGAGAACGGTGCTAACCTCATCGCTGCTATCAAGGGCGAAATCAACACTCTCAACAACGAGGCTAAGAAGCACCGCACGGCAGGAGAGCAGAGTGCGACAAAGCTGAAAAGCATCTTGGAGGCTGTTAGCGTTCGCCGGCGAATAAAAATAACCCGCCCAAATGAGCGGGAATGAAAATTATTTATTTTGCTTTATAGCTTCACGTGTTTTTCTTAATTCTTCTAAACGTGTTTCTTCACGTACATCTTCGGCAAGTTGGTCGTAATATGCTTGTTTATTGGATTCGTTAAAGAAATCTTTAATCATGCGGTATAACATGTATATGGTTAACGGCGGGAAAACAGCAAGAGTTAAAATCATCAGAACCCAGTTGAAATACCATTTTTTTATTCCGAAAAGATACATAACTATCACCATCCTCTATTTATATTATAACAGCAGGAGGCGTTTATGGCTAGAAGAAGATGCAAGTTTCGTTTAGATAAATATAAAATTTTTATTTATGCAATGCAACATATACTAGAAAAATTACAAAACGATTTATAAAATGCTATAGACAAATGCTCAGAACGTACATAACGGCGGCAAGGATATTATCAGCAGGCAGGAGCTACCGAAATATCTGCAGAAGGTAAGGGTGGCTACAGGCAACGACCTGCAGGCATTGACTGAGCAAAGGCAGGCCATTGACAACATCAATCGTCTGGCCAGAAATGGAGCTCCCAACAAGGCGCTGCAGGCAGCCTACAATGAATTGCTGGAAGCAGTGCAGAAAGGCAATGAAAAGGCTATTGAAAAGGCCGTAGAGGTCGCTGTCAATGAAAAATCCCGCTATGTAGCCGAACGCATCACCAGAACCGAGATGGCGAGGGCATGGGCTGACGGCTTTGTAGCCAAGATGAAAACAGACGCTGATATTGTGGCTGTGAAATTCAAACTAAGCAGCCGCCACCCTGTTTTTGATATCTGCGACATGTACGCCAAAGCTGATATGTATGGCTTGGGTGCAGGAATATATCCCAAGGATAAGCTGCCACCTTTGCCGGTACACCCACATTGCTTATGCCGGTACGTGGAAGTCATTGAAGGTGAAGTTGATATGCAGCAACAACGCGACCAGGTGCGTGCAGCAGGCGATAAATGGCTGAACAGCTTGTCGTAGTCACGCAGGGCGCAGGTGCTTGGGCGTCTTGAAGGCGTGGGAAGATGGTGAAGACTGGCGCAAGTATATGCGTGGTTATGCTGGACTGCGGGAAGTGGAGAGCAGGCTGAGGGGTATTAATCTTCAGCTTCATGCAGGGAAGAAATCCAACGAAGAACTTATGGCAGAAAACCTAGTGCCACCTACAGATGAATTTATAGAATCTATTGCGAAAAAGGCTGGAGTGCCATATACTAAAGGTAAGAAGGGCGAGGATAGATTTTACGATGATGATGCTAATCCGATTTATCCGCCCAATAACGGCGCTGTTGGCAAGGAAAAAAACAACCTTGCCTAAAGGAATGATTACTAGCAGGTATGGTAAAAATTATGGGCGCTATGTATCTCCGGATGGTACCACTATTGAAGAAAGAGCTTTAGCCAAGGATGCAAGAATTCAGAATGGGCTTCACAGATTTGAATTAGCAAAAGATGTCGAATATATTAAAGGCGTAATAGCTCCTTGGTTTGGACAAGCTGGTGGAGGAATTCAGTGTAAATTTTCTAAAACTATAGATCAGTTAATAAAGAAGGGTGTTTTAATTGAAATATGACCTTCAAAAGTTGAGAGTAATAATGGATAATAGTAATATTGGAAAGCTTAATTATAGCATTTATCCAGATAAAAACTTTCGTATAGAAACAGTGATTTTTATCAGGAAACAAGCTAATAAGTGGGAAATAGGAGTAAAAGATAAGGGCGCGGATTATGATGTAACGCAATTCGACACTGAGGCAGAAGCTTGCCAGGCGTTTTTGGAAAGATATTATCCGGAGGGCTTAAATGGCAAAAAATAATTGTAATGAAATCGCAATTGAAGTAATGCGAATACTACAAGAAAGCCACTGCAGCCATGAAGAAACAAAACTTGTTCTGCAAATCGTCAGCGATCAGACTGAACGGTTGAGCGAGGTGCAGGAACTGAATTACGCTGATGCTATCAGATGCGTTAAAGAAAAATATTATTTTTATTAATTCAGCACGTGTAACAGCGTGCTTTTTTATTGCCCAGGAGAGGGCACAATATAGGGCG
>ENA-OPVU01001277-OPVU01001277.1-human-gut-metagenome-genome-assembly--contig:-NODE-1277-length-13327-cov-1.688291_pt1 | contig 13327 bp, 29 predicted proteins | sample MGYA00241497_ERZ501986 | MGnify/ENA primary metagenome ERZ501986 (study PRJEB25962, sample SAMEA2042995) | human gut metagenome | biome: human gut; feature: human-associated habitat; material: faeces...
AGCGCCATAATCCTCGCGCCGCTTAATGAAGATATCCTCACTCTCGAAATTGCCTTTACGCTCGTAAGATTCTCCGAATCGGGTATTGTATATTACCTTCTCACGCTCCGGGTCGCCCTCCGCCTCCAGCCATTCCTTCATGACATCGTTCCAGCTAATCCAGGGGCTTGTCCAGCAGTTCACGAAGAAGCTGCGCGTATCGGTGGCAAAAGCTGCAGGGTTTTGCGCTACATACTTCTGCGCGGCATTGCGCATGTCGTTCTCGCTAAATTCAAAGCCACAATCAGGGCAAATCCATTTCACTGATCTGACAACAACATGCTTTTTGTTATGTTCCTCGCTGCTGTCGAAGTCAGCAAGCATCTGCCTGTGTGTAAGAAGGTGGTATTCGCCACAGTTTGGGCACTGATGCTGCCATTCCTCCTGCGTACCGGTCATATACTCGTCATCAATACGGCTAGTGCCTTTTATCGTCGGAGTGCTAAAAAGTCCAATCACCCTGTTAAAGTAGGTGGTAGTTCTCTTCGCCGCCAAATCAACAGGGTCGCCCTCTACGCCGGCACTATCCGGGAAGCGGTCAACCTCGTCGCAAAGCAGAATGCGTATAGGTTTGGAAGCAAGGCCGCTTGGGGCGTTCGCACCTGCTATAATCAGCCTGCCACCGGTAAAATATTTGCTCATGATAGTGTTGCTGGTATTGCGGCTTTTGTTTTCGCGGAAAATGCTTTTCAGGCTTTTGGTAGCTTCAATCATGGGTGTGATACGGCTCTTGGAAAAATCCTCGCCGTCGCTCAACGTAGGCTGAATCATCATCATGGTGCAGGGGTCAAGCTGAGCAAAGCGGCCTATGACATTGTTCATGATATCGGAGTTATGTGTAGGAATCATAGCTTTGCCCGCCAGGTATAAATGATTTGGCGAATCAACAGCAATGCAGCACACCGGTCCGGATGTAACCGGTGTGATAGCTACAATCCTGCGTCTTTCAGTCTCCGTTGTTCGGCAGCCTTCTCTTGCCTTCTGGCGCTCCAGTTGTCTTTTTAGCTTAAACACCGGAGTATCATCATAAACAAGAAATGATATGCGCCAAACCTGCGAACGCGCCTTAGTTGGCGAATTGCTGCAAATAGCGTTTTTTGCTTTCACTGTATGTTTGATGCCCAAGCTATGAAGCAGCTCAGATACACCATCAATAAGTATCTTGGATTTTAGCGTTATCTCACAGCGCCCCTTCTTCGTAATGCTGCCATCAGAGTCCATCAAACCTTTTAGCAGTTCAAAGCGCTGCTTGACATCAGAGTGCAGATAAATAGCAGGAATATGTTTGTTCCCGATAAGATTGAGCTGCGCCAGTTTGGACCGCAAGGTCTGCGGTTCATTGATAACCGAATCAACAGGTATATCTTTTACACCTTTCCATTTGTTGTGAAGGCTTATCTGCCTATGGCATTCAGCGCAGCGGCCGTCCTTTGTCAGGCCTGTTACGCTGGTGTCATGTCCTCTGCGACAGATATGACTACTAACAAGCGGGTCAACCTGCACATTTTTCACGTTCGGTTTATCCTTAACATTCCTGACGATGACGTTATAGCCTTCTGCCTCAATATATCCGGCAATCTCGATATCTTTTGCCTGCACGGTTAACTGTGCTGAATAAGAATTGCCATCGCCAAGCCAGAAACCAAGGAGATACGGATGTATCAGTAATTCCTTCGTTTGCATCTGCAGCGGCTTAGCTACAGGAATAGCATATGTATTATAGCTACCTGATTTATAGTCTTTCAGCAGCTCGCGAGTTGTTAATACACAAGGCTGACGCCTGTTCGGCTCAACATACCATTTGTGATCAGCGTCAGCTACAACAGTAGAGCCATCTGAAAATTTCACCTCAAAGCAATCGTGGTTCTCCATTATCTCGGAACGCCAAAGCACACTGCACTGGCTTCCGGTATCATCGAATACTTTATCACCTTTTCGCAGGTCCACTATTCGCTTCCAGCCTTCTGGAGTAGGAATAGGCGTGTCTATGTCTAATGCTTTTCCCACCTGCGAGCAGCTCTTGACAACAACACGATGCACGCCCTTATCCGTGAAGGCATCCATGATGCTACGCTGATAAGGTGCTCTGTCTGTACGCCATCTGCCCGGTTCTGCTGATTCCTGCGGCAGCATGCGGTAAGTATCCGCCCATTCGCTGACTGTAGTTTTAGGTGCCAGCTTAAGGCCATTGTTGAAAATGCGGCGCAAAAGCAATACTGTTTTCTGAGCACACATGCTAATCGCCCTCCTTCTCATCAACAGCATCAAACATGGTCGGTGTATAATCCCTGATTTCTTCCAAACGTCCTTCAACCTCCATGCTCAGCAGCTCTTCAATCTCCGGCTTGCTCTTTCCAAAAAGCAGCGGTGCCATCTTCGACGGAATACCACGTATCTGATTGCGGAAGTTGACCAGTATTTCTGTCAGAACAGCCTCTACATCTGCAGCATCGTGCATCTCGCGCCGCTTTTGAGCCAGCTGGATTTCCGCCAGCTCTCTTTTAGCCTTTTCATGCAGAGCTTTTTCCTTCATCAGGTCAACGGATTCATCAGTTTTGTATTTATAGGCATAGTATTCAGCGATAACCTCGGGGAGAAGGTAATCTCCTTCAGGCTCTCGGGTAAGTATTTCTTCGTCTGCCAGCTGGCGCACGCGCCTGTCAGTGATGCCCAGCAGGCGTGCAAGCTCCGCGCCGGAGCCTCTTGGTACTATTTTTTTCGCCATGAACATCACCTCCTTTGCTGTTTGTCCACTGTAGGCAATACAAATCCGCTAATAAAATGCACCGCTTTAGGCTATTTTGCAGCCTAGGCGGTGCGGAAATTGAGAATGGCAAAAGCGGAAATGCTGTCCAGGCTAAATTTCCGCTTTTTGCGTTCCTAACAGGCTATGAAATTGTCGACGAAAAATTTTTGCGTATTAGTGGAAGTCAAGAAAAAATTTTGCGCCTTTTGGACATGTCCGATTTTTTACCTGCGGAAGGAAATGTGATTTTTTAAATTCACAGCTAGACAATTTCCGGGAGTTCGCCGACCCGCAGGCTTTTTATTTTCCTGGAAGAACCTAGGGCATCTGTCCACAAAACGCGGACAATAGAAAAGCCGCTGACCAATGGTCAACGGCTTTCGCTATTCTTTTCTCTCACGCTTTCGCTATTATACATTATAGCACCGATTCACCCTCGCATTCTATCGCATCTTTCAAGAATACTGTTTAAACCTTTGGCATGAAGCTTATGTACATGTTGCCATGTATAGTTAAGCTCTGCTGCTATACGTTCCCACTTCTGATAGTTCAGGTAACGTCTTTGCATAACAAGTCGCATTGGTCCCATCGGCAGCAGCGCAACTAAAGCCCGGACTTCTGCCAGCTGGGCGCACAGCTCATTGCAGCACTCTGCAATAATCTTTTCCTGCTCAATTATTTTTGCTACGGAATTTTCCAGCTTTTGGGCATTACCACTACCGCCGCCAGGCAATTGGCTATAAGCAGGCGTTACCTTCTGCGCAAGGTTACGCAGCTCCTGCAGCTTATCCAGCTCTCCCTCCAATGTGCGCTGAGCATACATAGCGCCTTTCAGCTTTTCTTTCAGTTCCTCTTTATTCATACGCTGCCCTCCTGCCGGTCTTAATAATCTGCATGCAAATTTAAAATTTTATTATGGGTATTTTCCTAGGGTTTTATATTCTTAGAGATTAATTTTTGCGTTTTAATCGTCTTTCACATATACGCATACCTCTAGCCTAGGTCTCTTCCGGTCAACGAAAAAATCCATATCACGCACGAGCACCATCTTGTCATTAAGATACAATGCGCCCTCTAAAGCATCGCAAAGAAGCTTGTGCGTGTTGTTCATGTCGCGCCGCCGCGCATCAGGCCAAAAGGCGACCAGCTCCAGCACAATCTTTTCCTCGGCGCTCGGTATACGCCAGCCCTCCCGATGCGCCAAAGCATTAGCGATATAATACGCCTCTTCCTTCCAGGCTCTTGCCAATGGCGTAAGCACACGGTTCCGGCGTCCCATGCACGTGAAGTTTTTATAGCAATGATTGACGCTAGGCGGTATGGTTAATATTAAATTCAATTTATTCATTCCGTCGCTTTGCTCCCTTCTTGCGCTTATAGTCATCCCTAAGCTCCATCTTCGCTCTGATATACCATTCACAGGTTACAGCATTATAATATTTCTCCACGCTGATGATGCGATAGTCAGGATGCTTTTGTTCAAAATGTTTTTGCATGTCTTCGCAGTCTTCCGGCCAAATAGTCAGCTGCTGGAATTGCTTGCGACTTGTCTTGGTATCGCTTACAGATTCCAGCGGTTTAACAAGGTTACGGGATGAAGTGTATCTCTTGCGGCCTTTAGGATCTTTGCTAAGGTAACATACCAGAGCTTCAATTCCTCCATGCTCTGCCTGAATACGCTTGCTGTTCGCCCAACCATGTCCCCATGCCTTTTCGATAGCATCACGGTCTACGCCACGATTAATCAACAGATGATGATGCACTCTTCCCTTGCTGCTAACCTCGGTAACATAGATGTATTTCAATTCTTTGCCATTAGCCTTATATAATCTTTTTAATCTGCGCATATAATTACGCAGCCTTTTCTCTCCCTGTTCCGGTGTATCGGGCAGGTTATCATTGTCATAGCTTAAAGTCAGATGAATGTCTTTGCTGCCAAAATTGCTTTTGGCCAGCAGTCTAAAATATCTGCGTGCCTTTTTATCGTTAAGGTTTTTCTGCTTCGGAGTTGTTGCCTTCTGTCTGCCACTTCTGCAAGGTTTGTATTTGACATCCACGAAAGGAAATAAATCAATTTCAATGTAATCAGGCTTTTTGCTTTCACTGGTTCCCTGGCAGTAATATGTTTTTTCTCTTATGCCTATTCTCATTGCCATTGATTTATCCCCCTGATATTCTTTGTGGTCGCTTTGTTATTACTTACATACAAGCCTAAAGGGCTAAGCTGCCCTTGAAATGAAATGCCTTTATATATGAAGAAACCTGCGAGACAGAAAAGCCCCGCAGAAGTTTTCTTCATTATATATGTTTAGCCTTTTGGCCAACATCTGTTCCGCCGCCATTCGGCAATGCGTTCATCACGCATCATCCGGCATTCGCACGCCGCCCGCGCCTTTGCCTGACGGTTTTTATTTAAAATGATTAGGATGAATTTGTATTTTTTATATGCGTCACATATACTGGCGCAGCCACAGCCACGTAGGTCGCAGCCTTTGCAAGGACAGTCGACGGTAATCCCGTATACTTTCGTTCCGCCGAAGGCTCTTTCACTTCTCATCATTGCCCTCCAATAAATGCCAGACCAATTAACAGCACAACGAGCGTTATAGCAAAATTGATCGTGAAGTCATCCATGTAACATGCTCCTTCTTTTTCCGCCGCAGAGCGCAGGCCGCATACGTGCGATATACTTCTTCTTTTTGTCTGCGCCATTTGCAATGCTTGTATATAATCTGCTAGTTAAATATGAGCGAGGCAGCAGCTCTACGGCCTGCGCTCTGCAGCGGATATATTTGCTTTATTATCTGTTAACGATCAGTCGAACCATAACCGCCTACACGTTCACAGTCTGCATTATCATCTTCGGTTACAAAATAACGTACAAAAACGCCCTGCATGCAGCGTTCTCCTTCTCTAATGATAATATTTTCACAACCGCTGTTTCTGAATTTGACGCCTATATTACCATCATTGTCCGGATTGTTTGCATAATCACTATCAATAACGCCTACGCCGTTAACCAGTGATAAGTTTGATTTCACTGCCAGACTGCTGCGGATGAACAGCAGCAGCACCATATCACCAGGCATAATAGCTTTGACGTTCAATGGTACAAGCACGCTTTCGCTGTCGGCCGGAATAAAAATGTCGGTTGGAGCATAAAAATCATAACCTGCGGAAAACTTAGTGCTACGCTGCGGCAGTCTGGTGCTTTCCGGTGCGTCAACAGTAGGTAAAAATTTAATAATGCTATTCATCCTTGCTCTCCCCTTCCAGCAGCGCCGCACGCAAATATGCTGCTGCTTTTTCCAGGCAATCGCCATCGCCGCTGCACTGCCAGTCATTGATGGCAAGCTGCGCACGATTGACTAATTCGTCAACCTTATTGATTGATGCTTCCTTATTATTCATGCTCATACTCCTTTATTTTTCTGCAGCCTGCTTATTGCTTTCCACCATGTGCTGCATGATGATGCAATATACGGCAATATCGCCAAGGCTTTCAGTAATTTTTTCTTCATTAATTGTTTGTCCGGCACCGAAAACATGGGCAACATGCTTTAAGCAATAGCTTTTAGCTGTCTCATACATATGTTCCCAGCTATCATCGCCGTATTGCAGCATAGCTCCGTTGCGAAAATTCGCCAGCTGGTCTTTGTCTCCGTATTGCTTGTTCTTTTCTCTGAAAAGGTTGGCCAGCTCATGGAATTTATTGATGCAGCTTTCAGTCAAAGCATTCGTTTTCTCGTTCATTTTTATCTCTTGAATTCTCCTTTTACCAATAAACCTTCTTTATGCGCCTGACGCGCTATCTTGGCAGTTTCATCATTGCTAAATGCAAGGCAGCTCGGGCAAATGGTAACTTCTTGGCCATTCTTCAATATATAGCGATTGCAACTGCCATTCTTTTGCCCGCATACGTGACATTGACGTTTCATGCTTTATCCCTCCCGAGCTTAATATGAACATAGCATATTGCGATGCACATTACAGCGATTGTAGTGATTAAGCAGATTGCAAAATCAATAAGCATAATCTCCATAACTACGCCTCCTAAAACAATTCCTCTTTGGGCAGCACAAACCAATACTCGCCTAACGGGCTAGGTGGTTGGTGCACCAATTTATAACCGTGCTCCTTGCAGTACATAACCAAGGCATCAGATGCCAGGCAGTTGATAAAGCGCCCGCTTTTTCTGTACCGCTTTGCAACAGGCTCGAACTTTCCACGCATTTCATCGGCAGTATAGTGCTGAAAAGCACGGCGACCGTTGAATATAATATATGATGCAAGTTTTTCCACATGCATGCTTTCGCCACGGCGTTTCAGTTATTTCTCAACTTCTTCATTCCACTCCATGTCTTTACTCCTTTACATGCTAATCCGCTGCCCGCAGTTCGGGCAGTAGGATGCATAAGAAGGTACACCTTGTCGGCAACATGCGCAAAGATACGCTACGCTACAATCATCTGCCTTTTCAATATTGATGTAGCCAGGAATTTGGCGTTTGATAGCTTTAGCTACCAGCTTCAGTTGTTTGAGGATAGCTTTTGCGTTCAGCACTTCCTTACGTGATTTTTTATATCTCAGCAGTGTTTTTTGCTCAGGAATAGCGATTTTCTGGATTTCAAACAGACAAATGCGCAGGTTCTGTTCACGTTCTTGCAGGCTTTCCCACCATTCAATGCGTTTTGGAGTCGCATTGTTTCCGTAATAAATCACATCTCTTCATCTCCTTTTTTTAGTTCCGGGAATGCAGCGCCACACCAAGGACAATACCAGTAGTCTGCATTAGTACGAATCCCGCAATCAGGACAGATTGCCAGCTCTTGCCACGGTCTTTGATAATACTTCTGCTCTACGTGACTTCTCGATTTGCCTGTAATTCGACCCCGCGTTTCTATGCCGTGCCTTGCATCACGCTTCTGGCGCACATGACTTCCGCTGCACTCTTTACATCTTCTGGCCGGTGTGCCGTTCGCCTTAATCACAGCAGGACGGCCACAGTATACGCACAGCCCTTGAGCACGGCGCTCCTCTTTAATCTCTTTGCTTGCCATTGCTCTCAGCCTCATAGATAGCATCTTCAAGTCTATTGCGCAAGCGCAGGTAAATTTCCAAGTTGTCGCGATGGTAGTCCAGCCCGCTGTTATACAGGCCTTGCGGAATCTCTCTTTTTGTATCTTTCAGCGCCAAAACCATACCGAGGTTCTCACCAATGCTCTTATCTAAGGCGATACGCAGAGCCATACGCTCCGGCTCGGTGATGATCTGAATGTTAAGCGGCGACGATAATTTTAATTCTCTCATTTTCTCATCTCCAATTCCCACGCGCTTTGCGGTTAATGTCATTTTTAACCCTCCATATCTTTCAGCTTGCGTGCTTTGCGATGCAGAACAAAGTTAGATACCTGATGGCGTGCTTTTCTGCGAGCTTCTACAAGCAGATGTCCTCTGTAGCTGATGTGTTTATTGCGCAGCAAGCCATACATGCTACGTGCTACAGCATAATAATCAATCTTTTGCATAACCTTTCCCTTCCTCTTTCTCCCAAATTTCCATAACTGCACCGGCAAAGCGCTGGCAGGTTTTGTTTTCCTCTTCATTCAGCTGACGCTTCTTAGCCTGAATGCTGCGTTGGTATAATTGTTTGGCCAAAACATCCAGGCGAGTATCCTTAGCGTTGAGCTTGCCATAATCGTGCGCCGCCACGAGCGCTATGGCCTGCAGCAAGACTTCCATAGTCTCAGCCGTTGCTTCCTTGGTCGCTTTGATTTCGCGCGCTGCCGATGCCGCAATGGCCTGCGCCGGGGCAATGCCCTGCTTTGCACATTTAAATGCTGCACGACGCTTATTTTTACGGGTTATACTACTCATTGCATCCTCCCATTTGGCGGATTTCCTCGCCGATGAGCTTGTGCAGCTTCTTCAGCTCCTCTTTGGTCAGCGTAATGCCCTTGCCGGGCTTGCCGTTGGGGTTCCAGGTGCGCAGGTCATATTTTGTGTATTTACCATCCCAGACAACCACGTTCAGCTTCTTGGTGTAGCCAGATGGGTTCTCGCTGAGAGCACCGATTCTTCTTTCCAGCTTAAATTCAATCTGCATTGATTTCACTCCTTATGTTTGTTATAATATATGTGATTTCACTTTTTACTTTTATTTTCACTTTTGTGTGAACAATTTAATTCTTTTTCTCATATTTTTCACTTCTTAGAGCATTGATACGCCAATATCAATGCTCTTTTTCTTTTGTCCATGCCAGCAGTGCTCATTATTTGCGCACCTCGATGGGGATTAAAACCACATCGCCCACCTGCAAGTCACCTTTGATATTGCTGATTTTGCGCGTCCAGAAGATAACTTCCCGGACGTCGCGATGGTCGCCTTCGCTATCCATGACACCGCCTACCAGGTGCCACAGGGTATCACCTTCCCCCGCAACAGTTTTTACTACGTATTTTTCCACTGGGCGGCTATAGTCCCACGCAGCCCAAATGCAGCAGGCTGCCAGCAAAATGGACAATACTTTTTTCATCATCGTTCCCCTCCTTTACACAACGCCTTTACGGATTTGCTCCAGACGAGCAAGGTAGCTATTGGCAGCATTAGCAGTGCGGATGCTGACCTTCGCCGGCTTAATCACCGGTGTATATTCAGTCATATGCTCGTTGCAACGCTGCTCCAGCAGCTCATCCGCACGCTTGACGTTGATGCGCCAGCCGCCGATTTTTACGGCTGGCAGCTTGCCCTTCCGGCACATATCGTAGATGGTGCCTACGCTGGCTGATACGTGCTTAGCGTAATCCTTGATTGACATGTACAGTACCTCAGCCATATGAATCACTCCTTTCTTTTTCTTACTTCTCCACATCAGTGCTATAATAAAGGCACAGGAAGGAGGTGTTTGTTATGAAATTAAATATCGACTGTGTTCGTGATGTAATGCTTTGGGTAGAAGCCATAACTACTCCTACTCAGTTGGCAAGTTACGTTAATACCGATGCAGTGGATTCTGATGATGGTTTTCTGTATATTAACGCTGATGACAGACCGATGCCGAATGCTGCGCAGAAAAAGCTTCTTGAAAAATACAGTAATGAAACTCTTGTCTATCACTTACACTACTGTATTGAAGCTAAACTGCTTACCGAATTTGATTCGCCGGATGGGAATATAATTGTCATTAAAGATTTAACGCCGTTAGGCCATGATTTCATCGGTAATATTCGCCACGATCCAGTATTTCAAAAGGTTAAAACAGTTCTAAATCTTCTTGGTGTTAAATCTTTAGAAGCTGCTACACAGGCCTCCTCTCTTGTTGTTACGGAAATTATTAAAAAGGCCATTTCTTAACTTTTTCTCGTACACAACTTCGGATGCACTCATGCCACTCCTTTTTTGTTGGCGGAGTGTATCCTTTTTTTACAATATAGAAGGCGAACCCTTCCACGCTTAATTCGCTAATGCGCCAACGCCAAGCGAAATATAAATTGCTTAAAACAAGCAAGGCTATAATCCATTTCTCCACACTTTCTCACCTCCCTTAAATTTTACGCGGCAGCTGCTTGAGGATGTCGAAAGCCATCGCCCAGCCGCTGTCCCCAGTGACATTTACATAGACATAGCCGCCGGGGAAAATTGCCATCACACGCTGCTTGCCATTGTTTTCGATAATGTATTTCAAGTCCAGCAGGTCATAGAAAAGGCTTGTTTGCTGCAAAGTGCAGCAAAGGGAATCGCAGATAGCCTGCATGTCTTCACGCATTTTTTTACCTCCTACGCTAAGTTTCTTGACGCTATTTCAACAGCCGTTATGAATGCCATCGCAAGATATGACTCTCTAAAATGCCCTAAATAATATCCACCTTAACATCGGCATATTCAAAAGGCATTTTCAGATCTTCTAAAGCTGCTTCCAATTCTGCCTGTGCCTTTTGGACACGCTCAAGCTTACGACCAAGCTCACTTCTTTTGTATTGAACCTTCACCTCAATACAAATTGGTGAGCTTTTGCTTTTTGTATCATCCATCATTCCCCACCTCCCTTCTTCAACTCCTGCACCAGCGCCGCGTCCAGTGCTAATCTGCAAATAAATCTTTAACGCTTATATCCAAAACATCGGCTAAACGCTTTAAAGTGCTTAACTTTACATCGCCGCCATTTTCGATAGCAGGAATTGTTCGATATTGCAAACCTGCTTTTTTAGCAAGCTGGTATCTTGATACACCTTTAGCTTCTCTGATTTCTTTCAGCCTTAACATTTAACGCACCTCCGCAACATATTCGTATTTGACCATTTGACATTACACAAGATGTTGTATTATAATACTAGTGTAGTAGATGAACTGTTTTTCACTCTCAAATTCTCTACTAGACTTTGGACAGGAAGGAGGTGTAACTATGAACGCAAGAATTACTTTCAAAAGCGAAAGATATGCTGATGTGCAGAATTTGAAAGAAGTCTATGTTGGCTGCAGATGCGTTTCTGAGCCATACGGCAATCTTCTAACTCCCGATACCGCTTTAACTTTTGTCGGCGATACTACCGTCTGCTGCAGCAGTAACGACGTTCTGCTTGTTGCTATCCAATAAGCAGCCTACCTCCAGGAGCAGGTTTATGCGTTCGCATGAGCTTGCTCCTATTTTTTCTATAGCAGCAGCGATGCTTTCTATTTCTTCCATGCTTGCCGAAGGCATTTTTGCTTTTATCGTTATCACGTCCTTCACCCTCCCTTCTTCAGCTCCTGCACCAGCGCCAGCAGCTCATCCAGATACTCCAGCTTGTCCCAGCCTTCAAGTTCGCAGACCATGAGGTCCATACGGATGTCCGCCAGCAGGCGCAGCTTCATTTTTTCCCGCGCCAGGCGATTAAACGCGCGGCGTGTTGCCGGTGTGTCCGGCGTAAACTGTATGCTCATTATTGCCTTCGCGCTTCCTCCCACCAGCTGGCGCGCTGAGCCTTTACCGCCTCGAAAGTCTTTCTGTAAAGTTCAGCTCTCTTTTGCCAAAACTCAGCGGCAGAAGCACAGCGCAGCTTTTCGCACCCCAGCGCTTCCTCTTCGGCTTCCTGCGCTTTGGATAACAAAGCCATAGTGCAGGCCGAAACTTCATCAAGGGTAAGTGTAAGTTTCATTTCATTACCTCCCTACCGCCAGCGCCGCGCCGGCGGTTTGCGCGTAGCATTTATGCAACGCTATCTGCAAAAAAAATTTCCGTAGGATTGCTAATGTCAGCGATTTTTGCAATCATATTGGCTTCTTCAACCGTAATAGGTGCTTTGCCATTGAGCTTTGCATTCATGCTTTTCACAGATAAATGCAAGGCTTTAGCCAATTTAACCTGAGTAATTCTTCTCTCTGCCAAAACGCCTCTTAACTTATTCAAGTCCAATTTACTCACCTCCTAAAGTTTTCCGTTGCATTTCTGCTACGGTTATATAATACACCTTTCCGCAACGCAAGTCAAGCAAAAATGCAACGATTTTTACTTTTTTCTTGTACTTTTGTTGCATTTATGGTATTATTCTACTAAAGGAGTTGATTGTAATGAGTGAAAAAGAATTAACTGATTTAATCGAAAGGATAAAAGAAAGACGTTTAGAATTAGAAATGTCCTATCAAGATTTGTCTGATGCTACGGGAATAAGTAAATCTACATTGCAACGTTATGAAACCGGTTACATAAAAAAGGTGCCAATCAATCAAATTGAAATCTTAGCTAAAGCGCTACACACCACACCTAGCTATTTAATGGGCTGGGAAGAGCCAGCTTCCCCTTCTCTCTCCCTCACCCAGCAGGAAGAAACACACATAAAAAAATACCGCCAGCTGGATGCTGACGGCAGAGAGCGTGTTGATTATGTTTTAGATATGGAACATAAGCTTGCTAACGAGCGTGCTGAAAAAGAAGAGCAGCGTTTAGGATAATAAGAAAGGATGATTGTTATGACAAATATTAAAAGTACAATTAATGCTAACGGCGTTGAAATCCGTATAACAAGCTCTAAAGAGGCTGATTATATCTCACTAACCGATATTGCTAAAAAACGCAATCCCGAGTTTCCTGCTGATGTTGTTAAAAATTGGTTACGTTCTAGAAGTACTATTGAATTTTTAGGATTATGGGAAAAGATTAATAACCCAAATTTTAAACTGGTCGAATTCGACCAGTTTAAAAATCAAGCAGGTGAAAACAGCTTTGTACTCACCCCTCAAAAATGGATAAATTCAACCAACGCCATCGGCATAACCTCTAAATCTGGGCGCTACGGCGGTACCTATGCTCATTCTGATATAGCCTTTGAATTTGCGTCCTGGATTTCTCCAGAATTTAAGCTGTATATCATCAAAGATTACCAACGTTTAAAGGCTGACGAAAGTCATGCCAAAGAATTAGACTGGAGTGTAAAGCGTGAAATTGCTAAGTCTAATTACAGACTGCACACAGACGCTATCAAAGAAAGCATGCTGCCAAATCTGACGCCACAGCAGACAAGCTACACCTATGCTTCTGAAGCTGATATGATAAATGTTGCCCTTTT
>ENA-OPVU01001279-OPVU01001279.1-human-gut-metagenome-genome-assembly--contig:-NODE-1279-length-13302-cov-2.319771_pt1 | contig 13302 bp, 10 predicted proteins | sample MGYA00241497_ERZ501986 | MGnify/ENA primary metagenome ERZ501986 (study PRJEB25962, sample SAMEA2042995) | human gut metagenome | biome: human gut; feature: human-associated habitat; material: faeces...
AAGGACGAGACGGAGGCTCTTGCAAAAGGCCGCGCCGCCGCCGATGAGCGGGAAGAGATGGGCCGCGAGATGGCCCGTCTGGCGGAGCGGAAAGCCGCCGCCGAGGGCGAATATGACCAGATGGCTGCGAAGCTCTGGGACGAGTATCAGCTGACCCTCTCTCAGGCCGAAGAGCTCTGCGTGGAGTTCGAGAACGTGAACGTCCTCCGGGCGCAGGTGGCCGACCTGCGCAATCAGATCCGGGCGCTGGGCAATGTGAACGTCAGCGCCATTGAGGAATATCAGGAGGTCAGGGAACGGTACGATGCCCTGAGCGCTCAGGTGGCCGACGTGGAAGGCAGCAGGAACGAGCTGACGCGGATGATCGCCAGCCTGTCCGGCCAGATGAAGGAGATCTTCACCGACAGCTTCCGGGCCATCAACGAAAATTTTGGCCGCATCTTTGCCGAGCTGTTTGGCGGCGGCGAAGCCAGCCTTGTGCTGGAGGATGAAAGCGATGTGCTTTCCTGCGGCATCGGCATTCAGGTGGCACCGCCGGGCAAAGTCATCAAGAATCTGGAAGCCCTTTCCGGCGGCGAGCAGGCGCTGGTGGCCATCAGCATCTATTTTGCGATCCTGGCCGTCAACCCGGCACCGTTCTGTATCCTGGACGAGATCGAAGCCGCCTTGGATGATGCCAATGTCAGCCGCTTTGCACAGTATCTGCGCCGGGTGAGCGACAAGACCCAGTTCATCGTCATTACCCACCGCCGCGGCACCATGGAGGCCGCCAATGTCCTGTACGGTGTGACCATGCAGGAGGACGGCGTGTCGAAATTGCTCAAGCTGGATCTGGAACAGGTTGACGCGACGCTGGTTTCGTAGGTATAATAGATTAAACCTCTCAGTCTCGCTTCGCTCGCCAGCTCCCCTAGTAGGGGAGCCCTTGGCATACCGGGCAGCACTGAGCGCAAATCGTGAAATGGCGGGTTTTGCCATCACGGATAGAAACAGCAAAACAAAGGAGAGAACCAATGGGCCTCTTTGGATTTGGCAAAAAAGAAAAAGATAAGATGAAAGACGGCCTCGAAAAGACCCGCACGGGCTTCTGGGGCAATATTATGAATACCCTCACCGGCAGCAAGATCGACGACGACCTTTACGATGAGCTGGAAGAGCAGCTCATCCTCGCCGACGTGGGCGGCGATGTGGCCATCAAGCTGGTGGATGCGCTCCGCGACCGGGTGCAGGAAAAGGGCCTCAAGACCGGCGAACAGGCGGCCGACGCTCTGCGCGGCCTCATCGCCGACGAGATGCGCCCGGAGGCCGAGATGGCGCTGGACGGCCACCCCGCCGTCATCCTCGTCATCGGCGTCAACGGCGTGGGCAAGACCACCAGCATCGCAAAGCTGGCCGACTACTACACCCGTCAGGGCAAAAAGGTCATGCTGGCCGCAGGCGATACCTTCCGTGCCGCCGCCAGCGAGCAGCTGGAGATCTGGGCCGACCGGGCGGGTGTGCCCCTTGTCAAGGCGGGCGAGGGCGCAGACCCTGCCGCTGTCATTTTTGACACGGTCAAGTCGGCCACCGCGCGCGGCTATGATCTGGTCATTGCGGATACCGCAGGCCGCCTGCACAACAAGGCAAACCTGATGGCAGAGCTTTCCAAGATCAGCCGCAGCGTCAAAAAGGCCAGCCCCGAGGCCAGTCTGGAGACCCTGCTGGTGCTGGATGCCATCACGGGCCAGAACGCCATCAGCCAGGCCCGGGAGTTCTGCAAGGCGGCAAACGCCACCGGCATCATCCTGACCAAGCTCGACGGCACGGCCAAGGGCGGCGTGGTGATCGGCATCAGCGACCAGTTCCGCATTCCCGTCCGCTACATCGGCATCGGCGAAGGCATCGACCAGCTCAAGATGTTCGACCGCAAGGAGTTCGTGAACGCCCTTTTCGGCAGCGAAGCAAAATAAAATCTCCCGTGAATGAAGAAAATTAACGTCATCACCCTCGGGTGCTCGAAAAACACGGTCGATTCGGAGCACCTGATGGCCCAGCTCGCAGCCGCAGGCTATACGGTCACGCACGACAGCGACCGCACCGATGCCAAAGTCGTGGTCATCAACACCTGCGGCTTCATCGGCGACGCCAAACAGGAGTCGATCGACATGATCCTCCGGGCCGCCGCCGCCAAACAGACGGGTAAAATCGAACGGCTGTTCGTCGTGGGCTGCCTGAGCGAGCGTTATGCGGAGGAGCTGCGTGCCGAGCTGCCCGAGGTCGATGAGTTCTTCGGCGTGAAGGATTGGGACGACATCGTTCGGGCGCTGGAGGCGACTCCCCGGCCAGCGCTTGCGACCGAACGCCGGCTCACCACCCCGAAACATTACGCTTACCTGAAAATTTCCGAAGGCTGCAACTGGAAGTGCGGTTATTGCGCCATTCCCCTGATTCGGGGGCCCCACGCTTCGGTGCCGATGGAAACCCTGCTGGAAGAGGCCCGGAAGCTGGCCGCAGGCGGTGTGCGCGAACTGATCGTAATCGCACAGGACACGACCTACTACGGCCTGGACCTTTACGGCAAACGACGCCTGGCCGAACTGCTCGAAGCCTTGTGCCGCATCGACGGCATCCGCTGGATCCGGCTCCACTACGCCTACCCCACGGCTTTCCCCGACGAGGTGATCGAAGTGATGGCCCGCGAACCCAAAATCTGCAAATACCTCGACATTCCCTTCCAGCATATCTCCGACGACCAGCTCGCGGCCATGCACCGACGCCATACCAAGGCCCAGGCTTACGAGCTGATCGACAAACTGAGGCAGGCCATTCCCGATCTCGCGCTGCGCACGACCCTGCTGGTCGGCTATCCGGGCGAAACCGAAGCCGACTTCGAAGAGCTTCTGGAATTCGTGCGCACGGTACGATTCGAACGGCTGGGCGTATTCCCCTATTCCGAAGAGGAGGGGACCTATTCGGCCCGGAATCTGCCGGACGATGTTCCGGAAGAGGTCAAACAAAGTCGTGTAGAACGAGTAATGGCGCTTCAGAATGAGATCTCGCTCGAAAACAACCGGGCACGTATCGGTCAGTTGGAGCGGGTCATCATCGACTCCCGGCAGGGGGATTTCTACGTAGGACGGTCGCAATACGACTCGCCCGAAGTGGATCAGGAGATCCTGATTCCGGCCGCAGGCCGCAGGCTGATCCGCGGTTGCTTCTATCAGGTGCGGATCACCGCAGCCGAAGACTACGACCTCTACGGCGAACTCGAAACGAAATAAAAGACAATCATCACATCTTTCAATGTAGCGTTATCCGACAGTCGCAGGATCGAATCCGACGGTCGCTAACTCACGGCCTCCGGTCGTGTCCGCAATTCACCCCTAATTCCCTTCCCGGGAGGGGAATTGGGCCGCTACGCTTCCCATAACGGGGGACACGAAAGGATATGATCATGAAATAAAATTTTGTCGTTTGACGTTTTTTATATACCTTTGGGAAGGCGGAAAATATTTCCGGCGACAGATAAATGGCAGAGAAAAAGGTCATAAGCGATTTCGAGGCGCAGATTCGGCAGCTCATTGCCGACCATCGTCGGCTTACGGCCCTTTGCAAGGAAACAGCGGCGGAGCGCGACGTCTTGCGTAAAGAAAACCGCGATTTGCAAATGCAGGTAAAAGAGCTCGGCAAGGAGCTCGCCCGCGTACAGCTCAGCCAGGGACTCGCAGGAAATGCACCCGACCAAAGCAAAGCGATCGCACGCGTCAACCGTTTAATGCGGGAGGTGGACAAGTGCATCACCCTACTCAACAAACCCGACCGAATCGGCGAAGAGCTGTCGGGCAAGTAGGCAAGACATACGATAACGACCGAAGATATTTCATTTAACGGGAAGCAAGCGACATGGCCCAGCAACAGGCAATAAAGCTCAAAATAGCCGGTAAAAGTTACTCGTTTACGCTCAAGCACGAAGCGAACGAGGAACAGTCGCTGGCGGAGAAAGAGGAGCTCTACCGCCTGGCCGAACGCGAGGTGAATGCCTATGTCACCCGGTTCGAAAAAGCCAAATACGAAGGATTCTCGACACAGGACTGCCTGGCGATGGCCGCATTGCAGTTGGCGATTTCGAGCGTTTCGCTGGCCCGCAGCCGAGAAGTGGGCAGCGAAGATCTCCGCAGGCTGGAAGCGCTGCGCGACGAGATCGACGAATACCTGAACCGAATCGAAACCGAAAAGAAATAACAGGGAAGGATACGAGGGGGGACCGTATAGAAAAGTCCGCAAGTATCATCGTTCTTTACCATACGTTTAAGAAAAATCTACCCGCATAGATTCCTTAAAGCTTTGCGAAACTGAACAATTTTTACATTGGGGCAACTCACCACTTTCAAAATCAGGCTTCAACCCCTCGGGGTGCAGGCTGCGGCCTGCCGGTAGAAGGTTGCGATTTTCGGGAGCCCCCACACTTGACTGATCTTGCAGATTCGTCAAACAAGTTAAGGAATACTATGCGGTTTTTTTATGCACAAACCCTAATAACTAACAAATAATAACTCTCTAAAACAATGATGACAATCGTACTATCGAGCGTCCTGTCCGCCGTAGTCTGCCTGGGTATTTACATCCTGGTAACCAAATACGTTACCAAGAAGACCATCAAGGCACTGCGTGAAGCCGCCCGGAAAGAGGCGGAAGCGGAAGGCGAAATGATAAAGAAAGAGAAGATTCTCCAGGCCAAGGAGAAGTTCATCCAGCTCAAGAGCGAGCACGACCGCCAGGTCAATGAACGCAACCAGAAGATCGCCCAAAGCGAACAGCGGGCCAAGCAGATCGAAAACAACCTGCAAAACCAACAGCGCGAACTGGAAGGCAAGGTCAAGGAGAACGCCCGCCTCAAAGAGCAGATGGAAGCGCAGCTTCAGGTGCTCGAACACAAGAAGGAGGAGATCGACCGTCTGATGCACGAGCAGAACACGCGCCTCGAGCAGATTTCGGGCCTGAGCTCCGAAGATGCCAAGAGCATCCTGATCGAAAATATGAAAGCGGAAGCCAAAGCCGACGCTGCAGCCTACATCAACGAAACGATCGAGGAGGCCAAAATGACCGCCACGAAGGAGGCCAAGCGAATCATCGTGGCTTCGATCCAGCGTGTGGCGACCGAAACGGCCATCGAAAACGCCGTTACGGTGTTCAACATCGAAAGCGACGAAGTCAAAGGCCGCATCATCGGCCGCGAAGGTCGTAACATCCGGGCGCTGGAAGCTGCCACAGGCATCGAAATCATCGTGGACGACACGCCCGAAGCGATCATCCTGAGCGGGTTCGATCCCGTGCGCCGCGAAATCGCCCGCCTGGCCCTGCACCAGCTCGTAACCGACGGACGTATCCACCCGGCCCGAATCGAGGAGGTGGTCGCCAAGGTACAGAAGCAGATCGAAGAGGAGATCGTCGAAGTCGGCAAACGTACCGCGATCGACCTGGGTATTCACGGCCTGCATCCGGAGCTGATCCGTATGATCGGCAAGATGAAATACCGCTCCTCCTACGGACAGAACCTATTGCAGCACGCCCGCGAAACGGCCAACCTGGCCGGCATCATGGCTGCCGAGCTGGGGCTCAACCCCAAAACGGCCCGCCGCGCCGGTCTGTTGCACGACATCGGCAAGGTGCCCGACGACGAACCCGAATTGCCGCACGCAATTATCGGTATGAAACTCGCCGAGAAATACAAGGAGAAGCCCGAGGTTTGCAACGCGATCGGCGCCCACCACGACGAAATCGAGATGTCGTCGCTTATCGCCCCGATCATCCAGGTCTGCGATGCCATTTCGGGAGCCCGTCCGGGAGCCCGTCGTGAGGTGGTCGAGAGCTATATCAAGCGTCTGAAGGAGATGGAGGACATCGCGCTCTCCTACCCCGGCGTAGTGAAGACCTATACGATCCAGGCAGGCCGCGAGCTGCGTGTAATCGTCGGTGCGGAGAAGCTCTCCGACATGGAGTCCGAAAGCCTGTCGCACGACATCGCCAAGAAGATCCAGGACGAAATGACCTACCCGGGGCAGGTAAAAATCACCGTCATCCGCGAAACCCGATCCGTGGCATACGCAAAATAGGATATTTATCCAGATACCACCATCCGGTTTCTACAACCAAAGTCCCTTTCCCCTACCATGGAAGGGACTTTTTTTACGAAACACATGAATAAAGAGTTGCAAGCCTACGTCGAACAGGCGATCCTCCCCCGTTACGAACATTTCGACCGTGCCCACGGACCCGAACACGCCCGGACAGTCATCGAACAGAGTCTGGCACTGGCCCGGCATTACCAGGTCGATCGGCAGATGGTTTACGCAATTGCGGCCTACCACGACGTGGGACTGGAGAAAGGACGGGAGATGCACCATATCCATTCGGGGGAAATCCTCGCTGCGGATACAAAACTGCGGCAGTGGTTCTCGCCGCAGCAGATCGCCGTCATGCGTGAGGCGGTGGAAGACCACCGCGCCTCGTCGGACCACGAACCCCGCACGATTTACGGACGCATCGTTGCCGAAGCCGACCGTTGTATCGACCCACCGACCATCGTCCGCCGCACGATACAATACGGGCTGGCGAACTATCCGGAGCTGGACCGCGAGGATCAATATCGCCGCTGTGTCGATCACCTGACACATAAATACGCGGAAGGAGGCTATCTCCGACTCTGGATCCCGGAATCGGACAATGCCCTGCGCCTCGCACGACTGCGCGAGCTGATCCGCAACCGCCAAGAGCTCCGGCGGCTTTTCGACGAAATATTCGACCGGGAGATAGCTGCGAACGGCTGAAAAACCGAGCCCCATTTACCGATGCCTTTCCCGGCTTTATAAAATCGGAATTGCTTCTCAGTATAACCCGTTACCGGCTCCGACCGGACGCGCAGATCTGATGTCGGATGCAAAAATCACGGATACGACAAAAAAGGGGCGGCTCTTTTGCAGATCATCCGATCGGACGGAAACTATTTTTGCTGAATGAACGGAAGTTTCACGACCTCGGCCTTCATCAGCTTCTCGCGGATCACGATGGCGATCTGCGTGCCGACCTTGGCGAACTCCTTCTTCACGTAACCCATACCAATCCCCTGTTTCAGACAGGGCGACATCGTACCCGAAGTCACCTGGCCGATGATATCGCCCTCAGGAGAGGCAATCTGGTAGCCATGACGCGGAATACCGCGATCGATCATCTTGAAACCGACCAGCTTGCGGGTCAAACCGCCGGCCTTCTGCTCTTCCATCAGTTTACGGTCGATGAACTCCTTGCCATCGACGAACTTGGTCAGCCAGTTCAGGCCCGCCTCGATGGGCGAAGTCGTATCGTCGATATCATTACCGTAGAGGCAGAAACCCATTTCCAGACGCAACGTGTCGCGGGCACCGAGGCCGATGTTCTTCAGCCCCTCCTTCGAACCCTCCTGCCAGAGAGCCTTCCAGAGTTTCTCGCCGTCTTCGTTGGCCACATAGATCTCGCAGCCGCCCGCACCGGTGTATCCCGTAATCGAAAGAATCGCATCCACACCGGCAACCTTCAGCTTCTTGAACGTATAGTATTCCATATCCTCAACCGGCTCGGTGCACAACTTCTGCACGATCTTCATCGCATTGGGACCCTGGATCGCCAGTTGGCAGATCTCGTCCGAAGCGTTGTAGAGCTGCTTGCCATGACCGGCCTCCAAGCCGAATTTCTTGCCCTCTTCGACGATATGGTTCCAATCCTTGTCGATATTAGCCGCATTGATTACGAGCAGATAAGTTTCGGCATCGATCCGGTAAACCAGCAGGTCGTCCACGATACCTCCCTTGCCGTTGGGCATGGTGGTATATTGCACCTTCCCGTCGTAAAGCGCCGCAACATCGTTGGTCGTGATATGCTGCAGGAACGCTTCGGCCTTGGGACCTTTTACCCAGACCTCGCCCATGTGACTCACGTCGAATACACCCGCGTTGTTGCGCACGGCCAGGTGCTCTTCGTTGATGCCCGTAAATTCGATCGGCATGTTGTAACCTGCGAACTCGGCCATCTTAGCGCCGTTCGCAATGTGATGTTTGGTAAAAACCGTTGTTTTCATTGTCTGTTATCGATTTAATTATCAGTTATTTGATTATCAGTCTTATTCGCGGCGCTTCACGCCCATCCGGGGACAGCGGTGAAACTCCTTCGTGCGGTCGAACAGGTAGCGGTAGGTCGTATGCATCTTGTGCTTGGTGGCGCATACGTAACTCTCCACCATGCGCATCATCACCGGATTGAAATCGCCGATCCACGCAAGTTCCAACGATTTGTAGGGCAACTTCGGCACCGCCTTCTCGAACTCACGAATGATTCCCGCCTCGATGCCCTTGCCGTGGAACTCGGGGGTGACTCCGAAAATCAAGCCAAGAACCCTGTCAGCCTTATGCGCCACCTTGAGCGCCCACATCAGACGCAACTTGTTCCACCAGCCGAACTTGCCGTTGAAGGAACCGATCACCCGATTCAAATCGGGCACCATGATGAAAAAGCCGATGGGTTCGTCGTTATAGTAAGCGAAATAGATCAACCGTTCGTCGATAATCGGACGCAGAATATTCATAATGCGGAACGCCTGTTCGCGATCCATCGCCTTCACGCCCGAAAACAGCGCCCACGCCTTGTTGTAAACCAGCCGGAAATCCTCAGCCACCTGCTCGAGATTCTTTTTCGAGATATGCTTGAAACAGTAACCCGGACTCTCCTCCAGACGCTTCACACGCTCGTAAACCGAATCGCTCAACTGCCCCACCTCCAACCGACGCAGATAGGTATGCTGGTTGAAGTAGTTCTGGAATCCGTAATTCTCGAACAACTCTTTATAATAAGGCGGATTGTACGTGTTCTCATAGAGGGGCTGAAATTCGTACCCGCTGACCAACAGCCCCCACCAGGAATCCCGGGGACCGAAATTGATCGGACCGTCCATCGCCTCCATACCCCGGCTGGAAAGCCACATGCGGGCCGCATCGAAAAGCTGATCGGCCAGCTCCTGGTCGTTGATAGCCTCGAAAAAGCCGCACCCTCCCGTCGGCTGCTCCTCCAGGAAAGCATGTTCCCGGTCGTAAAAAGCGGCGATACGTCCCACCACTTCTCCTTTTTTATCGCGTGCGATCCAGCGAATGGCTTCGCCATCGGAGAACATCTCGTTTTTCTTCGGATCGAAAACAGCCTGGATCGAAGGATCGAGGGGACATACCCAGTTACGATTCCCCTTATAGATTTTCCGAGGCAGATCGAGGAACTCCCGTTCCGTACGGGCATCGACGACCTCCTGCAAAATGTACTTGTCTGAACTCATTGCCTTATGAAAAAGGTTTAATCCCAACAAAGATAACGATATTTTTCCAAAATACCCGTTCATGCCCCCCAATCCGTGCGAAAACTTTTTCCTTTATAATATATACGGAAGAGTCCTGGCTCGGAAAAACCGTTCAATTTCAGTTTTTCAGACAAACAAAATCACTTTGTACGAAAAAGTAATCTTTTCATGCAAAATAAATTACAATCTATAAGAATAAATACTATCTTTGCATCAACATTAAACCACAACTTAATTTCAATATATTATGAATGTTAACAATTTAATGGCAGAATTGGAGCGTAAGCACCCGGGTGAAAACGAATACCTGCAGGCCGTACGCGAAGTACTCGAGTCCATCGAGGAAGTTTACAACCAACATCCTGAGTTCGAGAAAGCCAAGATCGTTGAGCGCCTCGTAGAGCCGGATCGTATCTTCACCTTCCGCGTAACGTGGGTGGACGACAAAGGCGAAGTTCAGACCAACCTGGGCTACCGCGTTCAGTTCAACAGCGCGATCGGTCCCTACAAAGGCGGTCTGCGTTTCCACAAGGCCGTGAACCCTTCGATGCTGAAGTTCCTCGGTTTCGAGCAGACTTTCAAGAACGCCCTGACGACCCTTCCGATGGGTGGTGCAAAGGGTGGTTCGGACTTCGATCCGACCGGCAAGTCGAACGCTGAAATCATGCGTTTCTGCCAGGCTTTCATGCTTGAATTGTGGCACAATATCGGTGTCGATACCGACGTTCCCGCCGGCGACGTAGGCGTAGGCGGCCGTGAGATCGGCTTCCTGAACGGTATGTATCAGAAACTGGCTCGCAAGTACCACACCGGCGTTCTTACCGGCAAGGGCGAAACTTGGGGCGGTTCCATCCTCCGTCCGGAGGCTACCGGTTTCGGCGCACTCTATTTCGTACAGCACATGCTGCATCTGGCCGGCAAGAAACTGGAAGGCGCAAAGATCGCCATCTCGGGCTTCGGTAACGTGGCTTGGGGTGCATCGAAGAAGGCTACCGAACTGGGCGCCAAAGTGATCGCAATCTCCGGTCCCGACGGTGTAGTAACGATCCCCAACGGTATGAACGAGGAGATGATCGACTACATGCTCGAGCTCCGCGCTTCGAACCGCAATATCGTGGCTCCGTTCGCAGAGAAATTCGCAGGTACGACCTTCACTCCGGGCAAGAAGGCTTGGAGCGTGAAGTGCGACATCGCACTTCCCTGCGCATTCCAGAACGAGCTGAACGGCGACGATGCTGCCGAACTGCTGAAGAACGGCACTTGGTGCTGCGCCGAGGTTTCGAACATGGGTTGTACGCCGGAAGCTATCCACGCATTCCAGAAGGCAGGCATTCTGTTCGCACCGGGCAAGGCAGTCAATGCCGGCGGTGTAGCTACTTCGGGTCTTGAAATGACGCAGAACTGCATGCACATCTCCTGGTCGGGCAAAGAGGTGGACGAGAAACTCCACTTCATCATGGCAAGCATCCACGACGCTTGCGTGAAGTTCGGCAAGCAGAAGGACGGTCACATCGACTACGTGAAGGGCGCCAACATCGCAGGCTTCATGAAAGTCGCTCAGGCAATGCTCGAGCAGGGTGTATTGTAATCCTGTTCCTCTCATGCGAAAAGAGGTGCGGCCTTCGGTCGCACCTCTTTCATTTTATCCGTTTCGAAGAATCGCGGTTCCGGACCCGCACGAGTTAGAAGGCGATATTCGCCGACAGGCCCAAGGTCAGCGTATTAAGGTGCTGACGACTCCCGCAAGCCATCGGAGGTTGCAGATAGTAAGTAGTCTGAAATCGAAGATCGAGGTTGTAATTGGCCCGAAACGTCATAGAGGTACCGACTCCGAAAACGGGTCCTCCATGGCCTCCCAGCGTATATCCGTCCAAGGAAAAAGATTCATAATACTGATATCCGGCCAAAACCTTGCCACCGGTCCGCCAACGCGCGGTAATCGGATATGAAAAATAGGCCCCGGCACTTGCGGACCAACTGTCCAGACGGTCCGTCGATTCGGCGATACTCAGTGTAACCGGCACACTCGATACGGCCGTACGTCCTCCGAACCCGACATAAGGATTCATAAACCAGGCTCCCTCGATTCCCAGGTTCACGCCTGCATTGAATTCGGCCACGACCCCCGAAACAGGGCGGTACCGCCCCATCACCACCTCCGTACTTACCTCCATACCGAAGAACGAAGGTCGGCAATAACGGTCGTAAAAAAAATCCTGCTCGAATTCCGTCAAGCCCTTGTCCTTGAAGATCAAATCGGCGAACAGATACCCCAAGAATGCCGATCCCCGCACCTACCAGCACGTCGCTGAGCCAATGCTTGTTGTTCAACATACGCGAAACACCCGTCACCGTAGCCATCGAATAACCGGCGATACTGTACCAGGGACTGCGGCCCCCGTACTCCTTATGAAGCATCGTAGCCGCCATAAAAGCCGTAGCCGTATGCCCCGACGGGAACGACTTGTTGTTCGATCCGTCGGGACGGGGCATACGGCAAGTATATTTCAGAGAATTGACCGCTCCGGCCATCAGAGCGACGGAAAAGGCATCCGACACCAGCATCCGGCCCCACGAACTGCGCCCCCGGACTCCTCCGATTTTCAGCCCCAGCATCAACGCTGCGGGAGCGTATTGCAGATAATCGTCGTAACGAAATCGGAAGGAGGGCACATAATCGTTTCTCAAATGACGAAATCCATGATCCCGCTCCTGCACGACGAGTCCCGCAACGACGAGAGGAACACCGATATAGGTTATCCGGTAGGCACGCGAAGAGGTTATCCGCTCCATATCCCGGATAAACGGGCTGCGGCGGAGGGGGGGGGTAATCGGACTCAATGTATCGACCTGGGCGAAAGCGCCGATCGACACCCCCAGCAGAAGGCACAGCAACAGCAATTTCTTCATTTACCAAATACAAGATTCCGACCGCATCGGAAAAACCTGTTCTCACCGCTTACCGACAGCCGGGACGGGGACGGATGCGGCGGCGGATACTCCGCACGACATCGCCCAGAATAGCGATCAGAGAGGTATAGCCGATCACTTCGAGCCATTGTACCCACGTGAGCGGCGTAGTACGGAACACCGGACCTCCGAATTCCACGATCAATACCTGTCCGACGGCGATCAACAGCAGCACCAAGAAGAACGTACGGCTTCCCCGCAGATCGTGCAGCACCGAATGGCACGCTTCGAAGCCTTTGGCGTTGAACATATTCCAGAACTGCAGAAAGACGAATACAGAGAAGAAAACGGTCAGTTGTTCGAGACTGAGCTCGCCGGTCGTAGCACGCCAGTAGAACAGCATACCGAGCAATACGCCGACGAAAATCGTTCCGCAGGTAAAGATCGTCCGGGCCATGGCCGGTGTGATGATAAACTCGTCTTTGGGACGCGGCGGTTCGTTCATCACCGCCGGATTGGGCGGCAGGGAAGCCATCGCCAGCGCAGCGAAAGTGTCCATGATGATATTGACCCACAGAATCTGCACTACCGTAAGCGGCATCTCGGTCCCGAAAATCGAACCTACGAAAACCACGATGATCGCCGCGAAATTGATCGTCAGTTGAAACAGTACGAAACGTTGGATATTGCGGTAGAGCGAACGCCCCCACATCACGGCCGATGCGATCGACGTAAACGAATCGTCGAGCAGCGTGATGTCGCTGGCATCCTTCGCCACCGACGTACCCGATCCCATCGAGAGTCCCACGTTAGCGAAATTCAGCGCCGGTGCATCGTTCGTACCGTCACCCGTTACAGCCACGATTTCGCCCTTGCGCTGCAAAAGACGCACGAGCCGCTGCTTGTCGAGCGGTCGCGCCCGGGACATAATCTTCAGAGCCTGCACCCGCTCGAGCAGCTCCTCGTCGCTCATCGCGGCGAATTCCGTACCGGTCATGTGGTTGCGGTCGGTATCCCGGGCGTCGTTCCACAGGCCGATC
>ENA-OPVU01001280-OPVU01001280.1-human-gut-metagenome-genome-assembly--contig:-NODE-1280-length-13293-cov-139.158030_pt1 | contig 13293 bp, 4 predicted proteins | sample MGYA00241497_ERZ501986 | MGnify/ENA primary metagenome ERZ501986 (study PRJEB25962, sample SAMEA2042995) | human gut metagenome | biome: human gut; feature: human-associated habitat; material: faeces...
GTTTCAGGGACAAGGTTCTGATATTGAGTCTTTACTCGAATATCTTTCTTGCCTCTATAACCAGGGTCAATGGCGTAGAATAGTTCACCAAATATTTTTGAAGCCTCTCCACGATTGATTTCATCAATGATGAAAACAAAATCTTTTTTGACTACGTTACTTGCTGTTAATGTTGAAATGTTCTTTTGTTTGTACACTTCTTTAAGTACAGCCCAGTAAGCTGAAGCATGACAACCTCCGATAGCATCCCTTACAGCATCGCTAATGTTTGAAATATTGTTCAAAGACTCTGTTGTAGTAAATACTTTTGCAAGTTTTGCCAATCTGTCAAAAGAAACGGTATAAGTACGATTGCTACTAGTTCCAGGAGTTTTCAGTTCTATGTTATTAAAGTCTGTAACCTTAACTACTTCCATGGATTTTCCGTTTGTTTTGAGCTTAAATTCATTCAAATCACCATTATTAATTTTATCAATAATTGTATTATATTTATCATTCAGTGATTTTTCTTCCGATAACTCAGTGAGAGTTTTTTTGCTGTCCTCCAAATTCTTGATAGCTTTTTTGCAAAACTCTTTGAAAATTCCATCTTTACGCTCAAATCCCATCTGTCCTTCAGACATCATGATAGGTCTCAGACCTTCTACAAAATCAGTATAGTCGTAAGAGGGATGAAATTGCACAAAGCACATTTCGTCCTTACTACATCCCATTTCTCTTGCTATGGCCTGAGCCATAAAGGTCTTACCGGTACCAGGAGCACCCGTCAGAACTAAGTTCTTGCTCTCTTTAAGCAAGTCAATATATTTTTGATACATCATAGTGCTGTCTATTTTTGTTTCAACAAGATCATTTTCATTATCTTCCTTGTCAGTATCTGTATTTTTTAATAATGTCCTATTATAGTACCACAATACCGTTTGAGCTGTAAGTGGCATACTTTGAATACATCCATTATTCTTTATTTCGTCATTGATGGACAAAATCAATTCATTCTCTTTCTCAATCTCTGGAATAACGTATTGATCCAGTAATTCGTAAAAATGAACAAGCTTTAGACCTGCCTTTCGTGGCTTAACCCCTAAAAGCTTACATAAATTCTTATATACATCATTTTTATAAAAAGTATATTTCTGAGGATTATGGAATGTCAGGAAACAACTGATAAGTCGCTCATCACACATTGCACTCGTATGATTGGTAAACTTTGCTTTGATCTTATCATCCCATAATGTTTTGCAACTTTCAGTAAAATTTTCTACTCTTTCTTGCAGAAGGATGTTTTCATCAAACAGTGCTCTAAAGAGTTTTCTATACTCTTCAGGTTCATATTTCGCAAAATTTCTAATTGCGGTAATCTGTGAACTAAAACATAGATTCTTAAATTCCAGTGAATTAATCTCTTTAGAAAAATTTACAGCATTAGGGTCAGGGTGTCCATTTTGTTTGGACACCAATTCCCATTTATATAATTCTTGCATTTGGTTTTCAGAATCACCATTTAGCCCATATTGGATTTGATGATTCTTGAATAATGTAACTATATCTCTTAAATTCATTTCGTATCTTCTATTGCTATATCAAATTTAATATCCTTATTACGATAGAGATAAATCTTTGTGTCGTAGGTTATTGTCTCTACTTCAAATCGTTCGCCATTTGGCTGACGGGCAATGTTCCACTCGTTTATGAAACCTCCATCTGGATAGATAGAGAGCTTCTTGTTACCACAAGTAATTGACAAAACACGCCAATGGGTGAGGGTACGCTTAGGAACGGAAACGACAGGGAGTAAATGACCTTCTATGTTCTGATCATATTTGAGGTCATCTATCCATGCATTTGTGAAGTTCGTCAACCATTTGTCACGCACTTCAGAAGATGGCATGTTGGTGCATATCTTGTTGGCATTGCCCTTGTCATCTCTGTAGGCTTCAACCTTAAACTCGATGTCGAAGTTTGAACCAATCTGTTTCACTATGTGCCAGACAGTCTGTATGGTAATCATCATACCCATGATACTCTTCAGATGTTCGTCCTGATAGCTTATCTTCAAACTACCACCGTTCTGCTTAGCATAGGAAATGAACTCATCAATGAGACCATTCGATTTTGTCTGGAGAATTTCACCCAACTGATAGGTATGAATCTCCTTGAACTCATCACCAGCCAGTTTCAACAGCATAGCAGATGGTTTATAAGACAAGTCCATAGACTTAGCAGAAGCAATAGGATTATCCGTGCGAACAAAGAACATAGTGTCGTTGCCCCATTGCGCATTCAGTTGTGCATTTTCCTTATTGCTCATAAAGTAAAGGCTGCCATCTATGTAAGCAATAGGGTAGAGGCCTTTGCTTACCAAAGGATTCTTCATCTTCTTGACATCGCTACCTTTAGCCCATGCTTTTATCTCACGGCACATTGCCACAACAGGTTCCACTATTGCTGTCTGTTCCGATTCCATCAGACAGAAAGTCGTAGTCTGGCTCTTTATCACAAAACGATTCATGAACTGTGGTTGCCATCCGTTTTCTCTATCCTCATAATCCCATTCGGCATAGTCATTGTCAGCAAACAGAACCAGTTCTTGATGGGATGCTGCAAATGCCTTCTCCAAATCGTATAATGTGGTCTGTGATGGCGAAGTACCAGGGAATGCATCCTTGATGTTTTGAGGAACGGTATCACCGACTTCTTCCTCTTCTTCTATCCAAGCCAAAGCTGCATCTACATCAACGAACTTGGCATATCTGAGTGTAAACTTGTCGAGGAGCATATCCTTGGATTTCTTCTCACGAGCTTCCATTAGGAGTTTCTTCGTTGCCTTGATAACATCCTTCATTACCTGAATGTTAGCCATTTGGTTAGCATAGCCAGCTCCTCCTGGATTACAGTCGAAGATACAGAGATGACCGTTTGGCATGATGGCGAAGTCAACGGCTCCACGTTCTTTGCCCAGAATGTCCACCAAGGTCTGAGTGAAGGCTATACCCAATGTAAAGAGCAGGTTCTCCTCCTCATCACGGTTAGACATCCATTTGTTCTTTCCCTTATGGCGAATACGAATCTCGCTATAGTCGGTTTGTATTGTATCGCCAATAATCACATTGCGCTTCACCTTTGTTGTATCATGTGAGCAACCGCAAGCCTTGCGCATTTCCTTACCGGTGATTGCGAAATGGAATTTTGGCTTCTCAGGCTTTCCTTCCTTCTTTTCAGGCTTTATATTGTTAAACTCATACGGGAACTTCAATGGTTCATCCTTGTCTGCTACATCTTCTTCCAATACTGTACGTCCACATTTAGGACAGAAGCAATATCCATATCCCTTACCTTCGTTGTAATAGAGAATCTTGGCATTGCCTGAATCACTATTAGGGCGAACAGAGAAAAGATGAGGTTCCGTCACATTGTTTGCCCAGTCGTCAGCATCAATCAGCTGAGCACTAACTCGTGTATAGACATTACTGTCCATGATTCGGGTCTTGTCCTCATTCATATCTGGCATGAAACCAACTGGCTGAATCAGTTCCAGCCCATAGTTATCATTCACAGTCCATTTGATCTGATTACTGAGCGTAGAATCATTAATCACCGTCTTGTCACTGTTTCGATAGATGGTCTTGTATGTTTTGTGGTTGTCATCATACATGTTGGTGATTTCTATACCACGAACGATATATACTACACCATCCACAGCCACGCTGTTGCCTGGCGCATACTGGGCGATGGCATCACGCAATGAGTAGGATGGATTGGATGATGTCATAGGAGTAAAGAAGTCTTTCTTGCCATTGCTGTTCAAATCGAGCGTGAGTACGTTGACCGGCATATTGGCATTCGGAGTGAAACGACTGGTTGCCCAGAAGTTCAACAATCGCTTATACAACACCTCTATATACTGCATTTTCAGCTTGATGCGGAATTTGTCCGTGATAGGGCCACCTCCCGAGAATGCAGTCTTGTAGTCTATCAGTTTGTTGCGCAGTTCAGAGTAGCAACGCTCGTTGATTTCCTGCGCATTCTTGACCACCTGATTGATTTGATCATCATAAACCGTACCACTCAAAAGTTTCATCAGGTCCTCACGTACCTCTGGTTGAAGTTGCTTGGAACAGAGAATGTTGAATTTCTCATACATTGTTCCCTTTGGATCGCCAAGCAGGTCGTTAGGATCCGCATTACTTGAATTGTCCTTCACAAACTCAATCTTGCCGTTGATTACCTTCACTTCAAATGGGGTATAATAGTCTGCTACCTTTTGTGTCAGGCGTCCACCATTGGCACCTTCGGTAAAAACACCAAAAGCACGTACAAGGAATGAGTTTACATGACGCTGAATCACCTGAGGACTCTTCAAATCTACAGATGGCACTCTTACTGGTCGGCTGATAATCTTATCTATAGGATTACTCAATGTTCTGAGACCTATTACGTCTGAACCACAAAGGGTTATACAAGCACTACGAACCTTGTTGTTACGTCCACTTCGACCAGCACGCTGCTTGTAGTTGGCAGGCAGAGGAGGAACACTCGACAGCAATACCACCTCCAGGTTACCCAAGTCCACACCCATCTCCATAGTTGTAGAGCAGGCAAGGATATTGATGGTATGGTCCTTGAACTTCGTCTGTAAGCCACGAGCTACACTCTTATCTACCTGAGCGGTATGTTCCTGCTGTACAAAGAGATTTGGGAAGACATGAATATCCTCCAGACGGTCTGAGAATACACCATCTGTTCCCCAAATGTTATTGTTCCAAAGTAAGGCTCTATGCGTCTTAGCCCAGGATTCTATTGTCTTCTTGTCTCCTTCCTTTGCAGAACCCTTATAGTATGGGAAAGTCTCCCATTGTTCATGCAGATCCTCACGCAATTCCACAGGTGTTGTACCCTCCAGATATGGAGAGAAACGCTTGAAATTGTTTCCGATAGGGCGCAGGCAGACTACATGGCGGTTACCGTCTGCTTTGGTATCGCAGAGATAAACGTCATCATAAAGTTTGAAGCAGAGGTCGTTCAGATTGAAACGAGGCGCATTGTCTTTTTCATTGACAAAGTGTCCCGAATCATCCAGTCGTTGCCCCACCTGTAATATCTTATACTCATCGCCAGTCAGAGTTTCCCAAAGAGAATCTATTACGGCAGAAATCTCATGGAAATGCTGACGCTGAGCATCATTCATGGTCAAGGTATTGTCATCTCGTGCAATCAGCGCACAGAGATAACGCACAATACGGGCAGTTGATACCTTGCCTTCTTCCAGTTTAGGTTTGTTAAATGGACGACGGCGAGGCTTCTCTGTAGCAAAACGTACCGTAGAGAAGATGTCTATCTTGTCATTTCCAGGAATGCGAAGATAGAAAGACTGGTTGCTTCGTACCGTATAGTCGAGATAAACCTGCATCAGGTTTCTCCAGTCCTCTTCTGTAATCTGGTTAGCTGGGTTGTCCAGCAAATCATTGAAGTCTTCTACAGCCTTTGGCAACTTGATTTTATCCAGTTGAGGATAGCATGTTTCAAACAGACCCAATGTTTCCGGAGATGCTGCTGATGCTGGACGATGTGCCAAATACATCACCATGATACTTTGGATATATTTGTCTATGATTTCATCAGATGGAAGTCCGTCTTCCACCTCATCGCTATCACCCGAACGCTTCACGAATACGGATGCAAACACAGGACAGTATGGATCATTTTTCAGAAGTTCTGCTATCTCTGACCAGGTCATATACTTGCACGACATCTCGTCCAGCTGCTTCTGAACCACTTTAGGATCAGGCGACTGGAGATTGGTGATAGCAGGAACATACTTTGCGGCATCCAGAGGATTAGCAACGATAGCTGCTGAGAGTTGTGCCAAGGCTGCCTCCTTTGTCAGTCCATTTGCCTTCCTGCGACACAGTTCATGGTATATGGTACTGTTGAACCACATACGTTCCTGTTCCAGATTCTGTTTCAATGTTGCCTTTGCTGCAGCCTGACGGCTATCCACAAAACTGATATATTGCTGACCGTCATGAAGTACGATGCCACCTGTCTTTGAATCGCCTTTGTCCAACTGGTCAAGGATGCTTGGAGCCATCATACGGGAGATGAAGTCGGCAGAGAGACGGAACTTCTGCAGGCGGTTGTCTTCCATATTACCGTTTGCATCACCTTCCACATCCTGATCTGTATTGTGGTTCTTGGTCTGTTTGGCATTGCAGTAAGGACAGCATCCCTGAATGTTTCCAACAACATGCCAACTTCCTGTTTCTTTTTCGTCGGCAGGAGTCAATGGTTGAAGTTTGCCTCCAGGAACCAAACGGAATTTCACGTTACCGTCTCCCTTCATGTTCTTTTCATTAGAGAGTCCGAAGATGGCATACTTATTTGTTGAGTTGTCATTACTTTCTGCCATGTCGAGGTCGAACATATCGCTATCATCAGTTGCGATGGCCTCATAAGTCCAATCCTCAGTATTGACAGAAGCGAGTGCTACATACTCGCCGCAATGCTTGCATCGGCTGAGTTCCAGCAGCGGAGCTTCCTCGATAGGAGTCAATGACAGAGCATCTTCACCTATCTTCTTTCCGATAGCGTTTTCTGTATATATCTTGAAAGAACCATCAGCAAACTCATTCAAGCGGACAAAAAGTCCGTTGTTAGGGACACGATAGAAGTAGTGTACCTTCAATTTGCATACAGGCATCTTAAGACCTTCTGCCTTGCAGCGGTCTTCTTCTCGCTGACACATCTCGTCGAGCCATTGCAGTTTCTGGCTGATAGATGCATTCTCTGGATATAGTTCATCCAGAGAGATATAGTCAGCCTTGAATATCTTTCTCCAACGCTCTTCGTCTTCACCCTTCGGAATTTCTGTTTCTCCGATACGCTTACCTCCAATAGCTTCCACCTGGTCAGCTCTTACGCCAGTGATACCGGCAATAAACTCTTTCAGTTCTCTTTCATCCTTCTCTTTGTCCTCACCATTTCCGAAGGTAGCAGATGATGTTGCAAAACGCACATTCTGTGCATCCACCTTGAAGGCGAGAAGCACTCGGCGAAGAAGCATCGCAAGTTCTGCTGCTCCAGCTCCTGTATAAGAGTGGGTCTCATCGATGGCAACCCAACGAAGACTATGCTTTCCTGCTACAATCAACTTTGCATCGGCTCCTCTCAATAAGATGTATTCCAGCATGGTTGGGTTGGTCAATACGATATGAGGAGGGTTGTTGCGAACAGCTTTACGTGTATAGACCATGTGAGGATATTTCGAGTTCTTCAGCTCGTAATGTCCTTGCCCGTCAGGATCCTCCTTTACCCATTCATATTTGCCTCCAGTCACATGCTCTATGCGATGGCGCATTTTCTCTGCATCATCCGACTTGTCAGTATTCTTTGGTTCCATTTCTGGCAGATCACCATTATATACAGTATAGGTCAGGCGAGTGCCGGTAGAAGATTCGGCAACCGTCAGAAGTTCTTCCAGACGTTCCTTCTGATCTTCCATCAAGGCGTTGAGAGGATAGAGAAAGAGAGCCTGTATCTCATTTGGCAGTGCGTTTTGTGAGAGGTCATAAATCAATGGCATCATAAAGCACTCCGTCTTACCAGAACCAGTACCCGTGGTCACGACTATCGACTTTGGCTTATCGTCTGCCGTTCTTTGTCTGAGCAATACATCCCAGCATTTATACTGATGCTCGTATGGAGAATATTTAAAGTTCCACAGTTTGCCCACCAAAGCCTTGGCTTCCTCAGCTTTCTCAGGCGCAACTGGGATATATGAGTTCATGCATTGAACTACAGGCACGGCATTCTCAGGCGCAAATAGATTGCCGATAAGAGTCTTCATCTGCTTGATGTACGAGCGTTGACTGTCGTTGTTCGACTCACCACACCACATCGCAACGAGGGCTCTTTCCACCGCTGTTCTATTGTTGTTATATAGTTCAGAGAAGTTCATAATCTTGTTATATTTCTTGTCTATATTTCGTTATCTATGTGTATATTAAACTCTTGCCAGTCAAATCCAGACTCTTCGGAAAAGCGGAGCAGTCCTTGTTTGTCTTCTGGCGTTAATGTGCCGTTTCTCTTTTCGAGTAAAGGCTCATATATTTCCGATACGACCTTGTCCCTTTCCATATTTCTCAATGGTTTCATCAGGAAGAAGTATGTGCCATAATGATTTGCCACTTCGAAACATTTCAGGAGGGATTCAGTAACTGATTCATCAATGTCCTCCCATGCCCATGGATCATTGTCGATATCCGTTCCCAGGTTGCATTGCAGATTTTCTGTCGTACTGATGTCTTGAAATATCACACCTGTACTCTTTGAGTCTGCATCTTCATCCGGATTGATAGGCTCAGGTTCAGTCTTCTCGTCATAGTTCCAGTATAGAGCTTGTTCATCTTTCCATGAACTGTGCTCCTGGTCATTGCCGAAACATACTACCAGACTTTCAGGAGTCATGGCATCGAGTAGCTTCCCTACATAGTGATTGTCATTTCGCCAGGCGTTTAAGGCAGCTTCACCTACCGATGGATTACCGGAGATATTGATGAAGTCCTGCGAATAAATACTACTCAGATTTCTGCATTCGTATGCCTGATAACCTTTCTCGCTGAAGTCATTCAGCTGAACCCTGTCTTTGAAGATGTAAGGAAGATTGAGCTTTTCCTCATCATTCAGATACTCGATAATCTTGCCATCAAGCATGACCTCTTTCAATAGGGTTGGTCGATAGACATCTACTTCATAGTAGCTTTCATCTTCTCCGTACCTGACAGGTAGTGTAGGGGAGAGAGGATTTCTATCCATCGGGATTTCATCTTGAAGTTCTGCCTCTGTCCCATCTACATTCTTGTATCTGATGAGCGTTGACTCGAAGTCTCGCTTGATAGGCGATGCTTTCTCTAATCTTGGCAGATAAACTACAGTAAACAATAAAGGCTTTCCTTTTACAGTTACCCTTAATGTCACCTCACCATACGGAGGTTCATTCAGCTTTGTCCATTCGGTATATCTGCCGTTTTCTTGTTTATATTCAATCATCTCAGCCTCGGTTTCCTCCTCTGGCTGAGCATGGAGAATATCGTCCTTGGTAGCAAAGTGACGAACTATCACATCTTCCCATCCAAATATCAGCGGCAGTTCATCTACCTCATATTCGTCGCTGATGTTTGGGTCGTTTATATAATAATGCTTCACCTTTCCGCCTCCTACATATCGGATGGTGTCGGTATAAAGCCTTGTAGTAACCTGGTCATAACCTATGCGGTTATATAGGTTGATCTCTTTTCCTTGTTCATCCAGGAAACTGACGCAATCATAGATGTAAATCCAATTCCATGTCTCGGTAGTACCAAACTTCTGATCACGGAATCGCTTGCGATACACATTTTCGGCAATGGTCTCATCCTTCAGCTTGCAGCGGTATGAAAACAGCAGAGCCGTTTCCTTCTGAGTGTTCTGGGTAGAAGTCCATGCCTCCCCATAGTCTCCCTGTCGCCAGAGTTGGATGTATTCTGTTGTATTCTGTGTTTGAGCCAGATATTCATTACCTTCATCATCCTTCACCACGATTTCTATCTTATCAAATCGTGATGTAGGGATGTTTTTGATCTGTACTCCTTTTTCTACGCCAAAGGCAACGAAGTCGTTCACGCTGTGGTTGAGATAGGTGATGATAGGATTATCCATGGTCGATGGTTCTATCACCTCATCGCCTCTTTTGAACCTTATATATATAAATAGGTGTAATTGTTTCTCTGGGTTAGGCACGCCCCAGAGATGCACACGATCGTAACGCAGATACTGGTGCAGACCTCCACCTACTTCCTCTGGTTTCAGCCAAAGGTTGAGTCGGCGTGTCATATAAGTATAGTCTGGCGAGAATATTACTTGCCATTCGAAACGGAATTTTATCTTCAATATTTCATCGTTGGCAGCCTTGATGGTTGCCACGAATCGGTTCACGTCAGATGCTGCATCCTTCAGATCGTCTTCATGGAAGGGCATTTCTCCGTTCAGAATCTCCTTCATGTATTCATAAAGGGAATGCTGGCGCTTGATACTCTCTCTGAATGCTGCAGCTCTTGATGCTTCATCCAGATTTTCTAATGTATAGTTCTCGCCATGATAGATACGGCAAAGTCCTTTCAGGAACTTCATCTTGTCATGACGATTCAGCTCATGCTGTATGGCAAGACCACCAAGCACATAGATGGAGTAGAGCCATCGCTTCTGTCCGCTATCATCCTGATACAGATAACGTTTCTTGCTGATGCCTGAGTTGGACCAGAGTGTTTCTAAATCCAGATTCTCTATCAGTTGGTTCCTGTTGCCACTTTGGTATTTGCGCTTATACCATTCTGCCATATAGACAATGGTTGTCGTGGCATTTTCAGGCTTTGCCAATGCTGCTACTCCACAATCAGACACAATAGCGCTTAGGCAGACTTCAAGTTCATTGAAATCTGCCTCCGACAATCTCAGCTTCCATACGTATGGATGGCTGGTGTCTAACGATGCTATTTTGTCTGCAAGCTTCTTGCTTAGTCTTGTTTCCATATTTTAATTTCTTTCTTCATGCCTCGGTATGCGTCACGCAAATCCCTTAACGGATGTTCCGAATCCTTGATATGATGAATCATACTGTGGCAGTTGCTGCATAGCGGTACCAGATTCTCCAGAAAGTCCTTGGGTACGCCATCGGTCTCGTATGTGGAAATCATCCTTAGATGATGCACTTCCATGAAGTTGGCACCCAGTTCTCTGCCGTATGTTTCCTCAAAATCCATTCCACAGCATTGGCATTGGTAGCCATACTTGTCAAGGCACATCTGGCGGAGCTGAGGATTGCGCCTTATCACATCCATCTCTTTCAGAATATGTTTCCGTTCGCCTTCGGTTTCTTCCCGGAATGATGGAGTAGAAGGTGCTGATGGTTCCGCATCAGATGACAAATCCTCTATGGCAATCTTTGTTTTGAATAGATTGCGGAATGCTTTTGATTCCAGAAACCCTGACCATGTTTTCAGATGTAAGGAATACCTGTTGTCAGCAGCATTGTCTTCTGTTCTCATCTGTCCGTCTATTGCCATGTCATGGCGTACTCGATCATAGTAGTTATGGTCGAGCTGTGTATAGATGCTTTCAAAGTTTGGTGACTCATGCTTTCGTATGAAGTCAGCCAGTTCCGATTCGGTGAATCGGGCGAACTCCTCTGCATCGGGCCTGCGTTTCAGATATTCTTCCACGTAAGCCTTGCGGATGGATGCTGGTGTAGGTATCACTTGTTTCATTGCCCTCATTCTATTTTTCGAAACTCTCACTATTATTTACTACCCAATAACCAAATACTCTACCACCTTTTCTATGGATAAGATTCTTTTGTCTCAGGTGTTTAAGTATTTTGTAAACAGAGGTTTCACCTAAAGCCAATGTTTCACCTATTTCAGCATACGTAATATGAGCATTTTGTTTGATAAGGTTCAATACGTCATTTTCTGAGTTTGCAAGAGTCCTTTTTCCACTCTTAACCTCACATTCCTCATTCTTAACCTCACTTTTCCCATTCTTAACCTCACATTCCTCATTCTTAACCTCACTTTTCCCATTCTTAACCTCACTTTTCCCATTTTTAACCTCACTTCCTTCATTCTTAACCTCACATTCCTCATTCTTAACCTCACTCTTTACCTCACATCCGTTTTCAGGAGTGATTTCTTTGTTTATAGTATATGTGGTCCAGCGGTTTTTGCTTTCTTGGTTAAGCAGGTTTTTATCAACCATATTATGTAATAACTTGCCTATTTCCAGAGAGTTCATTCCAAGCATTTGCTGCAGTTCCATATTACTTACGCTATCACCATTCCAAACGTATGCCATTACTTGTTGCTCATTGGCAGTAAAGCTATTGTATGTTTCTTCGCCATAATAAGCTTTCATTTCTGCTAAAGTTGATGCTGGAAGAAGACTTACCATAGGCAGAGTGAGATCTACCTGACGCAATTCTGTTCGATCTATCAAGATCGGTTTGCGCCAGTTTTGTTCCTTCCATGTCTTTAATATTGTTGGATAGCCACTACCAATGTTTTCACCATAGCCAATCATCCGCAGCATATTTTGTATTCGTGGATTTCTTGCTTTAGAATTACCACCATGCATGATGTCCTCCATTGGCAGTTTAAGCGAGCCTGGATTTGAGAAGAGAAATTCTTTCTCGTACTTCTCTATTTTCAGTACACCTGTGATGAGTAGATCAGCGTGGATAATCATATTGGTCAGAGCTTCACGAACGGCTTTGTGTATAGGGGTGTCATCGATACGTTCCATACCTTCGAGTTTGAATGGGCGTTTCAAATCTTGCGTGAGTTTGGCAATAACTCGCATAAAGAAGTTAAAAAGGTTGTTTTCCCATGTTCCATCATATGTCAATCGGTCGCTCCAACGGCTATCTGCTTCTAAGTTGGTCTTGTCTATATAGTCCATACGTATGTTGTCGAAGCGGTCACGCACAGGAAGTCCTTTGCCGAACATCATGAGTCCGGCTACGGTTAATCCCTCGCGATGCGTGTTTCTATCAAAAACATATCCTCCCATATTTCTCAGAAACTCTTTGTCGTCAAGTTGATTGAAAGCATGATCCACATTTCTCACTTCAAAACGATTACGGTATGCGTGTAGGGTAGGCATGTCTATGTCGTTTAAATCATAATTTTCTACCAATGTACCATCGTTGCCATTTTCATTTGCATCACGCAACATTGATTTTACTTCTTCATCTGTGCAATGATAGTCTCCTTCAAAGTTGCGCTTATACGAACCTCCTATCAGGTTCTTATTGATGTAGATAGGGCGCATGGTATAGTTTGCCATAGGTACGTGTATGGCTATAATGTTTTTGCCATTATAGTCAATACATTCCACATTGTCCTCCATGAGAATATTACGACTTACCTTATCACTATTAATAGTGTCCCAAAATGATTTCAGGATTTTGTCGGTATCGTTAACTCCTGTGACTTCAAAACGTCCTTGCTCAATTGTACGATTTCGGCGTTCCTTGATACCAAGTACAATTGTTCCGCCAATAGTGTTGGCAAAGGAAGAATAGGTTTCCCATACCGACTTTGGAAGCTCGTTTGTGGCTTCCTTATATTCTATGTTTATGCGCTCACCATAGAGCATCATATCGTTTATATCGTTTGATGTCATATTGTCTTTATTTTAAGTTATGGTTTAACCCGTTGGCGGAATTAATTTAGCGCATACTTAACCCTGCCAATCGGTCTGTTG
>ENA-OPVU01001284-OPVU01001284.1-human-gut-metagenome-genome-assembly--contig:-NODE-1284-length-13280-cov-2.868658_pt1 | contig 13280 bp, 7 predicted proteins | sample MGYA00241497_ERZ501986 | MGnify/ENA primary metagenome ERZ501986 (study PRJEB25962, sample SAMEA2042995) | human gut metagenome | biome: human gut; feature: human-associated habitat; material: faeces...
GCGCGTTGGGCGCGGTGTACTTGATCTCCACGGTGTAGGTCTTGGGGGTGTTATCCTCGGCGGTGATGATGAACTTGACGGGCGTGTTCAGAGACATGTTGCACTTTACGTCACCGTTGCGCCACTTAGCCGTACCATCGGCATCGCCATAAGCGTCCTTTCCAGTCGCATCCACCATTTTTGCGGTGGCGGATTCCGGATAGGTCAGCTTCAGATACTTCAGCCCGATACTGTTCAGATCGGTCTTATTCGTATCGGAGGGCAGCGTAAAGATGATGTTGGTTCCGCTGATCTGCGCTTTTGCAAACGGCGTAGTGTCACCGGTCTGGTTCAGCAGAACAGCGGCAGTAATCTCATTCTCGCTGCTCTTGGCTCTGGTGATGGTCACGGTGTAGTCCTGCTTATCGCCGTTCTCAGCCGTCACCGTGAAGGTGGCAGCCTTATTCAACTCCATACCGCAGGCCTTGCCCTCAGCGGGCCAGTTGCCCGTATCGCCGGACTTCTTCACCGTGGCATAGTCGGAGACCGTCAGCTTCAGGATCATCTCGCCCAGCTTGCTGGTGTCGCTACCGGCGGGCAGGGTAAAGTCGATGGTATTCTTGGCATTGTCGATCTTCACCGTGGCCGGAGACGTCGTATCACCGGCCTTCGCCAGCAGGATGGCACTCGTGATCTCCTTCGCGGCGCTCTTGCCTCTGACAATGAGAACCGGGTACTTCTGCGTACCGCCGTTCTCGGCGGTAACGACGAAGGTCTTGGCCTCGTTCAGCTTCATGCCGCAGAGCTGACCGTCGGCGGGCCAGTTGGTCTCGGCACCCTCCAGCTTAATGGAAGCGTACTGAGAGCAGGTAAATTTCAGCGTCATGGCGGCCACATCGGCATCGGTGGTGCCGACAGGCAGCGTGAAGGTGATTGTCTTGTTCTGTTCGCTGATATCCGCCTTCACGGAGGTGCCGTCCGTCTTAGTCAGGACAGCCTCCGTAATCGCCTTTTCGGTGCTCTTCTCGCGATTGACCGTGACCGTGTACTCCAGCGTGGAGGTGTCCTCGGCCGTCACTACGAAGGTGGCGGGAACACCCAGCTTCAGCCTGCAGGCTTCGCCGCTATCAGGCCAGTTGTTGTCGGCATCTTTCAGCTTGACCGTCGCACGGGGGGAGCAGGTGAACTTTAGGATCATCTCGCCCAGCTTGCTGTCAGTCGTATCGGCGGGGACTGTGAAGGTAACAGTATGGCTGTCCTCGTTGATCACAGCCGCAATATCGCCCAGCGTTGCGCCGGTAAGTGCCTTCTTATCGCTGGGGGCGCGATGGATCACAACGGTGTACACCGCCGTGGTGGTGCCATCCTCCGCCGTAACGACAAAGGTCTTTACCTCGTTCAGCGCCATGTTGCAGGCTTTGCCAGCGGTGGGCCAGTTCTCCTCGGCATCCTTCAGCTTGATGGACGCATACTGCGAGCAGTTGAACGTCAGCAGCATATCGGCCACGGCGCTTTCATCGGTGTCGGCAGGAACCGTGAAGGTCACGGTCTTCTTTGTCTGATCGACAGTACCTTTCACCTCGCCCAGCGCTGCGCTTTCAATGGCACATTCGGTGCTCTTGGCGCGGTTGATGGTGATGGTGTACTCCTGTTTCGGGCCTTCGTAGCCTTCCGCAAGATCCTTCTGCGAACGCACGACGAACTTTGTGGTCGTACCCAGCGTCATATTGCAGGCTTGTCCGTTCGCATCCCACGGTGTATCAGATTTATCCTTAAAGACTTGAGCATTCTCGGAATACTTCAGCTTCAGGATCATGCCGGCCAGCTTAGTGTCATCCGTATCGGCAGGAACCTCGATGGTAAAGTCCGTGCCATCCATGTCACCATTGTAACTGATACTGCTGTCATTGTTATCCAACAGGGTCACATCGGTCAAAGCACAATCTTCACTCAGATAGCTGGGATCGACCGCAAACTCGGCAACCACATTGACAGGCTTTTCCCCGGTTTGCGGCATCTTAAAGGTGGTTTCTGCCGCGTTCTCGTCGGCAATCGTAACCTGAGTATCGTCACCATAGCTTGCCTTCCAGCTCTTGAAAATAAAGCCTTCTTCCGGCGTCGCTTTCAGTTTTACGGTGACACCCTCGTACACCACGGTAAGACTGCTTGACGCTTCTCCGCCATCGACCTGAGCTGTCGCCTCGCCCATCTTGGTATCGTTCACCGTGACGTTGACCGCTCCGTAGTCCTTTGCCTCGAAGATGGCCGTGATACTATACTCGGATTTACCGTCAACCTTAAAGGTCGGGGCCTGATAGGATTCTCCCCCGGCGGTCTTCGTTGTATAGGTTATCTGCGCCGGATCGAGATCGCTTCCACTCGTTTCGTTCCTGATCGTCCATCCGGCCAAGCTGAAAGCCTGCTTATATGGGGCACGCAGCTCTGCGGATACACTGGCGTCTGCAATGACCCTATCTTGCACGACATCTTTGATATGCCCACTCTCGGAACTATACGTGCTATTGGATTCATTGAATGCCCCATTCACAAAGAGATTCAGTTCTCCTCTGTCAGCATAATTGGCCTTCAGCGTAACGGAAGATCCTTTTCTCACAAATACAGCCTTAATTGTCACGTCGTTGTCAGGCATTTCAAACGTCAGCGTATCACTGGCTTTTTGTGCATCATCAAGCGAGACACCGCTCACTTCCCAAGAAGATAATTGCGCGTCATAGAGTAATCCGCCGAAGTGAAGCTCAAATTTCAGCGCTTCTGCTGTAAGTTTTACTGTACTTCCGACTCGCACGCTGTCAATCTTACCACCTTCGACACTGGCGCTTATTTTGCCCATGTCCCTGGTAACTGTGTTCCACTGGTAAGACCCGTCTACTGAAGTCGTGATCTTGTGGTAGGTAACCGCTTCCTTTGTCAATGTTACGGTATAAGCTTCACTTTCAAGCGCCCCATCACTTGCCTTAAAAACCAGTGTGGCAGACGTAGCTTCCTCCGAAAGCGTGTAACTATAGGTAGAACCGTTTACCGACTGCGCTTCCGCATCGTTGACGCTCACGGTATAGGTCAGCGTATCACCCTCGGCATCCTCAAAAATCTCAGACAGGTCGATCCTCCAAGGCTGGTTTGCTTCTGCGGAGACAGTAAGCGAATTGCTAAGGCCCGCTTTTATGGTCGGCGCCGTATTTTCGCGGGCGCTGGTATCTATCTTTATCTCGCAGTCATAGTAATACGTTGTACTACCAGCTTTTATGTTAGGATACCCAGAGAGCGCGGTTGCCTTAACCGTATAGACATTACTACCCTCCTCTTTTGGTGCAAATTTTACTGTCGTGGTAGAAATTTTATAACTTTCATCCGAATATTCGCCCGCGCAGGTCTTTGACAAAATAACAAGTTCCGTAGGTAAAGTGCTTATTGGGTCACCTGTGGTGGTCGTTTTGTCACTCGAATTATATGTACATTTTACAGGCTGTTCCACTGTGATCTGAATCGTCCCAATAAAATCGCCCGCTCTGCTGCCGACCTTTCTGTTCTCTTTTTTTTCTTTTAGGGAAACTGCACTCTCCTTTATCTTGCAGGCAACATTCGGAGAGGAAGACTTATTATATATGTACCCTGTTGTTACTGTAAATTTTGTCAAATGCGGCAAACCTTCCGTTGAATCACCATCTGCCGCGTATGCCTTTGGCGCAGTTACGACAAGGAAGCTCATGGCCATGAGCAGGCAAAGGAGCAGGGATACCGCTCTTTGCCATCTTGTTGTTTTCATGGCTCTCTCCTTTCTGCTTTAATTGAATTTGTGTCCGTAGCTGGTTTGATGGTCAGCCACGTCGCTATTCTCTGCCACCGCATCCCAAAGCTGCTGGGAAATACTTCGCTCAAAGATAACGGTGACGGTATAGCTTTTGCTTTCCGCGCCCAACGTTACGGTATAGGTCAGCGGACTGGTAAGATTCACGACCTCGCCGGATACCGGACTGACAACAGCTCCCGCAGGAACGGTGACGACCGGTGCTACCGCCGCGACATTCGTCCCAACCGGCAGTGTGACGGTAATGATGCCGGCACTCTGGTCGATCACACCATCCACACCCAAAACGGAGAAGCCTGTGATCTTCGCGGTGCTGGTGGCGGGCGTATCATTCCCGCCGCCGCCCTTGGCGGAGATCGGCTGGCCGCTCTTATTCAGCACGGTAACGGTATAGGTGCGGCTGGCCAGATCGTTGTCGCCACCCAGCGTGAACGTGGCTGCATTGGCAAAGTCCACCGCAATACCGGAGGTCGGCGAACAAGTTCTGCCGGTGAATTCGATATCCGTGACCAGCTTGGTGCTGGTCAGCTTGGAATCGTCCACACCGGTGACGGTGATGGTGTTCTTGGCATTGTCAATAACACCGTTGTACCACTCGCCGCCTGCCTGCACACGGAAGCTGGTGATCTCCGCCTGCGCCTTGGACACGACCTTGATCCGGTAGATATTTTGCACCGTTCCGTCGCCGGAGGTCACGGTGAAGGTCTGCCAGTCGGAGAAGTTCATCGCATCTTTACCATCCAGAGAGGGATCAACTGTCGCTGCATAGGAGATGTTGGCGCTGAGATACATCTTTGAGGTATCCACACCGGCTCTCACCGTAAGCAGGATCTCCGTTGCTCCATCGGACGCCTTGGTGACTTTCTTCTCCAGAATGTCCATTACGTTCAGTACACCGTTTTTCAGCTTAATGCTGCTGGCATCCAACTCGGCACCGGAAGCGCCCACATCGCCGTGTTTCACGGTGACATAATAGGTTTTCTGTGTCTTGCCATCTTCGGCCAGCACGGTAAACGGCTGCTTAACGCCTTCCACAAAGGTCGTGGGCAGGCTCGGAGCCAGTAAGGTCGCGCCTTCCGCCATCGTCACCTTCGGAGTCAGGTTCGTCAAGGGCATACCGTTGGGCACTGTAACAGTGATGGTATTCTCGCCGCCTTCACCGCCCTCGGTGATCTTGCCCTTCTTGCCTTCAATCTCAAAGTCGGTAATCGTGGCATCTTTGGACAGTTCACGGGCAAAGTTGAACCGCTCGTAATAGAAGTAGCAGGGAGTCCCCTGACCTTTCTCCAGGAATTTGAGATACCACATGGTGGCATAGCAGCCCTGATAGGTTGCCATGGCATCGTTGGTTACGCTGGTCGTATGATGGAAATAGCCGCCATTTACGTTGGCGAAGTTGTCCATCCAGTGCTGCAGCGCACTGTGACCCTGACCATCCGAGAATCGGGGATCGGCATTCCAGTCGATGCCTATACTGCAAAGGCCCATCATGACCCATGCGGCAGACTCGCTGTTGGTCGCACCCCACGCACCAAAGGAGAAGTCGGAATTCATCTTTCTTAGGATGATCTCCAGACACAAATCCAGCTTTTCCTTTATCTGCGCACCGTAAACTGCATCCTCTTGATAAGGGGCCAAAGAGTACATGATAGCTCCCACCATGTCAATGCCGAACTCGTCATAATTGCCGTAGTTCAGAACGACATTTATCAGGTTCTCCCGCGTCCATCTGGCATTTTCCGGAATGGTGTAGGTTCCCATATCCAGAGCCAGCAACGCAAAAATGGGGCCGTTGATGGTGTACTCACCGGAATAGTTGTAGAGTGCTGCGACAAGGTTGTCGATCTCATTGCCCTTGCTGTCGGTGTACGGTTCTCCATTGTTGTACTGCGAGAGCTTCGTGCAGTCAAAACCGCGGGCAGTCAGCATCATGATGGTGCGGTCAAACTCGGTCATTGCCACATTTGTGGTCGTGTCCAGCTTTGCAAGCTTTGCGGCAATGTCGAAGGTGTGGTCGGAGGTATTGTAGTTTTCTGGCCGGTTTTCATAGAAGCCGAGGTCCATCCACTCCCAGTCATCATTCGCTTCACTGCGATACCGAGTGATGATATTGTCACGAACCTGCTCAAGATTGCTTATATACGCATTGGGAGCAGCTTCAGAGGATATCGTGACCTTGACCGTATAAGTTTTAGACGATTTGTTCTGTGCCGTGACCTTGTACTTGACAGGCGAGCTAAAATTCTGTACCTCGCCAGAGGTCGGAGAAACCGTGGCAAACTCAGAAATTTCGATGGTCGGCGCGAAAACAGGAGAGATACCCTTTGGCAGCGTCATGGTGATCTCGGCCGTACCTTCGTTGATCGTGGCTTCATACCCGCCATAGCGGAAAGACTTGATCTGTCGCCCCGTCGCTACCGGAGTGCGGGTGATCGTCACGATATAGTCCTTCTCAGCGCCGTTTTGCGCAGTCACGGTATAGTGATTTTCACCGACCTGAAGCCCTGCGGGCTTCTGTGTCACTTCCGCAAATTCGGATACCGTTATATCCGGCTTTGTCGTGGTAAGGTCCGTGGCATATGGAATCGTTATGGACACGCTGTTGCCGGAGATCGTACCGACCGCATCACCGATCTTATAGGAGAGAATGTCATTCTCCGCAGATTTTTCCGCTGTGACAGAAACGTCATATGTGGCCTCTGTCCCATACTTCGTGCTATAGACGACCAGCCCGATCGTTTGGGTAAAGTCGATCTTTTCGGTCTGGTCGCTCCGCTGGCCGTTAACAGTGTAATAGAATCCCTCACCGGCATAATCCACCTTGGGCGACAACGAGGTCAAAGTGGTTCCGACGGGCAGATTCAGCTTGATCGTCCCATTGCTTCCGTCCACGCCATCCGTGATGCGGGCAGAGCGGACTTTGCCGTCGTCTGTCTCAATGTCAAAGGTAAGTACCTTTGTGTAAGGTTCTCCCTTTTCAACCTGAACCGTCCAGTCCTGTCCAAGATTCTTCTTGAAGCCATATCCGGTGGTATCGCTGCCGTTATAGTAGGTTCCCGTTGCACGGTCGCCCGGCGTTACCATATAATGGGCTACTCCGGATTTTCCTCCCAGGCTTCCAGCATACAGGTTAACCTGGCATTCGCCATTGGTTTTGATCGTGGGCTCGGGAAGACTGCTCCAATCTGTATCCTCCGGCATTCTCAGCGTGACCGTTTTATTCTCGGTATCGATCAGGCCCCGCGAACCGTCCACCTCGTAGTAGGTAATGACGGGTTCTGCAATACGGTGGTTTTCCAGATAATTCAGATAATAAGGCGCGATCACATCCAGAAGCATGTCCAATTGCTTTACTTGATACTGCGAGATCTTATCACCTGAATTGCAGGCCGGCTTATTCGTACCAGACATCTTATAGGTCGTCCAGTGCTTGATGATATCCTCGGCGGTAGCCCTTGACCAACCAGTGCCCTCGACCCAATAACTATGCGTATCAGGCCAGTTGATCTGGATGTCAAACTCTATCTGGATCATATTGGCTACGATACAGGCAAGGTTGACGTCACCGGGGTGGCGGCCGCCATATTGTACTGACGCGGCATTTTGGGAGTCTACCAACGCATCGAATACCTCGTCAAATTTCTTCATGGTCGAAACCAGTTTTTCCGCTCGGGCGGTATACGCCTCCAACTTGTCAACCGTTTTTTCCTCTTCAGCGGCATTCTCAACAATTGTGATCACAGGCAGTACGACACTGCGATCTGACTTAGCATCATAGAAGCGCCAGAACTGTGTTTTTGAATAGTCCACAGTTCCTTCGGTCAGCGGCTCGACACGATAGCGAAACGTAGTATCTTCAAAGCGTTTGCCGGTGTCTTTCCAATTCGGCGCGCCTGTTGTGTCTGTAAAATATGCAGGCGACAAATTGAGGTTGGTTATACCCTCCGGCAGCCTTAATAGGACATAAGTGTTATTGACTGTACTAAAGCGAGCCCCGCTGTTCCACCCATCAAAATGGACATATCCGGAACCTGCTATATAGTAGTCCTGTGTATATTCACTGAAAACCGGCCATCTTGTATGCTGTGACTCCAGTGCGCTTACTGGCGTGACGCAGGAAAAGAGCATTACCAGAGTCAGTAAAAGCAATGAGATACGCCGAAAAACTTTCATTTTAAGGTTCCCCTTTCCGATAGATAAAATGAAGAGCGGGCGGGTGGGGAACCCTCCCGCCCGCTCTTCTCTGTCGTTTAGTGCCTTCTAATAAGTTCTGTTGTCAAATCAGAACCAGTTAGAGTAGTTCACCGTGAAGAACCACACGATACGGGTGGAGTCGGTAAACGTCATGTTGTTGGCTGCCACCATCGGAATGGAAGACTTGCCAGGTGCAGTGTTGAGGCCTTCAACGTTTGCATTGTACAGACCGTTGGCATCATTGGTATACATGTAGCCGCCCATGCTGCCGCAATCGTTCCAGTTCAGGTTGTTCAGTCTGGACAGGTAGGAGCCGCCACCAAAATCAGAAGCGTTAGTAAAATACGCAACATTCGTGACGGGGTTCACCGTTTGGGTTGCCCATGTGTCAAAAGCCTGCAGAATAGCCATGACATTGGTTCCAGCGGCAAAGGTGTGCGGTACAGCAATATAGGCGTTCCAAGCGGTCACGATGTCATCGACCTTGGTCTTAATGCCTGCATCAGCATAATAGGAAGACCTAATAACCTCGGTCAGATTAATATCATAGTTGCGGACACCATCTTTTTCCTGAACGATAACAGACTGACCCTCAATGGCAAGTTCCGCATCATAGCTGCGGCTTTCGGTACCATTGGTGATAGTGATAATATTGCTGACCGTAAAGTTGAATGTGCAATCCGTAGAAGTTGCATCTTCGGTACCGGCGCCAGACAGAGTCGCGCCATCGCTTAATCCGTAAATAGCGGATACGCTGCTCAAAGAAGACCCTTCAGGAAGAATACCGGAAACAAAATAATTGATAAAGGTCCAGTTCGTATTTCTATTGACAAAGTAGGTATTGCCCATGAAGGGGTTCTGAACATTGGCACCGTAAACATCCATTACGTTTCCAGCCAATTCTACATCGAACAGTCCCACGAGGTCATCGGAGTGGATGTCAACCTGACCGCTGGGCAGACCTGCTGCCAGGACATAGTTGGTCGAACCGATGGTAAGGGTATGCGCCTTATTCATCAGGTTCGTCGTGAAGGTGCGCGCCGTGGTATTACCGGTAATGGCGGTGCCATCCAGCTTAACGGTCGTGCTGCTGTCCTTCAGATTGACAGTAACCGCAGCGTTCTTCAGATCATACTCGGTCTTGCCGGTCAGCTGGGCACGGATGTAAGTGGTATTGCCGGTGTTGTCATCCGTCTCGTAGTAGGCAGTCGTAGACCCAACCAGAATGGAAGAGACCTCTGCCGGCATAGTCGCCGCAGAATGGGTAGTGGGAGCAGACAGGCCATCGTTGACGGTGGTATCTGCGTGAACAACGGTCATCAAGGAGAACATCATGGCAAATGCCATGCACAGCGCTACAAGACGCTTAGAAATGGTATTTTTCATTTCAAAAATTCCTTTCATGAGTTTTTTCTTTTTTGTTAAATATAATGCTGTTCACCGTCGTTAGCCCATTGGCATCACCTCCGTAAAATCAGAAAAGCAAACATAGAACTTCCTACTATTCTACAGTCAGATGGTAGCAGCGTGTCGTATCCATGGCGTCAGCCCTTACGATAATTACCGGCACTTCTTCACTCAAATCCACAATGACATTACTGCCATCCATCTGTACTATACAATTACTATCCCCTGAAATCGACCAATCGGAGCCAAGCTCCAGCGTCAGGGCGACATTCGTTTCGTCCTGAACCTCCGATTTTGGGATGGAAATGCTGAACAGCATTCCAGTTTCCTGCCCGCCCGGATTTTTCTCAGCATCGACGCGGCATGTTTTGCCATTAACGCTTACAGAAGATATTGCGTCTGTCGATGCACCGGCAGGATCATCTACCTGCTTTCCGCAGGCTATCAGCATTGATAACAGTGCAGCAAGCACGATCAAAACAATACAGGTCTTTCGCATTTCTTTTGCCCTCATTCCAATTCGATTTGGAAACTGTAGGTCTGGCTTTGTTCACCGCAGGTGACCACTAAATCACGCTCAGGTAATGTCAAATTCAAGATGGGCCGCCCGCCCAGATCGTTCACGATGCAGGGACTATCCATAGACAGCACCGCATCTGGTGCAAGCTCCACATTTGCGGCACAGCGGGAAAAATCTGTGTCCGTCGGCAGCGTAATGGCGATCACATAGTGTGTCTCGCCATCCTCTGTATGGGGCTGGATCTCCGCCGTGCTGTTGCCAATCACGAAGCTGCGGATCAGCGGCTCCTCATTGGCGGCATTCGCTTTCCCGCAACCCGCCAGACACGGCAGGAGGCAGAGCACAGCCAGCACTACACAGCATATCTTTTTCATATCGTTACCTCACTCAGAGCGGATGGCCTCGTTGGGGCTGATAAGCGTCGCCTTGCGCGCGGGCATCCACGCGGCGGCGCTCTGATCCGGGTCGGGACAGCGCAGGGCATCCATCGCACGCTCCAGTACGCTGTCCAGCTCCCAGCCGTTCACGTGGTCGATCTGTTCGTACAGTTCGCCCTGACGCTCGATAAGTCGGGCCATCTCTTCGTCGTCCATCGGCTCGCAGAGTTTCTGGTTGATCTCCTCGTACTCCTTCAGCAGGGCTACGGTCGAGGCGCAGCCCTCTTCGACCACTTCGCGCACGGTCTTGGCATCGTCGAGTTTGGGTTCCTGTTCCAGGTAACCGACCGTATAACCGGGCGAGAAGACCACTTCACCCTGGAAATTCTTGTCGATACCCGCGATGATCTTCATCAGAGTCGATTTACCCGAGCCGTTCAGACCGATGATACCGATCTTGGCGCCGTAGAAGAACGAGAGGTAGATGTTGTTGAGAACTTTTTTCTGGTTGGTGAAGGTCTTGCTTACGCCGACCATCGAAAAGATGATTTTTTCGTCTGCCATATTTTTCTTTTTGAATTATTTGCGGAGTTACACCGGAATAACGCAGGTCGCGCTACAAGCCAACCTGTTTCGACTTGTCCGAAACGCGATCTGTCCGGGTCCGAATCTATTTGGGAACAAAGATAACGCAAACCGGGCGGAGCGCCAAATTTATTTGTTCTCCGCAGAAATACGGCTTTTCCGCAAAGGCACGCGAACAAATCGCAGTGCGACCGTTGCCCTCTTGTTGAAAAACTACAACGGAATGCCTGTGGCATAACTGGTGCTTTCGCCCGGATCGAAGTTTACGGGAAAAGAGATCAGATACCGGCAGGGATGCCCCATTTCGAGAAGCGGCGTCCATTGTCCCGATGTGTCGAGAATCAGTTTCTGCACGTGTTCCGTCAGTGCAGGATGAGGTGATTCCGATGCGCCGACCAAAGTGATTGTGCCGTCAGGCTCTATATAGAACTCGACACGTACGGTGCCGTACACACCCGCTTCGTACAACTTCGTATCATATACGAGATTTCGGTTCAAATATTCGCGGAAAGCCATCAATCCGTCCTTTTTACCCCGGAATGTCGGCTTGACGAAAGCTCCCGGCAGGAAATTCATATTGATCAGCATTTTTCGCACATACGGGATTTTTCGGCCGTCCTTGTATGCCGGGGTGAAAGGGTTCAATTCCGATAATGCCGTATTCAACAGCTCCCGGCTGCGCTGGGTCGGATTGAATCGCACTCCGCCCAGCGAATCGGGATATTGTACATCGACGCAGCGTCCCAGCGTGTCTATCGTAAACTTCATAAGCAATTCATGCGAGAGTTCTTCGATTCGGTAGCCGTCCCGCTTCATGACTTTCGTCACCTTCTTCTCGAATTGTTTGCGAAAAACATCCGGGTCGTCCGACCCTGCATATCGCGGCGGAATAATCTGCGCTGCTGCCGGCAAACTTATCAGGCAATGAGAGAAATTATTTTTCTCATAATGTAAATGTTTTATCTTAACCTGAAATCGACCGGAAGCACAAACTTCTGTCGGACGGGAGCGCCAAAATAGAGCGCGGGTATCCATTTGCCGGAAGTCGATAAAATAATTTTCTTAACACGATAACTCATTTTCGGATGCGGCGATTCCAATACTTTATCGATTTCGACGGAACCGTCCGTATTGACAATAAAGACGATGATTACCCGGCCGGAAACACCCCATGGCCGAAGCTCTTCGGGATATTCAACTCTTTTTGCAATATATTTTTCAAACACAGTCAAATCATTCGGCTCGCTCTTTTTAAAACAAGCCGGGGTAGTTACTTCAGGGATATAGGCAAAATTGTATTCCATCGTCTGTCGGTAAGGAACTTTTTCGCCCCTTTCCGTCGCGGGCTGAAAAGAATCGATTCCGGCCAACGCCGTGCGAAGCAACTCCAATGTCCGTTCTTTCACGATAATCGTTTGGCGGCGACAGGTGTCGGGAATTTCCAGATCGATGCAGCGTCCCAGCGTATCGATGGTAAAATTCATCCAGAAGTAGTGAATAAGGTCATCAGGAGTATAGCCGTCGCTATAGTAAACCTCAGTCACACGTTCCATAAGCGCTTGCCGGAACAGCTGAACATCGTCCGAACCTTGAAATAGGGGAGGAGTGGTTTGGGCCTCCGCAATCGTGCACGAAAAACAGGATAAAAACAAGAGCAGGATCTTTTTCATGGGAATTGGGTATAATATTTGATTAAAAATACGACATAATTCGTCGCGGTCCAAATATTCCTGCGGCAAAATGCAACGGATATAAAAAATTCCAATGCGAACATAAGAAATAAATAACGGTTATCGATGGCTTTTCCCGTTCGTTTATCGTATATTTGTAGAGAGAAATCAACCACACAAACAAATAAATTATTTTCAGTATGAGCAAAAGTGTTAAAGGTACCAGGACGGAGCAGAACCTGCTCAAAGCATTTGCCGGCGAGAGCCAGGCACGGACTCGTTATACGTTTTTCGCAAGCGTAGCCAAGAAAGAGGGTTACGAGCAGATCGCAGGTGTTTTTGCGGAAACTGCGGATCAGGAAAAAGAGCATGCGAAGCGTTTCTTCAAATTCCTCGAAGGCGGGGATCTGGAGATTACGGCCAGTTATCCGGCCGGCCGGATCGGCACCACGGCTGAAAACCTGCTGGCGGCAGCCAAAGGGGAGAACGAGGAGTGGGACGTGCTCTATCCCGACTTCGCCAAAGTAGCCGAAGAGGAGGGCTTCCCCGAAATCGCCAATGCATTCAAGCAGATTTCCAAAGTCGAGGCGGAGCATGAGCGCCGTTATCTGAAGCTGTTGAGCCGCATTACGGACGGCAACTTCTTCAAGCGCGACGGCAAGATCTGGTGGCAGTGCCGCAACTGCGGTTACACCTATATCGGCAAGTCTGCTCCCCTCAAG
>ENA-OPVU01001299-OPVU01001299.1-human-gut-metagenome-genome-assembly--contig:-NODE-1299-length-13190-cov-4.489989_pt1 | contig 13190 bp, 10 predicted proteins | sample MGYA00241497_ERZ501986 | MGnify/ENA primary metagenome ERZ501986 (study PRJEB25962, sample SAMEA2042995) | human gut metagenome | biome: human gut; feature: human-associated habitat; material: faeces...
ACCATTTTTCTATTTCGGTTACAATGCGTTGTTGTTCTGCAAGAGGAGGAAGTGGTATCATTCCTTTACAAGCATCGTTTGTACTAAGTCTCGGCATTTTTACACCGTATCCGCATCGTAATGTATAATCAAGAAAATGATTAGAACGCAACACATGGCATATATATTCATTTGATAATACACCATAAGTTCCAAAAGGCATTATTTCCGTTGAACAAAATCCACCATTAGAAGCAACCAATACTTTATTGAGATATGTACGTAGTTTTGAATAAAGAATATCCCCTTTTTGGAATTTATGGCGAGTTCCATTTAGAAATCGTTCTTTTTTGCTAAGATGTTGAATTATCTTTGCCGTATCTTTTTCTATATCTTCAAGTTCTAAGATCCATTCATTACTATCAATGTCTCCAACTTGAACGTTTATACTTGTTCCATAGTTGCTAATACTTCCCAATGTTGTCCATACCCATCCCTTTGGTACCTCAAACGGAACGTTCTCATAATGGGGAGTATGTACAGATAATTCTGTTAAAGAGTGTGTTAAAACTATTACCATAACACACTTCGAATGAGCTATCATCATCTTCTATGCTTATTTTTCTGTTCACCCCACGGAAGGTCAGACGATGAGCCACCAGATCCAGTTCCAATGTGAACCTCCGCCGGTCCTCCGGCGGCAAGGGTAAAAGCTGTACCCAATAGCTCAGTCTGTTTTCCATTTACCTGCTCCTGCGGATCGAATACAGCATTGACAAACTCCTCGTCCGTGATCTGGCCGTTGAAATGTCTTTGGGCCACATCATAGTCTATCTGGAATTTGATGTTATCAAAAAGTTCATCACCGACCCGTGTCCAGATGTGAAGCGACGGATTCCGATAGTTTGAGACATTGACACGTACAAGCTCGGCACCGGACGAGAGGCTGTAACGCTGGGGATTGGCCTTGCGGTCGAGCAAACTTATCTGTTTCCTCTGTCTATCTATGATTGCATCCTTCTCCTTGAATTGCCGTTCTGCTGCTTCCGCCTGATGAATGGCCTTGTCTATTTCTTTTTGATAGCCGTTTCGTAACTTTCCGATTTCTGATTTATGTTGTTCCTGCAACCGTGCCTTTTCTGCCTGAAGTTCCTTAATCTGTTTATTGAGTTCGGCAATCAGTCCATCTTTGTCAGCCAGTTCCTTTTTCGCCTTGGAAAGGTCCCCCTTGCCGAACCACGCGAGGATGGTGTTCCTGCCTTCTTGCGCCTTCTCCACATCGGCCTGTAACTTGGCTATATCCTCTTCATATTGTATTACCTGCTGCCTGTAATATTCCGAGTTCGCCTGATGCTTGGCGGTAGATCCGACAATCCCACGCTGCAACCCGAACGGTTTCATGGCCTTAGCATAGTTGTTCTGGTATTCATGTAATTTGGTACGACGCATCACATCGTCTGCCGACAGGCGGGGTCCGGACTTCGTTTCATATTTCTTTTCGCCTTCCCGCTTCCTGCGGATACGCTCACCGGTTACAATGGGTACGACTGTGGCGTGCAGGTGTGGGGTCTTCTCGTCCATATGCAGCACGCAGGACACAAGGTTGTCATCACCAAAGGTTTCCTTTAGCCATTTGAGATTGGCATCGATCCAACTGTCCAGTTTGCCGCCATTGGTAATTTCCATCATCTGCTCATGCGTTCCGGTCAGCATTACACGTATTGCCTTTGTCTGGTTCTTGCTGACTTTGCGGCGCAGCCCGGCAGTCTCGATACGGTGCTGTATCGCCTCGGTGCGATTGGACACGCCATCGGGAAATCTGACCAACTCACGGTTGAGATGTGTCCGGTCCGCATCGGCATTAACCGGCACATAAATCTTTCCCTTGGCATCCTTTCTTTCTATATGGCATGACATTCCACTGTCATTGCCGCTGCCACGCTGCAGGTGGCAGACAGCGTATTGTGTATTACTCATATCTGTTCGTTATTTTATTGTTATTCTTGTTGTAAAATCCCGTCAGACTGCCGGAGGCATACCCGCGAGCCTGAGGAGTGCCCCGGCTTATGGGCTTTTTGACTGCCGGACGCGAAGCGGAGACGGTGAAAATGCCCTAATAAGCTACGGGATTTTACAACCCCATTTTCACGGGACAGCAAGCTGTCCATTGCTCCTCTTTCATTCCGTTTTTTCTGCATCCACCAGTTCGAGTCCGAAGGTGTCGATGAAGGTCTGCAACGCTGGATTGCGTTGTATCATCCTCGCGAGAATCATCTGTGGCGTATCCTCCATCAGCAGAAAGTCGGCGATGTCTAGTCCCCGACTACGCTGTTCATCGGTCGCCATCTTCTCCAACAGTCCGGAACAGGTGGCAGATTTACAAACGGATTGCAGCATCTGAACCTTACACCGCCATTCATCCGTGGCCTTGAGGTCGGGGAAGAGAATCACATCACGCCCTCGTAGCACCTGCATGGCCTCGCTGTTGAAACAGCCGTGCATTCCCCCGGTGGCAAGCCATACAAAATCAGGGATGAACATGGCGGCAACCAGTGCCGTCTTCTCGCTTTCGACAATGGCTACAGGCTTGGCTGACATGGCAGCGGAAGTGTCCGAAAGCAGATGCTCACCGAACAGGCACTGCTTCATGTGGAAGTCCGGCACTTTTCTTACAGAATGGACCCAGTTGACTTGATTGAAAGGTTCTTTAATCCGGTGCCCGGTTACGGCATCGTAGCCCATAATCTTGCCTGCACGCACGTTACCCCTGACATCTATCTGCCAAAACACGGTCGAACCGTTCCACATCCTTGACGTGCCGACTTTGTAAACATGGAACAACCTGCCGGCTTCCTCCTTTCCCGCCACTTTGGTGAAGTAACGGTACAAAGGGTTGATGCCGTACCCGCGCATGGATTGCTCCACCCAATCATAGGGAAGATAAGAAATCTCCGGTTCTTGTTCTGTTGGCGGTTGTTTGGTAGCATACCTTACTGCCGTAAATGCTCTGCTGTTCATTTTATGGCCAGCCGATGTTTCCCTTGCTGACGGATTGTCCCGGAAGTATTCTTTCGGGGAATAGTGATAGCCACAACTGTTGATGTGGTCACATTTACCCACGTACCCTGGGAAAGAAATCTCTCCCACCTCGTCGATATAACGGGTAAAGCAGGACTTCCTTCCGCACCCCGGACAGACGGTCTTGCTGCCCGGTTTGTATTTCTGTAGATGGAATCTATATTCGTTCATAATGTTGTCGGTTATGTGTTTCTGCAAATGAATACCACCATTTGCAGTTTGCAGTTCTTGCAGTCCTGCAGGAATTTCCCCTTTTCAGTCCTCGAAACTGCAAAACTGCAAAGACTGCAGGCTGCAACAAGAGATCATCCGTTGCAGTTTCGTGGGGATGATTCATTATTGCTTTCATTGGATTTGTCAGATTTATCATACATGATTTTCTCGTAATGCCCGGCTTTTGATTTCCGGAGAAGCCTGCTGCGGCATAACTCCTTCAGGTAATTCATGACAGTTCGCTCACTGACGCACTGCCGTTCCTTTCCAACGGTTATTGCTGTTTTTGTATCAAAGGTATCAGGTAACATCGACAGTAACATCTTTGGAGGATCTTCACAGGTGTCATTCGCCACGAAAGAACGGATACGCATGTATGATTCCTCAAAATAGTCGTTCAGCCGTATGGCGGCTTTCACCGATGATACATCTATAAACTGCAGGTGACTTTCACCGGACGCGTGGCGCAAAACCTGAATTATCAATGCCAGACGGGCTACATGGGCCGGATGTTTCATTTCCCGGCTGTCCACCTCGGCATCATCCTCTATCCGGTTGATACGCTCCACCTTCCTGTTCCACCAGGAGAAGAAGTATTCCCTGGCCTCCCTGTCCATGGACAGCACGTGGGGTATTTTTTCTTCCGCTTCGGTGTCATAGTCCAACGCAAGGACCTTGTTCAATATATTCTCCCAACGGACTGCAGCGAGGGATGTCCTTTCCCCATCGTCGTCCCGGTTTTTCCAGGATGAAAGCTTGGGGGATTTGGGCATCACGAACAGGATACGGTCAAGCAGCCCGTTTTCCTCGAAACCTTTTTTCAGAAGCTCGTGTACACGCTTAGTTTGCGTGGTTCCGATGATGTTTATGCATGGATGCTCGATGTGTACAGGAACAGGGGAGTTTACCCTGGTAACATCCAAAGCCCCGCCACTCCATGCAGTCAGAAGCTGTTCTATGAGCTGCCCGTTCGTGTAACGGTTGGCGGAATTGAACATGCCCATGATCTCGTCCACCAGAATGACCACGCTTCTCGGGTTATTGTGGTGGGTCAGTAAAAGCGACTCGGGAGTGAAATCCGAGACTACAGTGCGTTTCAGGACAGGTTTCTTCCCGTTTTCTCCCGCGGCTTTCCATGCCTCCATTTCTGTCTCGTACACCTTGAAAAGGGCATAGTCACGTTTTCGGATCGGGCGATATGCGGCCTCCAGCGGTGGGGTCTTGCCCAGTCCGGGTCTGCCTACCAGAATGACGTACAACGCTCCGCTGCTCTGCCAGTCTCCTTTGATGCGGATACGGTATGCGCCTCCCAGGGCCGCGGATACAGCCGACAACATGGCCGTAGCGATAAACTCGATCTTGTAGTTCTCGTATGTGGCCATATCGAGTATGACAGACTGCACGGCCTGGGGCAGGACCTCCAGCGGGAATCCCGTTCTTTCAATATCCTCCGCCTCCATGCGGATTCTGTTACACAGTTCTAGCCTGCCGGTTGCCATATCACACATTTTTTCTCTTGCAATAGGATGTTACACTCTCGGACTTGTTGCCTGTCTGTACCCGGCGTACATCAGATTTGGCATACATGTTCTTGTTACCGACCTTGACCGGTACGAGATAGCCTCGTTTCGCCCACAGGTTGAGCGTGCCCTCGCACACGTTCAGCAACTCACGGACCTGTTTTGTATTGAGATAAGTCTCCTCCGCTTCACGCAGTATCGCGGCTCTCTGTTCTTCCTGTTGCGCCATGATGGTACGCTGCACGATGGATTCAGCGAACATTTTAAGGTCAGCGGGAGTAACTTCCAGTTTCACGTTCGCTCCTTGCTCGACCAGACTCTCTATGGTAATCATAAATATCAGTTTTGAAGTTTGTGATGACCATCTTCAAAAGTTCCCTGGTGCCCCGCTTCCGATGGCTTATAAAAGAGAAGCACCGCCAGCCCTCGGGAAAGGATTGACGGTGCAAATGTATGTGTAAATTAAAAGTGGTTGATATATAATGATTTGTCTTAAATTGTCATGACAATATAAGTCCGTGTGACAACGTGAAAAGGTTATAATTAGCCTTATTTCTCTGCAATGGCCATCGTGCCTGTACCTGGGATATTACTGATAGCCTGTGCCAATTTCTGGAACAGTTCCCGGTTCTCGTCACTCTCTATCAGGGGTGCCATCTGGTCTTTGCCGTCCTTGATCACATGTTTTGCCGTTCTCAGGAACCCGACCGACTGCCGTATGGCGCTCTCGCTTTTCAATGACGGCAAATCCGTGAACTGCAATGTCAGCCCCATGCTGTACTCCTTGGCTGTATGCATACCGGCAACCAGACCGAGCTCCTTCAATACATAGAACGGTAATGCCTGATGAATGGCACTTGTATTGACGGAAATAAAGTCGCGGATATGATGTAATACAACTTTCTTGTTCTCGTGATCAAGATAATCGGCGAGTGGCCGTTCCTGGATTTTTTTCTTTCCGGCCACGCGTTGTACAACAGGCCCCCTGACGCTGTCTTCGGTCCGGGTTGTAATCGTATCCCTGCTTTCTTCATCGGTTTCCATGTCAGCCGTGATGGCCTGCAAGGCCCATTCGCCGACATGGCCTTTTTCAATGGCGTTGTTCATGGCAAAATACCTGTCCCAGTCTGCCCGGGTTCGGAAACCGTTCTTGATGGATACGTTTATTATCTGCTTGACTACAAGGGAACAGCCCAGCCTGTCAGCATTGTCAGCTTTCGGATTCTTCATCTGTTTCTCTATCATGGAAACCATCGCTTCGAAGCTCTTTCCATAATACAGCCAGCTCAACACGAGCGGTGCCGAAAGGGTGACACCCGGCTTGGAAGATTTGCCGCTAAAAAAGGACTTTATCCTGCCCCATAATGTGACCGGTGGAATGTTGTCGGGCAGAGGATTGTTTTCCTCCCTCTGTTTCGTGTACAGCTCCACGATCTGCCCGGGTACCGCGTTCTCCGCGAACTGCATGTTTATATTTGCAAGGCCATCCGTGCTGTCATCGTTCCAGGACAATTCCCATTCCCGCCTGATACTGGGAAGTTGCCTGAATATGGCTTTGCAGATGGCAAGATACTGCCTCTCGTCACCGTTTGTCATCAGGCGCGAGAAGCGGTTGTATTCTTCACGGTGCGTGTTCTTCCACTGGAGAATATCCTCCTTGAATTGTTCGTATGTCAACTTCTGCTCGTCCATATTCATATTGCATTATCGGTGGATATAAAAGGATAAAAGGATAGATGGAAAATAGAAACGGTCAATCCAGAAGGTTTACCAGCTCCTTCTTCATTTCATCGTCTATCTTACGGTACCGGGCAAAGGCACGGCTACCCTCAGAGTGCCCGGACATGGAGGCAATCAGGTTCGGGTCCTTGACCTGCTTGTACAGGTTCCCGATGAAAGTCTTCCTCGCCGTGTGGGTGGTGGCCACCTCGTACAATGGTCTTGCCACATCCTCGCGCGTCTTCGGGTCGAGCACCCTGACCATACGGTCGATTCCCACGTATTTGAGAATCTCCTTTATTTTCTTGTTGTAGCCGAAATGCGAGAATCTCGGAAGCAGCGCTTCTTCCAGGTCTTTGTACCTTTCCAGTATATCCAAGGCCTTTTGGTTAAGCGGGACCCGTACCGTGCCCGCATGTTCCAGCTTGGTCTTTTGGGGAATGTACTCCACGCAACCGTCCACGATATTCGCCTTGGTCAGCCGGTTCAAGTCACTGACACGGCAACCGATCAGGCACTGGAACATGAAGATGTCACGATAGACCGGATAGTTGGCACCCATGCCGTTTAAGTCGGCATAGTACACCTTGTCCCGTTCTTCAAGCGTCAGGTAGAACGGGTCACCGTACATGGGCTGCGCGATCTGGTACTGGTCGAAAGGATTATTTCGTGTAAGGCCACGTTTGATGCACCATTTGATGACGGTGCGAATGCGGTACAGGCTTCCTGACATGCTGTTCTCGGAACGTACCTGCTCGACATTGCGGCGGACCTCGTTCTGGTAAAACACGGGATACATGTCAACATACTTGTGCTCCTCCTGCAACCAGAATTTGAAATCTCTTATGTCATCTGCCGTGATGGAGTCAATGCAAAGATGGAAGCCCCTCTGGTGCATGACCTCATGGCGGAAACGCTCGTAACGGAGTACCTTGTTGAGATTGTCAAGATGATGTTTCCGGCTCTCGAACGCGAGCGGGGTCTCGTCAACATATTTTTGTATCTGGTATGACAACAGGTATTCCTCTACCTTGTTGCCGCCCCTTGCATTGATGTTGGGGTGATGGTATTCTTCTATCAGCCCCTTGAGCCAGTTCCCGTCAACTCCACGGCTGTATTCCCTGGTGATCAGGTGGGTGATTTGCTGGATATCCCTGTCGAAAGCGTTCTTCTTCTCTTCCGAGACAAGAGCCACACGTGGTTTGTAGCCTTGCCTCTCCGGACTCCAATGGTTCGGGTTGATGGACAGCTCGCTCGCGGCCTTTATGTCCACACCACCGATATCCCGGACACGGAAATAGACCCGGGCAAGATCTGTCACGTTGTTTTTCGCCGATGTCTTTCTGATAAATGCTGTTACTTTCATGTATATATCCTCCTTAGTTTATCATTTCAACAAGTTTTCGTTTCATGTCATCATCTATCGTCCGGTAACGCCGGAAGGCCCTGCTGCCTTCCACGTGGCCTGACATGGAGGCTATCAGGTTGGGGTCCGGAACCTGCCGGTACAGGTTACCTACAAAGGTCTTGCGTGCCGTGTGGCTGCTGGCCACCTCGTACAAGGGCTTCTGTACGGTGTTGTAGCCGTGCGTGTCAAGAATAGTGACCATGCGGTCAATGCCACAATGTTTCAGCAGTTCCCGTATACCCAGATTGTAAGTGTTGATGGGCTTGAAGGGAAGCAGCTTGCCGGTATTCCCGCTATAGCGTTCCAGTATTCTGACTGCCTTTTCATGCAATGGGACCCTGATGGTTTTCGCCTGACACTTCTTGGTCTTTTGAGGCATATACTCCAGAAAACCGTCCTTGATGTTCTCCTTGGTCATCCTGTAGAGATCACCGACACGGCAACCGACATAGCAGTGGAACACGAAAATGTCCCGGATGACAGCCAGTTTCGGGCAGTCGCTCAGGTCCGCGTCGTACAGGACATTCCTCTCTTCCGATGTGAGGTAGAACGGGTCGCCGTAGGTCGGCTCCTTGCATCCATAGACAGCATAGACTTCGTTGTCGGAATACTTCATTCTCTTGCACCAGTGCAGGAACGTGCAGAAAAGGTTCATGATATTGATGACGGTCGTGTTGGAGAGAGGCTTGGGCTTGTGGTTGATGAGCATACGGGGAATATAAAAGTCAGGATACTCCTGGCGGAGCAAGTACTCGTTGGCGACGTACTCCCTGAAGTCGTTCATCTGCCCCAGGGTGACAGTTTCAACGAAAAGAGTGAAGTCTGTATCGCTCAATAATTCACGCCGGTACTCGTGATACCTGGTCATCGTTCGCTCGAAGCGGACGATGTGCTCCTTGGTTCTTTCCGCACCGTCATATTTTTCCAGGTACTCGTGGATGCGGTGGAGCAGGTTCGGGTGATCACGCTCAAAAGCCCGCGTGGGATGCAGGACATCCTCGATGACCTGTTTCATCCATTTGCCGTCAGCCTTCTCCGAGAAGGTCTTTTCCGCTCTCTCGATGATGGCGGCGATCTGTTCGGGCACCCGCTTCTGTTCAATGGCCGTCACGGCAGTCGTTCGCCTGTAACATAAGGTATCGGCATCCCAATACTTGTCATGGACCACGATGGGTGAAACCACTTTGATATCCACGTTCTTCTCCCGTACCCGGAAGCAGATGTTTGAAGTGGTCGCGGAACATTTTTTCAGATAGACGGAAATTTTCATTTGCTATACCTTTTTGATTACATGGCAAAGGTAAATAAATTCCCGAATATGTTCCCATATATCCCGAGGAAACTTGCAACGAATTAAGACAAATTAAAAAGTCATTCCCGAATATGATACCACATAAAGTATTGAATATTAGATGTTATATTTGCACTTATTTAGCTCTTTTTTTCATTTTCGTCTTTATTCGACTTCTCGAATATCAGATATTGCAGTTCCACACTTTCTTTTTTGTATTAATCCACCGCATAGGAGTTGTACGGTAAAACGTGCGTCACTTGTTTTACTTAAATAATCTCATTATGAAAAAACTATTGGCCTTTGCCGCATTATTTGCGGTGGTTGCGCTCACATCGTGTAAATACGATGATGATGACCTTTGGAACAGCGTTCACGGATTGGAAAACCGTGTCGCAAAATTAGAGGAACTCTGCAAGCAGATGAACACAAATATTTCATCGTTGCAGACTATCGTAACAGCATTACAAAACAACGTCTATGTTACGGGGACTACACCTCTTATGAAAGACGGCAAAGAAATCGGCTATACAATTACTTTCAGCAAAGGTAACCCTATTACCATCTACCACGGTAAAGACGGACAAGACGGTGAAGATGGGATAACACCCACTATCAGCGTAAAGAAAGATACTGATGGTGTCTATTATTGGACGTTGAACGGTGAATTTATCATGGTCGATGGTGGAAAAATCCAAGCCGAGGGTAAAGACGGCACAAATGGAACCAACGGCACGACCCCGCAATTCAAAATCGAAAACGATTATTGGTTTGTTTCCTATGATAACGGAGCAAATTGGACGCAGTTAGGTAAAGCAACAGGTGAAGATGGCATTGGTGGCGATTCCATGTTTTCGGGCGTGGATTATAAAACCAGCACCGACTATGTAATCTTTACATTGGCTGACGGTACGCAAATCAAACTGCCTACATGGTCTGCTTTTGAAGCCTTACAGCGTCTTTGCAACGAAACGAATACCAACCTTTCGGCATTACAAACGATTGTGACAGCACTCCAAAACAACGATTATATCACGAGTGTAGACCCACTGACCGAGAACGGCAAGGTGGTAGGCTACACGATTAAGTTCGCCAAGAGTAACCCGATTGTGATTTATAACGGTAAAGATGGTACGGATGGCGTCGATGGAAACACTCCCGTTATCGGTGTGAAGAAAGACGGGGATGGCATCTATTATTGGACGCTGGACGGTGAATTTATCATTGTGGACGGACAGAAAATCAAGGCACAGGGGACAGACGGCAGTGATGGTGCAGATGGTGTTACGCCGAAACTCGAAATTCGAGAGGGCTATTGGTGGATTTCCTATGACAACGGAACGAATTGGACGCAATTAGGCAAAGCTACGGGAGAGGACGGCAAGGATGCAGATAGCATCAAAATCACGCAGGATGAGAACAATGTTTACTTTGAATTGGCAGATGGTACGGTAATCACGATTTCCAAAACGGGACAATCGGTAGACCCGAATATTATTCAGTTCGCAGATGAAAATGTAAAGAAACTATGTGTGGGAATGTGGGACACTAATGGAGATCTTGAATTATCCTATGACGAAGCCGCAACGGTTACATCACTTGGCACAACATTCACAGGAAACTCGGAAATTCAGATTTTTAATGAATTGAAACACTTTACAGGTTTGACAGTTCTTGATGATGCATTCAGCGGTTGTTCCAATCTATGGAAAGTGACGATTCCTGTAAATGTAGAGTCGATGACCTTTAATAATTTCAAGGGTTGTGTTTCATTGAAAACAATAACTTTTGAGAAAGGTTCAAAATTAAAAGCTTTCACAGGGGGACATGATAATAATTATAAGATTTTGGGTGCCTTTTTAGACTGCAAATCCTTAACTACTATTGAGATTCCTGCAAGCGTAGAAAGCCTTGGAACAGCTTTCAAGGGTTCATCATTGAGAACAATTACGTTTGAGAAAGGTTCAAAATTGAAATCTATCACAGGAGGTTATCAGAACAAAGATAATTATTCGGGTGCCCTTTCAGACTGCAAAGCCTTAACCTTCATCGAGATTCCCGCAAGTGTGGAAACGATTGAAATTGCCGCATTCAAAGGTTGTTCATCATTAGAAATGATTACGTTTGAGAAAGGTTCAAAATTGGAATCTATCTCAGGAGTTCGTGATTTGGGAGCCTTTGATGGGGCAATAAATCTTACGACCGTTGATATGTCTGAATGTACACAAGTCAAAAGAATAGATGAATACACTTTTTATGGCAATTCCAACCTTCGATTATTCAAAATAGGTACAGAAATACCGCCGACATGTAAAGATTATACTTTTTACAACATTAATCCTTATTCGGTGCTGAAAGTGCCGTCAGGATGCACTGATGCATATAAAAAAGCAACAGGATGGAAAAAATTTGCAAGCATTACGGGATTAGATGAATAAAAATAAGAACTTATGAGTAACTATCAAAATCGCATTGATTTTATTTCCCGCACGCGACAAATTCTTGTTCAATACGAACACAACTGCAACTCTGAAAAGACCCTCTTTATGAATTGTTGTGTGGGCCTCTTAATTATGCCGCAACAATGCGCAGACCATGACAAAAATATATCCGTAGATGGATTAGTTGATTATGAAAACTGGGGAATTGATACAACCAAAATCACAGCGAATGAACACAGAAAAGGAGTTGATAAGAATTCAATAGAAAATATAGCCTATCATATCCGTAACTCAATATGCCACTATCGGTTCGATATAATGAATTGCAATGTAGAAAACATTGAGAATATCCATATTATGGATAAAAGCGGAGATGATGTAAATGCACCTATTACATTTGATCTGGAATTAAGTTTCGATGATTTCCGAAAATTCGTGCTGAAATACGCAGATAAGTTAGAAGAAAAATTAACGAATAGTTGAATTTTCATCTGACCTTCCGAGTGACAGACTTTGTGAAAAGGTTAGTCTATAAGACCCTTTTGCAGAGTTTGTCACTTTCTTATTTTGTTTATTTTACTAATAATCTTATCTTTATAAAGATAAATAACAATTAAATTTTAGCTAAAATGAACAGATACAAACAACCTAAAACAGAATGAAAGACCGACGCATGAGAGGATAAGCAGATAATCCAAAAGGCGGTTAAATGGAGCCAAACAGAGGGAATAGTCCTGCTTGTAGGAAAACCCAAAGACGAAATATTTCCCGAAACATTTATCTACATGTTTGCCCCTAATATGGCAGACATTACAAAGCCCGTCGAAATTGTCCTTACAAAGAATCGACAATACATATTTGGATGAAAGTGCGAACTTAACGAAACAGACGGAATAATCGGCACAATGACGGCTAACGAGGCACAAATCGAGGGAACGGGCGAAAAGGTGAATTTGTTCGACTACCACGTGAAAGCCGATACAATCCTATTCCAATACGTCACACCCGACGGACGGAACGAGGTGGTGAAATTCTCGTTAGCTGGATTCTGCGAAAACTATCTGATGCTGTTTGCAAAATAATTCGGTGGAGTTGAATTGCATCGTATCTATAAAGGTTAAGGAGAAAGGGCCGAAAAAATGCGGCGTTTTCCCTTATACATAAAATTTCAGATTAAAAACAAGGCAAATTTTTTCGTTCATTAGTTGGTTTGCGACAATTTTGATTATTTTCTGTAAAGGTCGTCGAGAATGAAGCAGTCCACACGGTTGCCCGTGAGCGCCCCCTCGCGGCCGACAGAGAGCAGGCCGCCCCGGTGACCGATGATCTCCACCTCATCAGCCGTACGCAGGTACTCCGGAGGCCTGGCTCCCCGCTTGATGGTCGTTTCCGGGAAAAAGGCCGCATATTCGGGCGAATCGATGATACGCTGCACACGCCGGTTGAACTTCGAAGCCAACGAAGCCGAATAGGAGGCGATGGCGATCCGCAGATCGGGATTGCGCCCCAACAGGTAGGCGGGCAGCAGGGCCGAAGCCCCG
>ENA-OPVU01001301-OPVU01001301.1-human-gut-metagenome-genome-assembly--contig:-NODE-1301-length-13187-cov-1.929257_pt1 | contig 13187 bp, 9 predicted proteins | sample MGYA00241497_ERZ501986 | MGnify/ENA primary metagenome ERZ501986 (study PRJEB25962, sample SAMEA2042995) | human gut metagenome | biome: human gut; feature: human-associated habitat; material: faeces...
GCCACCCAATAATCTTCTTCTGCCGGATATTCCGTATCGGTATCTTCCGAGCGCAAGAGCCAGTATGCGGCATCGGGGGCTGTACCGATAAAGACGGAACTGTCTTTGACCAACATGGTCGATAGAACGGACGAACCGTGTGTATCTCCGTGCATGAAATCCATTTTCTTGTCTATGAAGTCATGGTTCCCGACAATTTTATTTTGGTCGAACTTGGGGTTGCGGTCTGCGTTGAGGAATCCTCCATCGATGACGGCGATTGTCATTCCTTTTCCGGTGAATCCTGCTCGATGTAATTCGTCCCCGTTGTGTACCTCTATTTGCAGGGTGGCATCTCCGTAGGGATTCTCGGATTCCGATTCGATTTGTTTCTGTCTTTTTTTGAGGTTAGAGACTGGTTGTACGGCTACTCCTAAACTTTTGTGCTTTTTGACGAACGACAGAGAGGCGATTGCCGATAAGTCAGCTGTATCGGTCAATACTATGGTGGCGGTGTTCAGCCATTTCGATGTGGCCAATATACGGGCTCCGAGTTCCGAAAGTTTTTTTAATCGGACGGGGTCTATGGGTAAATCGGTGGAGTCTATGGGAATATTCTGTTTTTCCCGATGGGCGATAGCCTGTTCCGATAAGAATTTCTCGGGTTCATCGACCGAGTGAACCGATTTGGGCTTGTCGTTGAACCATATCCGGTATTGTTGCTCTTGTGCTATATTATTGGCTGTGAAAGCGATGAAAAAGGATAATAGCAGTATCGGGCGTATCATAGAGCATACTTTTTTAATAACCGTTGATCGGCAATGATTCCACCGCCGATAATACAGTCGTTCTGGTAAATGACTGCCGATTGCCCCGGAGTTACCGCCGAAGCATCGGATTGAAAGCAGACTATCCATTCGTTAGGAGTTTCTCCTTTGCGAAGGGTCGCTGGTATAGCCGCACTGCGGTAACGAATTTGAACGTCGACCGGTTCCGATGTATTCAGAATGCCGGGTATGGTTTCGATAACATCGGTAATAACCATATTCCGGGTGAGCAGTTCCGACCGTTCTCCCAACCGTATCGTGTTTTTTATCGGATTTATGCGGGTGACGAACATGGGCTTCCCCAAAGCTATCTCCAATCCTTTGCGCTGCCCTATGGTATAGAATGGGAATCCTTTGTGCTGTCCGAGCTTCCGTCCGGCGGCATCGATAAAATATCCTCCTGTCACTTCCCGGTCTAAGTCGGGAAGTTGTTCACGTAAAAAGTCCCGATAGTCTCCCGGTATGAAACAAACTTCCATACTCTCTTTTTTTTCGACTTTTTCGTGGAATCCTTTTTTCTCGACGTATTGTTTTATTTCCTCTTTGGTGATGTCGCCTAACGGGAAAATGGTTCTGGCAAGTTCCTGCTGTCCGAGTCTCCACAAAAAGTAAGATTGATCTTTTTTAGGATCGGCGCCCCTGTTTAGTATGAAGCGATTATTTTTCCGTGAAATCCGAGCATAATGTCCGGTGGCGACCCATTGGCAATTCAACCGGTCTGCTTCCTGCAAGAGGTAATGCCATTTGAATTGTTTATTGCAAAGAACACATGGGTTGGGAGTATTCCCTTTTAAATATTCGTCGGTAAAACTTTTTATGACCGTTCTCTTGAAATCGTCTCTTACATCGAGAATGTGGTGTTCTATTCCTATCTTCTCTGCCAGTTCTTTGGCCTCTATGGCAAATTGAGGAATCGTTTGTCCTTCGTTCGGGAAATGTCGGGGTAAATCCCACATGCGCATGGTGAGACCGATTACTTCGTACCCTTGTTCTTGTAATATCATGCATGCGGCAGAGCTGTCGATACCACCGCTCATGCCTATCAATACTCGTTTGTCAGAATCCATAGCGTTTCGTGTTGCTGCAAAAATGCGGAAAGGTGAAAACCGAATAAAATGTATTCGCTCATTTTTATGTCGAGTTGTATCCTGTTTCGCATCTATTGCAAAAATAGCGAACTTTTACGAAGCCAGGTACAATCTGTTCATAAAAACGTATCTGTTGAGAATGTTAAAAAACGGGGAGTTTTTGGACGTCTCATGGGAAAAAGAGTATCTTTGAAAAAATATTGGGAATATAAGCGTTTAGAATATTACCTCTATTCGGAATCAGCAAAATTCTTTTTATGGTGGGGTAATAGACAACTAAGCGCCTACGCTTGTTATATGGACAAGCGTGGGCTGGTTGTTTATCCACCAAAGGTTTTGCTGAACCTCGAATAGGATAAACTATCAGGCTCACGCTTTTTTATTTTAAAGTTTCGTGAGTCTATTTCGTTTAGACGAGATTACGAAAGAGGGGATTTTCCTGTTTATTTTCTGCGAAAAGACCATGAATTGAACTTGTGGGCTACTTATTGGGTCATAGCCCTTTTTTCTGAGAATTGTTTGGTTAAAAAAAATCGCAGAAAAGAGAAGAGAAAGCTGTTGATTTTACGGCTTTCTCTTCGTTATTTTTCCAAAAGTACTACGGCATAAGCAGAAATTCCTTCCTCTCTTCCTGTAAAGCCTAATTTTTCGGTAGTAGTGGCTTTAATGGATATATCTTCAAGATCGATGCCCATACATTCTGAAAGTGTTTTTTGCATGAGAGGAATATGTGGGTTGAGTTTAGGGCGTTCGGCACAGACCGTTATGTCGGCATTTCCTATCGAAAATCCTTTTTCTCGAATGAGCTCCACGGTCTTTTTTAGTAAAATCTTGCTGTCTATGTTTTTATATTCGTTGGCCGTATCGGGGAAGTGAAATCCTATGTCACGCATGTTCGCCGCTCCGAGCAGGGCATCGCATAAGGCATGGATAAGAACATCTGCATCGGAGTGTCCCAGGAGTCCGAGGGTGTGCTCGATACGTATTCCTCCTAACCATAATTCCCGTCCTTCGACCAATTTGTGGACATCGAATCCGAAACCTATACGTGTTTTCATCGTCTTCCCAGAAGGTCTTTAAGCCCGTCCATGTCGAACGAGAGGGTGAAACGAAGTGTTTGATCCAAAGGACTTGTTTGTGCTGTTGCCACCATATATGCCGCATCTATTTTCAATACGTTCAAGGAAAATCCGGCTCCGAAAGAAAAATATTTGCGGTTTCCTTTGTATTTGTTTTCGTTAAAGTATCCGGCTCTCAGGAAGAATTGTTGATTGTAAGAATATTCGGCTCCTATCGAGAAGTTTATTTCTCGAAGCTCCTCTTTGAATCCTCCCGGAGCATCGGTAAACGATTTGAATATACCGGATATAGGTGAGGTATTTTGCCATTTCTCTTTGGCTTCTTCATACTCTTCTTCTGTTTCGTAATTGGAAACTTGGGGGGTAGAAGGAACTAATAATTTGTTGAGATCGAGGTTCAACGATAGTGTGTTATATTCGGCTAATGGAAAAAGAAACGATGTACCTATTTTCAAATTAGTAGGTAGGAATGCGTTTTCATTACCTCCGTCATAAGATACTTTGGTTCCGATGTTGGAGATATTGAAACCCAAAGACCATTGGCATTCGTTACGACCTATGATGGGATAAGTCGTGTAGTATCCCGATATATCGGCAGCGAAGGCCGATGCACCCGATGCATCGGAAACACTCGATTCGTCATAATGAAACCCTAAGTCGGAATAAATGTAACGGAATACGACACCCATAGAAAATTTATCGGACAATTTGCGGGAATATCCTACATCGAAAGCCATTTCATAAGGGGTTATGCTATTTTGTGCGTTTCCTTGATTATCGGTGAGTACGATTTCTCCCAATGAAAAATAGCGTAAAGAGGCACTTAATGCCTGTAAATCGCTGCTTCCCAATTTCCAATACCCCGCTAAATAGGCCAAATAGATGTCGTTTACCAGTTTGCGTAACCACGGTGTGTACGATAGAGATACACCTGCTTGGCTGTAAGCGAAAGCATATTTGGAAGGGTTCCAGAATTGAGAGTTTGCATCGGGGTCGGTGGCGACACCTAAGTCACCCATCGATGCTCCACGAGAATCGGGAGTTATGCTTAGCGAAGTGACTCCTGTATTGATAGGGTTGAATTCATTCTTGGTCGAATTTCCGTTGGCTGCAAGGGCATATACCGGCAAGAATAGCGATACAAGAATAATTGTTATAATATAAAAAGACAGTCTTTTCATCTTTGCTGACATTACGAATTACATGTATATAATAAACAGAGAATCGTGGGGATTATTGCGTGATAACCACGATTTTTTTAGCGGGTGTAACGATTGTCCCGGCAGATGTTTCGAAATAACCCTTGCAATAGTATTGACCGGCGGATACTCTTTTTCCGTTGTTGTCTTGGAGATTCCAGGTCAAGGGGAACGGGTTATTCTCGGTCGTTTCATACGACCAGATTTCTTCGCCTAAGGTGTTAGTAACAGAGATTCGGGTATGTTTCGATTCTGTGACGTCGTTCCCGTTTTGGTCCTGACACGAGATTGTCGCTCTTTCGGTCGCCGGTTCTTCTTCAAGGGAGATAGTATATGTTTCGCTGTTCTCTTTGACTTCGAAAGCTATGGTTACTTCCGATGAATTTCCTAAGGTGTCGAATACTTTGAATGTAAGTGTGTGCAATCCGTTACTCAGTCGAGGGAGGGGGTATATGAATTCTCCTTCGGGAATCTTGCTTTCTGCGATAGGCTTGTAATAGCGAGCGACGTTTTCTTCGATACATGCGCCATCGAGCGATAAGGTCATTTGTTTGCCTAAGCTGTTTCCGTTCCATATACCGGAAGGGTCCGAGAATTTACAAACGAACGTGGCCGGATTGTTTACTAATATTCCTTCGGTGAAGGAATCGTCGTTAATTCCGGCGAACTTGATGTCGGGGCCTTGTATATCTTCTGTTATCGGTTCGACAGCCGTGCTGACGATTAATTTATCGGTATATCCGTTGGCTTCTCTGCCCGATTCGTCATAGGCGTACAAATTTAGCAGCCCGGATTTTCCGGAATGTGAATTGTCAATCGGGAGTGTGACGGTGATTCGGAATGTCCCGTTTTGTATCGTGCCTTTACCGGTAGTCAATAAATCGGGGCGATGCGTATAAGTCCATGTTTTTTTGTCTTGATGTGCCAATGTGGTGAACTGTTTTTCTTTGTCATATAGGTTATAGTATATATAACCGTTGAAATCGGAAAGTAGCTCGTTTTGGTGAGATCGTATTTCACCCTCCACCGTATAATTTTTGCCCGGAATCATTTCGATATTTTTTTCGCCGCTATTTCCGTTTATGCGGGTAACTTGTATGGAATGTTCGGGGTAAGCAAGTTTTAAAGCCGGATCTCCGATAAGAACGTAGTTGAGTTTGTTCTTGTCGATTTCGGTGTTGAAATCTTGTTTAGCCAGTTTTAAAACATCTCCGATTCGTAAAGGAGAACCATTGGAATCCCGTTCTAAGAGTCGCTTCATTAATCGTTGATTGATCTTATCGTTTCCATCGGTATAAACCACACGGGTAGTCGTTATTAAGGCTATGGCTCCGGCAGAGGGGTTGAGGAATACGTTCTCTCCGGCTGAAACGTCTTCGGCATCGAATTGGCAGTAGTCGCATGTGATGGTGATAAATAGGGGTAACCGCGTATTGGTAAGATGGTCCATTTCATATCGGGAAAATAATCCTTCTCCGGTAAATCCTACTTCGGGGTCGTTGTGCCCTATATAATTGAAGACGAGCATACCTTCATTGAATTGTTTCATCAACTCCCGATTGGCTTCGGGGTATTTTTTTGTTTGGGGATCCATGTAATAGGAGTCGATGTATATTTTATTCACTCTGAATCCCAATCTCGGTTGAGAAGTATTTTTGAGTAAAAGGGTGTCACTTCCTCTATCGGCTTGTTCGGCGTGTATCGCTTCGTCTCCATCGTCGGCAGCTATGCAGATATTGTTTTTCCATGAGGAGAAGTCTTTGTCGTGTACATATCGATATAGTTTATCTACTACCAATCGTGCGTTTTTAATCGAGGAAATGGGAAAACGACCGATTCCTAAACATACTTTATCGACCTTTATTTCTTCGCCCGAATTGTTTTCCAAGAAACCGAAATAATCTTCTATAACGAATGATTCTCGTTCGTCGATACTTGTTTTCGATTGGTAGGTAACATGTTGCATTCGGGTGAATGTAACTTTTCCATAGATTTGCGGTTGTTGTAAGAACCGTCTCCGAAAAGAAGCAGATAACGCGGACGAACGTTTTCATTACCTTCGGCTCTGTCGTAAAACATTTTCATTAATCTTCGATAGGCCGAGGCATCGGGTGTTCCCGATGAAAATTCGTTGAAAATTTTTTCTTGTTCAATAACTGCGACGGTTAGTCCTTCTTCTCTGTGCAGCTGAGCTACGCGTTCGGCTTCTGTCTGTAATGCTGCTGGGGTGATGATCGTTAGTTCGGGGATATTCAATGCGTGTAAGTTTTGGTTTTCGATTTGCCGTACGAAGGACGGAGAAGGAAAATTTTGTTCCGGGTCGAACGCAATGAACTCTCTGAGTTGAGCATCTTCTGGTGTAAATGAGGTTGTGTTGTTATCGAATGAGGTTGTAATGTTTTTCGGTCTATGGGGCGTAGTGACGTCCCAAACCAATGTTGTGGCTGTACTGTTTTCTATTTGGTAATAATTGTCGGTTTGCCGGTTGATAAAACGAAAGCAGACTTGCCCGTTGTATAATTGTAACTTACGTTTATAATTGAGTCTGATGTAATCGAGATATGCCGATAGGGTTGTTCCAGTACTGGCGTAGCGAAGGCTTATCGTTGATTCTTCCTCGGCTCGGTTCACTGTTTTAAGTGGGGAAGCTACTCGAAGAAATTCATGGCTATCGTAATATTTTGTGATTTTGTTCGAGGTATTGGTCGGTAATTCGGTCCCATTGTAAGAAATGTGTATATACCCTTCGCTTCCACTGATTTTTGCTCCGAAAGATACTCTTATTTTTATCGGAGAGGGTTGTGCTCCCGATAGGTGAAACGTGAAGTCTTGATTCGAATTCGATAGAAAATCTTCACCGAAGAAATTTTGTCCCGTTTTGCCTACCGATATTAATTCTTTTTCGTGTAGGGCATAGTCGTCGAATACGGTAATCGGGGTATCGATTTCGGTCGGTAAGGAAGATGATATGGTAGGAAAGTCGGAAGATTCGATGTTTCTATCTGTCAGGAAATAGCAGGCATATGTAGAATAGGGGTGAAGCCGATGTACAAATTCTTGACTGGCAGAATCGAAAGACCATTTGGTAGTGCCTTGCGAATAAAAATATAGTTTGTTGTTATGCCGCCAAAGTGGAATTTGCGGTAGGTCGTCTATGTAGTTATCGCTGTTTGCAAATAGTTCATCGATGACGGTTCCTCCATATCCGAACAGTTTTATTTTTGAAGGGTCTGTAAAACCCCAAGCCCTCAAAGAGTCTTCTGTTATTTGGTAAATTCCTGCATCGGTTGTCGATATCTTTACCCAATTGCCTTCCGCTAATATGGAGTTTTCCGCATAGTCTTGTCGATCTCTTCCGTATGTAGGTTGGAGTAAAATATAAAAACAAGCTATAATGGATAATATTCTTTGTTTTTGTGTTCGCTTAATCGTATGAGGCATTGGTATAAACTAATGGCTATTTAACAAAAAAATCAAGAACTTTTGTTTCTTCCAAATACCCTTCGAGATGGTCTCCTATTTTTACGGGTCCTACTCCTGCCGGTGTTCCGGTAAAGATGAGGTCTCCTATTTTCAAGGTATAGAATTGGCTGATATAAGCGATGAGTTCATCGATGTGGAAAATCATATCTTGACTATTGCCTTGTTGTACTTTTACTCCGTTTATAAACAAAGAGAAATTTATATTGTCGGCTTTGGGTGTTTGTTCGGGTAATGGAATGAATTTTCCGATGGGAGCCGAGTTGTCGAATCCTTTTGCAATGTCCCACGGATTTCCGTTTGCCCTTGCTTCGGCTTGCTTGTCCCTGGCCGTGAGGTCGATGCCTACCGTTACAGAGTCGTAGTATCGATGTGCAAATTTACTGGCTATGTTTTTCCCTAATCGGGAAATGTGGAAAACCAATTCGGTTTCGTATTCGATACGGTCGGAGAATTGAGGTAAAAAAAATGGCTTCCCGTCTTTTAGTAAAGCCGTTTCGGGTTTAAAAAAAATGATGGGATTTTGAGGAGTTTCTTTTTGGTTCATCTCTGCATTGTGTCCTCTATAATTCCAACCGACGGCAATTATTTTCATGAGATTTACTTGATATTATTTAACCGATTGAACATAACGGCTAAATGAGCATAAATAGATGTGTTTTGAATAACTATATGTTTGGGAACTCGAATCCGGTAAGGGGTAAAGTTCCAAATCGCTTTGATACCTCCGGCTATCATCTCTTCTGTCGCACTTTGAGCTTTGTCTATCGGGACGGTCAATATTCCTATTTGGACACCCAACTCTTTTTGCTTTTGAGTGAATTGAGACAGGGGATATACCGGAATATGATTAATGAAGGTTCCTGTCAACTCGGGTTTGACATCGAACCCGGCAACGACTTCGAGACCGTATTGCGACAATCCCGAATCTTGCATGAGCGCGGCCCCCAAACTTCCAACTCCGAAAATGAATGCTTTGTGCATAGACGTGAATCCGAGAAATTCTTCCAGTACTGCGACTAACGAATTTATTTCATAACCGACACGTGTTTTCCCCGAAATATTGATAAAAGAGAGGTCTTTGGCTATTTTCGACGAATCTACGCCTATTTCCTTTGCTATTTGTGTGGAAGAAACATATTCTTCTCCTTTTGTTTGTAGCAATTTTATATAAGCCAAATACCACGGAAGCCTGCGAAGCGAAGGCTCCGGTAATTTAATTGTAGATTTCGATTCCGAATTATACATCTTTTTGACTGTTTGATATACAAAGATATAACAAAATACTGAAATTTGGTTCAAATATTTTTTACTCGATCCCTTAAAAGGGATCGGCGATGTATATCCTTGTCGAAGAAACAGTCTATTCTCTGCCGGTCACACAGAGTTTTTTCGAACGAGTGGTTTCGTGTTCGTTATCGGTCGATATAATCGCTTTGTACAAGTAGATACCACCGGGAACCCGAGTTCCGCTACCGTCGGTCAAATCCCATGTAATCGGGTAAGACTTGTACATGTCGGAGAGGCCTTTCCCCGTATAACGCCATACTTCTACTCCCATCAGATTATATACCGATATGGTTACGTTTATCACGGCATCCGGTCTGTTGTGTCTCAAATAGAAATTTGTCGAAGTGCTGGCCGGGTTACGATCGGCATACAAGTCATAAATAACAGGTTTTAATCCGGCCTTTACCGTAAAGCCTATTTCGGTTTCCGACGAATTGTTTTCGGTGTCCCACACTTTTAATCGTAAAGAGTGTTCCCCTTCGCTCAGTCCGCTCAAAGGGTATGCGATAAACCCTCTGCCGAATTCGCCCAATGCAGGTTGGAAGTAAGAAGATACGTCGGTATATACGGTTTTATCGTCTAAGGTAATAGTCATCTGATGCCCGATACCGGCATCGGATATGTTTATTCCCGATTCATCATACACCTCGGCCATAAACAGAGGCGATTCGTTGACCGTATCACCGTATTTGAACTCTTCGGAGTTGAGGTAGGCAGAATATATCTGCGGACCTTCAAAATCTTCGTTCGAGTCGTCGTTAAATCCTCCTACGATAAAGTTGGATTCATTGCCGTTTCCCTCTTGACCTTCATCGTTATAGCAATATAGATTTATCAATCCCTTGTCATCGGCAAAGTTGATTTCTCTCGGGACTTTGAATGAAATTTCAAAAATGCCGTTGACGATAGAGTCTTTTCCCACATAAAGGCGGTTGCTCCTTTCTTTAAATTCTATGGCTTTGCCTTCCTCTCCATAGCCGTGGGTTACTACGGTTACTTCGGAATCATAGACCGTCGGACAGATGATACCGTTATAATCGGTCGCTTTTTCTCCGCCGGGGGTATATATCTCTCCCTTTATAGAAACGGAGTCTCTCGCTTGTATGGTCGGTGTGGTTTGAGTGATGTCATGCCCGTTTATTTCGGTTACCTTAATTTGGTAATCGGGGTATAATAATTTTAGAGCCGGATCTCCCAATAGGGTGTAGTTCAATTTGTTGCTGTCTGTTTGTGCAATGTTGCATTTCGCTTCACGCAATATGTCGCCGAGTCGTGGATACTCGTGATTTTCATTTTTTTTGAATATTTGTTGCGCTACACCACTGTTGAGATAGTGATTGTCGCTGATATAAACGACTCGGGTCGTGGTGATGAGGGCTATACCTCCTCCGTTCGGATTCAGGCAAAGGATTTCTCCACCCGATGTTTCTTCGTGATCGTAACGTCCGAAGTCACAAGTCGCTGTGATAAACAGTGGCAACCTTTTTAAATACATGGATTGAATGTCGCCTATATTCAACAAATCTTCATGTGTCCATGCCACGGTACTGCCGTGACCTATATAATCTACTACGAGAACGCCGTCATCTAAAATTTGTAATAATTTTTTCTTGGCCGAAGGGTATGTTCGTCCCGTGGAGCCTATTTCTGCCGTGTAAGCATCCGTGTAGACTTTGTTGATGAAACAGTGGGCATCGCTATTCTCCATAATGCTGCAAATCTCTTCGGCCTGTTCCATGTGAATGGCATAATTTTCATCGTCGGCGACGACAAGAACCTGATTTTTCCAAGAGCCCTTATCGTTATTCTCTATGTAATTGTATAATTTGGATACCACATCTTTGGCTTCTTGTTCGCTTTTTATGGGCAAACGGCCTATATTGACACGGAGTTTATCCGACGCTATTCTATTCCCGGAATCGTCGTCGAGGAATCCGAAGTAATCGTCTGTCGTATAGGATTGACGTTCGTCTGTTCCGCTGCCGTGCTGGTATGTGAGGAGTGTGGGGTATTTCACATATTTACCGGTTTCTCCTATTTTTCGGTTATCGTATAATCCTTTTCCAAAAAGCAACAGGTATAAAGGCTCTCCATCGAGGCCGCCTTTTCGATCGAAAAACATTTTCATCAGTCGTCGATAGGCTGTCGCATCGGGTGTTCCCGAGGAGAATTCGTTGAATACGGTTTCATGGTCGATGACAGCTACCTCCATACCGTCGTTCTCATTATGCAATCGAGCGATGCTTTGGGCGTAGGAGATATATTCTTTGGGCGTGAGAATAACCATGTCGGGGGTTGTCAAACCGTGTAAATTTTGGTTAGGTACTTTTTCAATAAACTCTACCGAGGCAACGGTAGCTTGTTCGTCGAATGCAATGTATTCTTCATTTCCTTTCGTAGGCACGAAACGTGCATTACCGTTGTTGACGTTGGGTTTGATAGAAACGGGATTCAGAGGATCCGATATATCCCAGATATGAGTCGTCGCCGAGTATCCTTGCAGGTTATAGCAACTGTTCGCAGGGAGCTGACCCAGCCGGAATTGGATACTTCCGTTGTATAATTGCAATTTCCTTTTGTAGTTGAACCGAAAATAATTGAGACGGGCCATAGAGAGAGAACCTCCGTTTTGGCGGAAAAGGAGCGTAAAAGCCAGTTCCTCGCTGTCGAGGTCGATTTCTTTGAGCGTCGAGGTCATTCTTACGAAGTCATAAGAACTGCTCGATCCTGCTCCTATATTGTCGGTGTTGCTCGATGGAAGAGTTTGTCCATTGCGGGTAAAGACAAGTGTGGCAGTTCCACCTAATATTTTCGCTCCGAAAGAAGTTCTTAATTTTACAGGAGAGGAATTGTCTACACCGGGAAGTTCGAATGTAAAACTCTTAGATGTCGTATAACGGAAATCGTCGCCTAAAAATAATCGTCCTGTCGAACCGGGAGAATATAATTCCTGTTCGTACACGGCGTGTTCGTCGAATGAAGTTATGTCCTGTAATCCGGTCGTTTGTCCCCCTTCCCGTTCGGCGATGGTCGCCGATTGATTTTTACTGTCAGGAAATAATATCCTGCGGTAGAATATGTGTTTTGTTCATGGTCGTATTCTTTGGTTTTTTCGTTATACGACCATGAAGTGGGGCCTTGTGCGTAGAACAATATTTTACTGTCGGTGCGTATGACGGGTAACTGATTCAGGTCGTCTATATCGTTTTCAGAAAATGTTTCGGGTAGCATGGCGCCTCCGTATCCGAAAACGGTCACGGCCGAAGGATCGGAAAATCCCCATCTACGGAGTTCCCGATAGGTGATTTGGTGAATACCGGATTCGTAAACAGCCACTTTTACCCAATATCCGTCGGCGAGTTGCGATTGGGTCGCATAACGGCTGGGGTTGAGTGCAAACGATGTCTCTATGGTAAAAAAGAGCGTGCTTATGCACAGCCATATACGCAATAAGGACAAACGGTTTGCAAAGAATATATCGTGATGTCTCGTAATATCTTTCATCGTATTTTATATAACGGGAAATCGCTCGGTTTATTGCTGAATAAAAAGCGATGCGGGTTGTTTCGTATCGCTATCTTTATTATTTTTGAGGACAAATATAGCGAAAGGTGAGAGCAGAGACAAACGGAAATTGTATTTCGGGGTTGGCTATGCCGAAACGCATCCTATATTCTACAAATATAGCGAAAGGCGGGAGTAGAGGCAAATGAAAACGGTTTTTGAATTTAACTATGCGAGATTGCCTTTTATATCCTAAATTAATAGAAGAGATAAAATTACCGAAATGAAAAAAAATAATGATTGGAAAGACAGATTGAATGTAGTTTATTCTACGAATCCCGATTTCAAATTCGATAATGGCGAGGAAGATGAACCCGAAACTTTGGAACCGGGGAAACAACAGTTGCGCATATCGTTGGATAAACGCAACAGAAACGGAAAATCGGTTACGCTCGTGACCGGATTTGTCGGTACTGCCGAGGATTTGAAGGCTTTGGCGAAAAAGTTGAAAACCAAGTGCGGGGTAGGAGGGTCTGATAAAGAAGGCGATATATTGATTCAGGGAGATTTCCGTCAAAAAGTGTTGGAAATTTTATTGTCGGAAGGGTATCGAGCTCGCATTATCTGATTTTATGTTACATATATACAAAGCATCGGCCGGTTCGGGTAAGACTTATACCCTGACATTGGAGTATATTAAATTGCTGTTGGGATATAGGGACGAACAGGGGCGTTACCGGT
>ENA-OPVU01001314-OPVU01001314.1-human-gut-metagenome-genome-assembly--contig:-NODE-1314-length-13058-cov-3.793971_pt1 | contig 13058 bp, 8 predicted proteins | sample MGYA00241497_ERZ501986 | MGnify/ENA primary metagenome ERZ501986 (study PRJEB25962, sample SAMEA2042995) | human gut metagenome | biome: human gut; feature: human-associated habitat; material: faeces...
CGTCGCCGTCATACGGGGTGTAGTTCTTCTGGATGAAGTCGCGGACGTTGACTTCCTCTTTCCAGATGCGGCCCTCAAAGCCTTCCCACTGTTCAAAATCGATCATTGGAACCTCCTTGCTCCGTTCCTGACGCTCCGACCAATCTGTTTTGCAATAATTAGTTAGAGCAGTCTAACTGTTTCGCCTTAAAAAAGCCGCCGATTGCGGTTTCTGAAAGACAGGGTGGTACAGGGCGCAGAGGTATTTGGATGGCAACCCCTGCGCTGTTTATGAGCCGCTGTAGACAGGCAATCGAGTCCGACTGCAACGGCCTGACAATATAATAACAGTGATTCTCAGAAAAAGCAAGAGGGAACCTGTGGATTTTCTACAAGAGATGGCTGTTTTTGTTATGAAAAATGCTCATGGAGGCCACGGATAAAAAAATTGCAGAAAATTTGAAAAACAGGCTTGACAGTCATGACAAACTATGGTATCCTGTTGTCACGGCGAGGTTAGTTAAACCTAACCAAAGCTCCTCCGATTCACTGCAAAGGGATGCCTGCAACTCTCTTTGAGGCGATTCGGTTCCTCCATTCCATTCTCCTATTTATTAAAAAGAGAAAGCGGCTTATGGTTTGCTCCGCTTTCCCTGCGCGCAGCGCAGGCGCTCTGGTACGGCGTCCTGTGCAAAAAAGAAACAAAATGCGGGACACACAGACTTGACCACCTGTGCGCCCCGCTTTTTGTTTTGCAAAGGGGGAGGCAGAACGTCGGCAGAGCTGTCTCTTGACACCCCGGGTGAGTGTACTATAATAATGTGTGTCGGAAAAACGAGAAAAGTTGTTTTTCTTCGGAACGATAAAATGGGAGGAAATGAATGAAAAAACTAGCGCGGGCCATCGTGCGGATGCGCAGGCTCATCCTCATTGCGGCGGTGCTGCTGCTCATCCCGGCGGCAGTGGGGGCCGTCGCCACGCCCATCAACTACGACATCCTCTCCTATCTGCCGCAGGAGCTGGACTCCCGGGTGGGGCAGCTGCTCTTAGAGACGGACTACCATCTGGCGTCCACCAACATGATCACCGTGGAGGGGATGCCCACAAACGAGCTGCTGGCCATGAAGGCCGAGATCGACGAGGTGCCGGACGTGCTGAACACCTTCTGGCTCAGCGATGTGCTGGACCCGGCGGTGCCGGTGGAGATGCTGCCGGCAGACCTTCAGCAGTTCCTGTTCGGCAAGAACGACTCCACCATCCTCATCGTCCAGCTGGGTGGTTCCAGCGTCAGCGAGGAGACGATGGGGGCCGTGGCTCAGATCAAAAAAATACTGCGGAAGAACTGCTTCTTCGGCGGCATCAGCGTCATCCTGAGCGACACCAAAGAGCTGGTCATGGGCGAGATGCCCTGGTATGTGCTCTGCGCCGTGGGCGGCTGTCTGCTGGTGCTGTTCCTCTCGCTGGAAAGCTGGCTCACGCCGTTTTTGTTCATGCTGGGGCTGCTCTTCCCGCTGGTCTATAACTTTGGCACGAATATTTTCCTCGGTCAGGTCTGCTTTATCACCGCGTCGCTGGCGGCGGTCTTACAGCTGGGCGTGACGATGGACTTCTCCATCTTCCTGCTCCACCGCTACGACGAGGAAAAGAAGCTCTGTGCCTCCAACGAAGAGGCCATGGAGAACGCCATCTGTAAGACCATGAGCTCCATCACGGCGTCCAGTCTGACGACCATCGCGGGCTTTCTGGCCCTCTGTGCCATGCAGCTGACGCTGGGCGCAGACCTCGGCATCGTCATGGCAAAGGGCGTGGCGCTGGGCGTCATCTGCACCATCGTCATCCTGCCCTCGCTCATTCTCTTCTTCGATAAGTGGGTGGAAAAATACCGCCACCGCACCTTTATGCCCAAGCTCACCAACCTGAGCCATTTTGTCTCGAAGCACCCGATGCCCGTCGTGGTGGTGTTCGTCCTGCTGATGATCCCCTTCGGGCTGGCCCAGAGCAAGACCGATATTTACTACAACATTTTTGCCGCTCTTCCGCAGGATATGCCCGGCATCGTGGGTACGAACAAGCTGGGCGAAGACTTCGGCATGATGACCAACCACTTCATCCTCGTCCGGGAGGAGCTGACCGCTTCCCAGGTGTCCACCCTCTGCGATGAGATAAAGGAGGTGGACGGCATCACCCAGGTGGTGAGCCTCGACTCCATCACCGGCCCGGGCTTTGAGACGGAACTTCTGCCCGACGAGCTGATGAACATCGTCCAGAACGGCGGTTACAAGCTCATCCTCGCCAATGGCCGTTATAAGTCGGGCAGCGACGCGCTGAACGCGCAGGTGGACGAGCTGGTCCGCCTCGTCAAGACCGCGGACCCCGAGGGCCTCGTCACCGGCGAGGGAGCCATGATGAAGGACCTCGTGGAGATCGCGGACGAGGACTTCAAAAACGTCAACATCTGGTCCATCGCGGCGGTGCTGGTCATCATCGCGCTGTCCTTCCGCAGCCTGTCGGTGCCGGTGCTGCTGGTGGCCAGCATCGAGGCGGCCATCGCCATCAATATGGGCATCCCCTATTTCATCGACGACTCGCTGCCCTTCATCGCCAGCATCGTCATCGGCACCATCCAGCTGGGCGCGACGGTGGACTACTCCATCCTCATGACCACCCGCTACCGCGAAGAGCGGCTGGCCCTCCGCTCGCCCAAGGCCGCAGCCCAGCAGGCGCTGGAACATTGCAGCCAGAGCATCCTCACCAGCGGCCTGACCTTCTTCGCGGCCACCTTCGGCGTCGCGGCCATCAGCCGGGTGGAACTGCTGGAAAGCATCTGCCTGCTCATCTCCCGGGGTGCGCTCATCAGCATGGCGGTCATCCTGCTGGTGCTGCCCGCCGCGCTGATGCTGCTGGACGGCCTCATCTGCCGCACGACATACCACTGGCTCACCGCCCCCAACGCTGCAAAGGAGTGAATCATATGAAAAAAACGCAGGATCTTCTGCGCCGCGCTGGCGCTGCGGCGCTTGCCCTGACCATGACGGTCGGCCTCTGTCAGCCCGCTTTTGCGGCGACGAAAGCCCCCTTTTCGAAGGATGAGACGGTGTATGCCGTCATGGCAGCGGACGGCTCTGTCACCAAGACCACCGTCAGCGAGCATCTTTACAATGCCGACGGCCTCGCCGGTGTGGGGGACAGGTCCACCCTGAAAAACATCGTGAACACCGAGAGCTTCGCCGAGTATACCCGGAATGGTGATACCCTCGTCTGGAACACCGACGACACCGACGTCTACTATAAGGGCGACACCGACCGGCCGCTCCCCATCTCCGCGAAAGTGACCTATACGCTGGACGGCAGGACCGCCCCCCTGAGCGAGCTTCTGGGCCAGAGCGGCCACCTCGTGCTCACCATCGACCTGACCAACAACGAAAAGGGGACGCTGACGGTGGACGGAAAAGAGCGCACCGTCGTCACCCCGCTGGTGACAGCGGTGGGCGTCGTGCTGGGCGGGGATGCCCGCAACGTCAACGCCGTGAACGGCCTGCTGGAAAGCGCGGCCAAGAGCAGCGTGGCGGCCTTCGTCGCCCTGCCGGGCGTGAAGGCGTCCCTCGACGGCCTTCTGCCCCAGCAGGTGGACGGTGTGACCCGGTACTTACAGGACAGTCTGACCGTGGAGGCCGATGTAGAAGAGCTGACAGCACCTCAGATCCTGCTGGCCTGTGCTGCCACCGCCGAGGCGCTGGGGCAGGGGGATGAGGTCTTTGACCTCGACAGCCTCAATGGCCTGACCGACGGCATCGCGGCCCTGAACGATGCCATGAGCCAGCTTCTGGACGGTGCTTCCCAGTTGAAGGCGGGCGCGGCCCAGCTTGCCGCTGGTTCGCTGGCCCTGCTGGACGGCGTGAATCAGCTGGACGGCGGTCTCGGCCAGCTGACGGAGGGGCTGGACACCCTGACCTCCAACAATGCCGCCCTGACCTCCGGCGCACAGCAGGTGGCCGACGGCGTGCTGGACTCCGCCAACCAGACCCTCATGGAAAATGGTCTCATCGACACCCCCATGACGTGGGATACCTATGAAGCCGTCATTGACGACATCCTCTCGCTGGGCGACAAGACGCTGGCGGCAGGCCGCAAAAAGATGGTGCGCACCATTTGGGAGCAGGCTCCTCAGTTCAAGGCCAGCCAGCTGGACATCGCCCTCTACCTCGCGGCCACCAAGACGGGGCACGACCTTGAGGCTGCGCTGCGCCTGATGCAGAGCTTCTCCCCCGATTTCATCGTGGGCTGGCTCCAGAAGCTCACCGACAGCGACGCCCAGCAGAAGATCCACGACGAGCTGGTCTATCAGACCGCCAACAGCGAGGATATGGCCAGCGTCCGCGCCCTGAAAGAAAATCTGGGCCAGATACAGTTCTTCGTGTCCAGCGTCGGCCAGTACGCCGACGGCGTGGCTGCCGCTGCCGAGGGCGCACACGCCGCCAAGGAGGGCAGCGCCCGGCTGGTCAGCGGCGCATCCGCCCTGTATGAGGGTGTGCTCCAGCTCCAGAACGGCACCGACCAGCTCAGCGGCGGCCTTGTGCAGTTCAACGCCGAGGGCATCTCTCAGCTCACCGGCGCACTGGACGCCGACCAGCTCCACGCCCTGCAGACCGTGGTGGAGGAGATGACCAGCCGCCTCGCCAGTTACACCAGCTTTGCCGGTGCGCCCGAGGGGGCAGAGCAGAGGGTGAAGTTCATCTACAAGACCGCCGAGACGCCCGCCGAAACGGCCCCGGTGGAGACGGCAGCAGACAACGCCTCGGAGGGCAATTTCTTTGTCCGCCTGTGGCACCGCCTGCTGGCGCTGTTCGGGCTGTAAGAACAGGATAAGTGCATGAATACAAGGCCCCGGAGGACGTGTGAAGCCTCCGGGGCCTTGTGTTTCTCTGCAAAAAATGCAGCCGCTCCAGGCAAAGCATAAACCAGGGCGGCTGCATTTTTAAGGAGGTAAATGATTAGGAGAACATCCAAACAGTTATCTGGTGTGCAGTATCCGGATAACGGTCAGGCAAAGAAGGAGATGATCAGTGCGACGAGGAAACCTACGCCGCCGACCAGCGTTTCCATGATGGTCCAGGTCTTGAGGGTAGTCTTTTCATCCATACCGACAAGGCTCTTGACCAGCCAGAAACCGGAGTCGTTGAAGTGAGAACAGACGGTGGAGCCGCCTGCGATGGCAGCGGTGACACAAGCGAGGTAGAGGGGGCTGAGTTCGCTGATGCCGGGCATGGCGGAGATGATGCCTGCTGCCATGGTCATAGCCACGGTAGAGGAACCAACGGAGATGCGCACCAGAGCAGCCACGATGAAGGCCACCAGAACCAGCGGCAGGCTGGCGTTTGCCACGGCGTTGCCGATGACATCGCCCAGACCGGAGTTCTGCAGCATGTAGCGCAGCACGCCGCCGCAGGCAGTGACCAGCAGGATCATGCCGGTGGGTTCAAGGGACTTGGTCATGATCTTTTCCAGCTGGGCATTGTTATAGCCGTGACGGGTGCCCAGCAGATACATAGCAGCGATGGTAGCCAGCAGCAGAGCCATGAAGGGCTCGCCGAGGAAGGCCAGAACGGGCTGGATGCCAGCCAGAGCGGGCACCACTTTTGCCACAGAGTTTGCAATGATGAGGACCAGCGGGATCAGGATGATGCCCACGATGGTGCCGAACTTGGGCAGCTTGCTCTCGTCGATGTCTGCCTGCTGTGCAACGTGCTCGGGCACCTCGATCATATACTTCTTGCCGCAGATGGAGCCCCAGATGGGACCGGCAGCGATCATGGCGAAGATGCCGCAGAAGATGCCGATGAGGATGACCCAGCCCAGATCAACGCCCAGCATGCTGGCCACCAGAACGGGGCCCGGCGTGGGAGGGATGAAGGCGTGGCCGACAGCCAGACCGGCCAGCAGAGGGATGACATAGTACAGGACCGAGCGCTTGGTGCGCTTTGCCAGAGAGAAGGCCAGCGGGATCAGGATGATCAGACCGGCATCAAAGAACACCGGCATGGCCACCACCAGACCTGTGATGCCCAGCGCCCATGCGGCTTTCTCGTCGCCGAACTTGCGCACCATGGTCACGGCCAGCGTCTGTGCGCCGCCGGATTCTTCCAGAATGGCACCGAACATGGAGCCAAGGCCCACCAGAAGAGCGATGCCCTTTAAGGTGTTGCCGATGCCTTCGTTGACCGAGCCGATGATGTCAGACAGGGGCATACCGGCCATCAGGCCGATGCCCACCGCACCGATCAGGATGGAGATCATGGCGTGGACTTTGAACTTGATGATAAGGATGAGCAAAAGGATCAGGCCCGCCACCGCGGCGAACACGAGCCGCGCGGCGTCCGGGGTTGCAACAGCTGTCATAAACGTTTCCTCCATTTTTTGATGTTTTGTGTGCTTTGGGTCTTATTTCAGCGCCGTCCCCGCAGACGGACACCGGATTTCGATGGTTTTTATAGGTGAAGCAATATCCGCTTTTTTGTTTTTGGCGTAACTTTATCCGGACCGTTCAGCAAAAAAACGCTGAACAGTTGATTTTTGTTTTTGGTTTTTATCGCAAACGAAGCGTTTTTACTCCATATATGCACCCTTCATGGGGCTGACGGCGTGCTGAGAGTAGAGCTTCAGCAGGCCCTTGGTGTACTTGGGAGCCTTGGGCTTCCAGTTGGCACGGCGCTGGGCAAGGATAGCCTCCATCTCTTCGGGGGTCTTTTCCTCACCGTTCACGCCCACGATGGCAAGCTGACGGTTCGGCACATCGATGCGGATGAGATCGCCCTCTTCCACCAGAGCGATGGGGCCGCCCACAGCGGCCTCCGGGCTGACATGGCCGATGACCGGGCCGCGGCTTGCGCCGGAGAAGCGGCCGTCGGTGATGAGCGCCACGCTGGAAGCCAGCTTCGGGTCGGCGCAGATGGCCTCGCCGGTGTAGAACATCTCGGGCATGCCGCTGCCGCGGGGGCCTTCGTAACGGATGAAGATGGCATCTCCGGGCTGGACCCGCTTGTTCAGAACGGCGCTGATGCACTCTTCCTCGCTGTCAAAGGGCTTTGCGCGCAGGGTGGCGTGGAACATGTTCTTGGGGCAGGCGGTGTGCTTGATGACACTGCCCTCCGGGGCCAGATTGCCCTTCAGGATAGCAATGCTGCCGTCGGTGCCCTTGGCGTTGTCAAAGCTGTGGATGATATCCTCGCGGGTGACTTTGATGCCCAGACCCTTGGTCTTTTCCTGCAGGATCTCGTCGCAGTGCTCGTAGAAGCCGTTCTTCTTCAGGTCTTCCAGGTTTTCGCCCAGCGTCTTGCCGGTGACGGTCATCACGTCCAGATGCAGCATGGACTTGATCTCTTCCATCACACGGGGCACGCCGCCTGCATAGTAGAAGTACTGTGCGGGCCAGTCGCCGGAAGGACGGATGTTCAGCAGATAGTGTGCGCCGCGGTGCATCCGGTCAAAGGTATCGGCGTCGATCTCAAAGCCGAACTCGTGGGCGATGGCGGGCAGATGCATGGTGGCATTGGTGGAGCCGGAGATGGCGGCGTGCACCATGATAGCGTTTTCAAAGCTCTTCATGGTGATGATGTCCTTGGCCTTGATGCCCTCGGCCACCAGCTTCATCACCTGAACGCCGGCATCATAGGCAGCCTGCTTTAGCTCCGGGGCGGTGGCCGGCATCAGGGCGGTGCCGGGCAGCATCAGGCCCAGAGCCTCGGCCATGATCTGCATGGTAGAAGCGGTGCCCATAAAGGAGCAGGCACCGCAGCTGGGGCAGGCATTGTGCTTGTAGTAGTCCAGCTGCTCGTTGGGGATCACGCCCGTCTTTTCCCATGCGTCGAACTTGCCGATCTGTTCCAGCGTCAGCAGGTCGTTGATGGCGCAGGCGGGGTCGTTGACCACGTACTTCTTGGGCAGGGTGTGGGCTTCCATCACGCCGCCGGTGACTACGATGGCGCTCATATCCTTCAGGCGGCCAATGCTCATCAGCATGGCCGGCATGGACTTGTCGCAGCTGGCGATGAACACGCCGCCGTCGTACACGGTGGCGTTGGCCTGAGCTTCCACCAGATTCACGATGGCGTCACGGTGGGGCAGCGAGTAGTTGATTCCGTCGTGGCCCTGTGCGATGCCGTCGCACATATCGGTTGCAAAATAGCGTGCAGCCTTGCCGCCGTGGGTGTTGACTGCCTGTACAGCCTCCTTCACGAACTGATCCAGATGGGCGCTGCCGGGGTGGCTGTCGCCAAAGGTGCTCTCCACCATGATCTGGGGCTTTGCAAGGTCGTCCACCTTCCAGCCCATGCCGATCTTCAGCGGATCGTTTTCCGGTGCCAGTTTACGCACTGCCTGAGAACGCAGTTCCATGATCATACCTCCAAAATGCTCTTTTTCTGCTTTGCAAATCGTCCTTTTGACTGTCGGACATCTTACATGTTCATTCTAATCGAATCCCGCCTCGTTTGCAAGTTGTCACAGTCAGAACCCACTTTATGACAATAACCAGCCCATTTTTTCGTGCACACTGCTCTGAAATCTTGGATACATCATACAATTCAGCCCATTTTCCAACTTTTCCGTGTCATTTGTCTTAAAAAGTCATCAGACAGCTTCAGGCATAAAAAGTCCCCGCACAGACCTTGCACTGTGCGGGGACGTAAAATGCAGCGGCATCAGGTTTCCCATTCGCCGTCGTAAAGCTTTCGGATGCAGTTGCGGTTGAAGTTCAGGTGCATCACCATGGCAGACCGGGCGCCAATGGGGTCATGCTGGGCAATGGCTTCGGTGATCATGCGGTGGGTCAGGATGGTCTCCTCCGTCAGCTTTTTGTGGGTGACGTTCACGAACATCATGACCGCCGTATCGATAATGGGGATGAGCTGCTCCACCACCATGTTCTTGCTGCTCTCGGCAATGCAGGTGTGGAACGCGATATCGTCCTCAATGTACAGATCACCGCTGTGGATCTTGCTCTCCACCCGGTCGCACAGGCGCTGGATGCGCTCGATGTCCTCGTCGGAAGCGTTCAGCGCTGCCATCTCGGCCATGCCCGGTTCCAGCAGCAGGCGCACGTTCACCAGATCCAGTGCCAGCGCGTTCTTGTCCTGCACGCTGCGCAGGTTCAGCGGGTCCGAAAGGCCCTTGGCGGTCGTGACCACATAGGTGCCGGAGCCTCGCCGCGCCTCCACGATGCCCTTGCTGGAAAGCAGCTTCACGGCTTCGCGCACCGTGCTGCGGCCCACGCCGAACTTTTCACCCAGCTCAAATTCATTGGGCAGCTTGGCTCCCGGCTCCAGCGGGGTATCCAGAATATAGTGGTAAATTTCGTCCTCCACCTGTTCGGCAAGGAGTTTGTTTTTCAGATGGGAAAATTCGCTCATGGTTGTTCCCTCCCCTGTTTTTAATTTATTATAAGGCAGGGCAGCAGACAAAAGCAAGGGCTGTCCTCATTCACAGACAGCCCTTGCTTTTGGGTATTTTATTCGTTTGCGGCCTTTTCCAGCTCCGCTTCCTCTGCGGCGGCTTCGGCCTCCTCCTGCTTCTGGTACTCCAGGAAAGCCGACCACATGGGTTCGATGTCCTTGCCCTTCACCCGGCGGTCGAAGTAGTTGCGGGTGATGTCCACCACAGTGCCAGACAGCACCAGCACGCCGATCAGGTTCGGGATCATCATCAGACCGTTGAAAGTGTCGGAAAGATCCCACGCAAGGCCCAGCTTCATGGTGGCACCCACCACGGTCATGCATACAAAGACCACCTTGTAGATGCGGCTGCCGGTGGTGCCGAAGAGATACTCCACGGCCTTGGTGCCGTAGTGGCTCCAGCCCAGCGTAGTGGAGTAGGCAAACAACAGAATGGAAACAGCAATGAACTTGGGGCCAAAGCTGCCAAATGCGGCGGTGAAGGCCTGACCCACCAATGCGTTGTCCTGCACACCGGCCAGTACAGCGCCGCTCTGCAGGTCCACCACGCCGGTGGTCAGGATGACCAGAGCAGTGAGCGTGCAGACCACGATGGTATCGGCAAACACCTCAAACACGCCCCACATGCCCTGATGCACCGGCTCCTTGACGTTGGAAGCGGAGTTGACCATGACGGCAGAGCCGAGACCGGCTTCGTTGGAGAAGGCACCGCGCTTGAAGCCCCAGGTGATGGTCTGGCTGATGCCGTAGCCCAGCGCGCCGCCGCCTGCAGCGTTGAGGTTGAATGCACCCTTGAAGATAGCCGCCAGTGCCGCCGGGATATTGCCCGCGTGCATGACCACGATGATGAGCGCGCCTGCGATGTAGAACAGGGCCATCAGGGGCACCAGCTTCTCGGTGACAGCGGCCACCCGCTTGAGTCCGCCGATGACGATGAGGGCCGTGACCACCATCAGCGCAAGGCCGGTGGCGAGGTACGGCAGATGGAAGGCCGCGTTCATATTGCCGGCGATGGAGTTTATCTGGCTCATGTTGCCGATACCGAAAGACGCGAGGATGCAGAAGCAGGCAAACAGGACAGCCAGCACCCTGCCCACTGCCTTACAGCCGGGCTTTGCGCCCAGACCGTCGGTAAGGTAGTACATCGCGCCGCCGGACCACTCGCCCTTCTCGTTCCTGCGGCGGTAGTAGACGCCCAGCACGTTCTCGGCGAAGCTGGTCATCATGCCCAGCAGCGCCATGACCCACATCCAGAAGATGGCCCCCGGGCCTCCCGAGACGATGGCCGTGGCCACGCCCACGATGTTGCCGGTGCCGATGGTGCCTGCCAGTGCCGTACACATGCTCTGGAACTGGCTGATGGCCATATCCTCCTTGCTGGTGTGCGCGGTGATGTCCTTGTTGGTGAAGATCGCGCCGATGGTGTGCCGGAGCCAGTAGCCCATTTTGCGGAACTGGAAAAAGCCCGTGCGGGCGCTCATCCAGAAGCCGGTGCAGAACAGCAGTGCCAGACCAAACGGCCCCCACACCACGCCATTGATGGCATTGTTCACCTGCGTGATCATCTCGACCATTCTCTCTTTCCCCCTATACACAAAACAAAAGCGGACAGAACCCACCAAAGGCTCTGCCCGCAAAATTCGGAGCGCTCTCATTTTCCGCAGCCGGGGTGCGCCGCATTCCCGGCTGCGCCCCATTGCGCAAAGACGATGGCTCTGTCCTTTTGCCTGAGAGATACAGCCGCTTTCCCTGCGGCCTTACACCTTCGGCACCCACTTTACAAGCGGGCTTCTCCAGATTGCACGGTCTTTCCCCGCCGTGCACGTCTTTTTCAGTTCTTCCGGCGCACAGTTGTGCGCGATAGAAAGACTATACCATATTCTGTCCTTGTGCGCAAGACATTTTGTATATCATACGCTGCTTTTTCATCTGTTATGCCGACAGATGAATTTTGTTTTGGTATTACTTTTATCCTTTCTCATCATAGCGCTGCCATAAATTTATTTTACTTTTCTTTTGGCTCCGCGCCTTCAAACCCCCGGGCTTTGCCATCCGGGCTGGCATCGCCGTTTTCTTTCGCGGTCTCGTAAGAATCTGTGCCGTAATAGGCGCTGGCGGGGCCGATCTCCAGCCAGAAGTCCTCCCGTTCTTTCTCTGTGGTCGGTGCTGTCTCTTTTTTGTTCTTCATCTGCAAACGCCTCCTTTTCTGCATAAAGTCTTGCCTGCAGGCCAAAGCTTTATGCAAAGGAAAGGCGGTGTATCCCATGCGCAGTGGAGGTTGGAAGCCCTTTTGGGCAGCACTGTTTGCTTCGCTGCTGGTGCTGGTGCCGCTGGTGGGCGGCACGGTGCTGCTGTCCCGTCAGCAGCTGCGCACCCAGCTGCGGCAGGCTGCCCGCAGCGAGAGCGGTGTGCCCATCCAGCTGCCCAGGACCACCGACCAGCTCACTGTGCTGCTGTGCGTCTCCGGCGAACAGCCCGGCTTTGTGCTGGCCTACCTGAACGCCAGCCAGAACTGCGTGCATCTGCTCAGCGTGCCTGCCGTGCTCACCGTGCCTTTTGCAGAAGAAGAAACATCCCTTGCCCGCTGCTATGCCGCCGCTGGCCCGGCCCGCTGCCGCGAAGCGCTGGCACAGGTGCTGGCCCTGCCGGAGGGCACAAGGTATCTGGCCTTTTCTCCCGATGTGCTGGAGCGCATTGCCAGCCGGTACGGGCCGGTGCGGGTGGGCTTTACCGGCGCGCTGACCGAGGAAGAGCTTGCCCGCTATGGCCGCAGCCGGGCCGTGCAGGGCATTTCCGCCGGGGACGCGCACGAATTCTTGTGCCAGCTGCAGGCCGACGAAGCCTTTTCACCAGTACGCACCGCAGCGGCCCGCGCTGCCGTGTGGGATGCTTTTCTCCGGCAGGATCTGGACCTGCTGCCCGCCACCCTGCCGGATGCCCTGCGGGCCAGCAGCGCGGCCCTGCTCACCGACTTTGCGGCGCAGGATTATACCCTGCTGGGCACGGTCCTGGAGTTTCTGGCCAACAACAGCGCCCTCCCCCACGCCGAAGCTCTGCCCGGGGCGTGGGATGCAAAGGCGGGCACTTACACGGTCACAGACGCTTCCCGGGCGGCGGTGCAGACCTTCCTCAGCGTTTCGCCCGCTTCGGGGAATGATGCCTCGCTCAGGGAGCCATAGCCCAGCACAAACGTTCCGGAAAAATCCTGTTCCCCGCCGGTCAGGTCATAATCGCTCAGCAGGCTCAGGGCCACGCCCTGCGCCTTTGCGGCGGCGTGAAGGGCGGCATCCGGCGGAGCATTTTTCAGACTTGCCAACAGATGCAGGCCGGTGTGCAGGCCAGTCAGGGTCAGCTCGTCCGGCGCAAAAGCAGCGCGCAGAGAGGCAGCCAGAGCATCCCGCCGGGCCTTGTAGGCCACGCGCTCCCGGGCAAGGTGCCGGGTAAAGTAGCCCTCGCGGATGAAGCGGGCCAGGGTCTGCTGCTCAAATCGGCTGACGGTGCCGGAATAGATCCGGTACTTTGCCCGCCAAGCGGGCAGCAGCTGCCGGGGCAGCACCATGTAGGCGATGCGGATGCCGGGGGCCAGACTGCGGGAGCAGGTGGAAAGGTAGACCACCGGGCCGTCGGCCCCCG
>ENA-OPVU01001319-OPVU01001319.1-human-gut-metagenome-genome-assembly--contig:-NODE-1319-length-13027-cov-3.274746_pt1 | contig 13027 bp, 9 predicted proteins | sample MGYA00241497_ERZ501986 | MGnify/ENA primary metagenome ERZ501986 (study PRJEB25962, sample SAMEA2042995) | human gut metagenome | biome: human gut; feature: human-associated habitat; material: faeces...
ACCACCACCAGCCGGTGGGGGTGATAAGCCCGCAGGGTGGTGAGCAGGCTCTCGGTGGAGACCTCGTTGTGGGCGTAGTCCAGCAGGATGGTAAACTTTTTGCTGATGGGCACCAGCTCCACGCGGCCCTTGACCACGCACTTGCCCAGACCCTCATGGATGGCGGCATCGGGCAGACCCAGCACCTTGCCCACGGCCAGGGCGGCCAGCGCGTTGTAGACGCTGAACTCGCCGGGCATGTTCACCCTGACATCCATATTGTCCCTGCCGGAAACGTGGAACGCCACGCCCAGAAAATCGTGGGTGCGCAGCAGCTCACAGCCCTCGGCGCGGTAGTCGGCCTTTTCACTGCGGCCATAGGCCACCAGCTTGCAGGTGTGGCCTTCCAGCAGGGCTTCGGTGTTCTCGTCATCGATGTTCACCACACCCACATCACACCGCCGGAAGAGCTGCCCCTTCCAGCTGCGGTACTCCTCAAAGGTCTTGTGCTCACCGGGGCCGATGTGGTCGGGGGAAAGGTTGGTGAACACGCCGATATCATAGTGCACCCCCGCCACACGGTCCATCATCAGGCCCTGGCTGGACACCTCCATCAGGGCCACATCGCAGCCTGCGTCCAGAAACTGGCGGAAGGTCTTTTGCAGCTCGTAGCTCTCAGGGGTGGTGTTGGCGGTCTCCTGATGACGGCCCATGAAATAGATGCCGTTGGTGCCGATCATGCCGACCTTTTTCCCAGCAGCTTCCAGCACGCTCTTGATCATGTGGGTGGTGGTGGTCTTGCCCTTGGTACCGGTCACGCCGATCATGGTCATCTGGCGGGAGGGGTTGCCAAAGAGGTTGCCGCTCATCAGCGCCATGGCATAGCGGCTGCTCTCCACCTTGACCACGGTCACACCGGGCATGGCAGAAAGGTCGATGTCATGCTGGATGACCAGCACGCTCACGCCCTTTGCGGCGCAGTCCGCGGCAAACTCGTGGCTGTCACGCTGGGTGCCCACGATGCAGACAAAGGCAAGGCCCGGGGCCGCCTTCCGGCTGTCGTAGATGATGTCCTGCACTTCGGTATCCAGGCTGCCCTGCACCAGCGTAAAGGGCACGCCTTCCAGTAACTGTTCCAGTTTCATACTGCACACGCTCCTCAAAACATTTTGTCACATGGGGTTTTCTTCGTTATTTGCGGTCATGCGGGCGGGGTCGGTCAGCGGTGTTTCTTCCGCAGCTGCCGCCGTATCGTCCGCAGGCTGGGCCGCAGCGGCATCCTCTGCACCGTCTGCCGCAGTATCCTCGGCAGCAGAGGTGTCAGGCTCTTCCGGCACGGTCTTTTCCGGCACAACATAACCGGAGGGCAGGGTCGGCTGGCCCTGTGCAAAGTAAATTTTACGGGTGCTGCCCGCGCTGACATGGCTGAAATCCAGTCTGCCGGTGTCGGTAGGGGCACAACCCTTGCCGTCGGCATTGGTCAGCACATAGCGCGCGCGGTCCAGCTTATAATCCAGATCGTTCCGTGTACCCAGAAGCACACTGACACGATCCTGATACAAAAATGCCATCTGGTCGGTGTCCGCAAATTCCATGCGGGTCACATCGTCCAGCATCCCATACTCTTCCAGCTTTGCCTGCAGCTCATTCAGCGCATCCAGACGGTCGTCCGTCTGCACCGCTGCCGAAGCTGCTGCCGAACCGGATGCATCCGATGCCGCCGGGTCTGCCTGCGCTGCAAAGGTCAGCTGGTCGCCGGGTGTCACCGACACCGGCTCGCCGCCGTATAGGGGCTTGAGTTCTTCCGGCTGGGCAGACTCGCAGGCCAGGATCTTGAACTGATCCGAGAGGGTCAGCCAGCCGCTCTTCGTCTGCATGGCATAGGTAGGCACCGCCTCGGTCACCTGCACCACCACCGTGTTGGGGTAATCCCGAACCACCCTGATGGATTCCAGCAGCGGGAACTGCTTTTCCAGTTCCGCTTCCTTGGCGGCGGGGTCAAAGCTGAAAATGTTCTCTTCGGTCTGCACACCCAGTGCCTGCAGGATCTGGCTGCTGGAATAGCCGCCCACCTCCTGCACCACGGTGCCGTCCGCCGTCTGCACCTGAATGGTACCGATCTTAAACAGCATGGTCATGGTCAGGTAAACACCGGCGGCGATCACGGCCAGCAGGGTCACAAAGGCCATCAGCCGCCGCAGCATCCGCCGCCGCTTCAGTGCAGCGCGGGTCAGGCGGCGCTTCTTGCGTTTTTCCCGCTGTACCGGGTCGCGTGGCTGCTGTTGTGCCGGGCGCAGACGCTGGTTTTTGTAGCGCTGCTGCGCTGCCTGAGCCGCTGTCTTGCGCGGCTTCTGCCCCTGTGAACGGCGCTGCTGCGGCTTGCGGGCCGTGCCGGATGCACGCTGTTCCGGCTGGGCCGTGCGGCTTCGCTGCGCGGTACGGTTCCGGTTCTGGCCGCTGGTGCGCCGGGTGCCGCTCTGTTCGGTGCGGCGCGGCTGCGAAGGGAACTCGATGCTGTTATCGGTACGGGTGCGGCGCACCGTACCATTGGCGGTGCGGTCCGGCGCAAAGCTCAGCGGTTCCCCGTTGAAGCCATAGCGCCCGTCCGCACTGCCGGAAGATCCTTTTTGTTGTGAAGGCGGCGGAGTATGCTGCAGGTCTTTCCGCAGGTCGTAGATATTGCCGTTGTTTCTGTTATTGCGGTATTGCTGCATGGCGCACACCTCCTTTCCGGTTTAGGTTTTGTTTTACTTCTGCACCAGTTTCATCAGAGCGTCTGCAATACGGTCAAGGCTGTCATCCACCGACAGGCTGCGGGCATTTTTGCCCATCTCAGCCAGCTTGCCGGGCTGTGCCAGCATGTCGGACACCGTGCTCACCAGCTTTTCGCCGGTCAGGTCTTTTTCCTCGATCACCACAGCGGCATCGGCCTTCTGCAGTTCCATGGCATTGAAGTACTGGTGGTTCTCAGCCACATTGGGGCTGGGGATGAGCACGGCTGCACGGCCAACAGCTTCCAGCTCGGCCAGCGTCAGCGCACCGGCGCGGCTGATGACAAGGTCTGCCGCAGCCAGCAGTTCCGGCATATTGTTGATGTATTCCTTCACCACAAGGCCGTCGCCCTCCGCGAAGTTCTTTTCCTTTTCCAGATCCTTGAACAGCTGCACACCGTACTGGCCGGTAGCGTGGAGATGCAGCACCGGCTTCTTCTCGTGCTGTTCCCATGCACACAGGTCGGCCACCACCTCGTTGACGCGGCGTGCGCCAAGGCTGCCGCCGAAGGAAAGGATCACCGTGCGGTCGCCCGCGCCCAGCTCAGCGCGGATGGCATCGCGGTCCTTTGCCTTGGTGAACACCTCCGGGCGCACCGGATTGCCCACCACGATGGTCTTATCAGGTGCGCCCAGCTTTTCCACTGCAGCAGGCACGGCGGCAAACACGAGATCCACATCCGGTGCCAGCAGCTTGTTGGTCACGCCGGGGAAGGCGTTCTGCTCATGAATGGCGGTGTGGATGCCCATTTTGGCGGCACAGCGCACCACCGGGCCGGACACATAGCCGCCGCAGCCGATCACAAGATCGGGTTTGACCTCCTTCATAATGGCCTTTGCCTTGGGGCCAGAGAGGGCCAGATTCCACAGCGTAACGATGTTGCGCTTGATGTTGTTCAGCGACAGCCTGCGCTGGAAACCGGTGATCTCGATATGGTGGAAGGGATAGCCCGCCTGTCCTACCAGACGGTACTCCATGCCCTCCTTGCGGCCGGCAAAGTGGATCTCGGCAGAAGGGTCTGCCTTTTTGATAGCACCTGCAATGGCAAGTGCCGGGTTGATATGGCCGGCAGTGCCGCCGGCAGCGATCAGAACTCGCATGACGATTCCTCCTCTATTATTAGTGCATCTGGGCAGGCTATCGGGGAGTTCCCCACTGGCCTGCGCCCTCAAAACAGTCGTTACAGTTCATTGCGCGCACGGCGGGCATCGTCCAGATTGATGGTACGGTCCTTCAGCTCCGCATCACGCTGAGCCTTTGCAGCCTGCCGCTGTGCGTGGGCCGCTGCCCTCTGCTGCGCCGCCCGCTCTCCGTTGCGCCCAATGTTCACCATCACGCCCATTTCTGCCAGCAGCAAGATCAGACTGGTGCCGCCGGACGAGAAAAACGGAAGGCTGATGCCGGTATTCGGGATGGTGTTGGTGACCACGGCGATGTTGCAGAACACCTGCCAGGCGATCTGCGCCATAATGCCAATCCCCACCATGGTGCAGAACTGGTTCTCGGCCTTATAGGCGATCATCAGGCCCTGCGCTATGAGCAGTATGAACAGCACGATGATGAGCACCGCACCGATGAAGCCCAACTCTTCGCACACCACACTGAAGATGAAGTCGTTGGTGCTTTCCGGCAGCCAGAGCTGCTTTTCTACGCTGTTGCCAAGGCCAAGGCCCTTCAGTCCGCCGGAGCCGATGGCGTACAAGCTCTGCTTGGTCTGGTCGTTCAGCGCTTCCAGATCATCGGACCATGTGTTCAGGCGGTCCTGCAGATAGCCAATGGATTCCACCAGCGTCAGGGCCGGTTTCAGCAGCAGAGCCGCCGCTGCGGCCCCGCACCATGTCAATACACCGCCGCAGCCGGTCAGCATGAGGATGGTGCCCACGATGGCGGTGGTCAGCAGGATGCCGGACATGTGCGGCTCTAAAAACAGCAGCACCACCACCGGCACCAGCGGCAGCACCGGCACGATCAGCTGCCTTACGATGCGGATGAACAGCCAATCCTTTGGCTTGATCTTTTCTCTCAGCGACGGGCTGAACCGGCCGATCTGCGGCGCACTTGCCGCCAGATGGGACGAGAGCAGGATCATCTCAAACTTTGCCACCTCAGAGGTCTGCAGAGTCAGGCCGCCCAGACGGATCCAGCGGCGGCAGCCGTTCAGCGGTGCAAAGGTCAGCGTGACGGCCAGCATGGCCAGTACCACCCAGTACAGCGGCTTGCTCGCCCAGCGCAGGAAGCGGTGATCCACATAGCTCATGACTACCATACAGCCAATGCCAATGGCCATGCAGATAGCCTGCTGCTTGATGTAGTGCAGGCTGTCGCCCATGCGCAGGTAGCCGGTGGTGTAGCTTGCGCTGTACAGCATTACAAGGCCGAACACCATGATAATGGCCAGCGTTGCCAGCCAGTTGAGCAGCAGCCGGTTCCACGGTCCCGGGTCCCGCTGCAGCGGCGGCACCCATGCGCTTTCTTTTTGGTTTTTATGTTGTCTGCGGGTGGCTGCCATTGCCACGCCCCCTTATTTTCAGAATCAGGCGCTCAGGCCCAGCGTGCCAGACGCACGGCCAGCGCCAGCCCGCACACGCTCAGTGCGCACAGGCTGTAAAAAATATTCACTGCACTCATGCCGCGCTTTTCCAGCCAGCGGTGCAGCGGTGCCGCCGCAAACAGCGGCCTGCCCTTCCAGCGGCAGAACAGGACCTGCAGCAACACCATGCCGCCCTCCACCCAGAAGGGCAGTGCCAGCGGGATGCTCAGCTCTGCGTAGCCAATGCACAGCGGAATGCAGCCAATGGCTCCCGCTGCATACAAGCAGCCGCACCGGCCGGGGTGCAGCTTCGCCGGTGGAAAATCCCACAGCAGAAAGGCCATCAGTGCACCGGCCAGTGCCGCCGGGAATACTGCCAGCGGGAACCAGCCCAGCTGCGTTTCCAGCATCATCAGGCCCAGCATAGCTACAAAGGCCGCGCCGCACACCGTGCCGTCGGCACCGTCGGCCACGCGGGCCGCCTCGGCCATCGCCACCAGCAGCACAGCCCACAGCAGCGGTGCCAGCGCACATTCCACATAGCCTGCTCCCGGCAGGATCAGCCCTGTGGGCAAGCACCCGTTCAGTGCCAGCAGGCCCAGCACCAGCGCTGCAGCGATGCATTCCAGTGCAAGGCGCTGTGTGCGGCGCAGGCCAAGGCCCAAACCGTCCGGGTAGCGGCTGCGGATGCGGGCCAGATCATCGGCCAGCCCCACTGCGCCAAAGGCCAGCGACCCCAGCAGTGCAATGAGCAGGCGGGAGGTCATCTGCCGGTCGCTGCCAAGCAGGGAAGGCTGTGCAGCACATGCGGCCAGCCAGCCCACGCCCACAGCGGCAAGGGTGCCCACCATCAGGCACAGCCCGCCCATGGTAGGCACCGGGCTGTCCGGGGCATCGCTGTCCGGCTGTGTGCCGCGTGCCGCACGCTGCAGCTCCCGCAGAAGCGGCACCATCATATTGCCGAGCGCCGCAGTCAGCACAAAACCCAGCACCGACGCGACGACCAAGGCGAAACGAATCATTTTTCAATCTCCAAATTCATGCCAAAGGGTTATTCTTCGGCATCTTTCTGCTCTGCGTAGAAAATTTCCAGCACTTTTTCCAGCGCCATGCCGCGGCTTGCCTTCACCAGCAGGGCATCGCCCGGCTCTATCCGGTTCAGCAGAGCATCCGCTGCCTCGCGGTAGTTGTTGGCATGGAGGGTCTTGACCCCCTTGGCTGCAGCCACCACAGCCGTGCGCTTTGCGTTTTCGCCGTAGGTCACAAGGCAGTACAGATCACTCTCCGCAGCCAGACGGCCCAGCTCCTCGTGAGCTTCGCGGGACAGCTCGCCCAGCTCCAGCATATCGCCCAGCAGGGCAAAGCGGCGCTTGCAGGGGAATTCCTTGAACATGGCAAGCGCGGCCTTCATGCTGTCGGGGTTTGCATTGTAGCAATCCTCAATGACGGTAACGCCCTTGCTGTGCACCACCTTCTGGCGACGGCCGGTCTGCTCAAAATTGGAAAGCCCCTTGATGACACCGCGCGGGTCGCAGCCCAAGCGGGTGGCGGCGCAGTAGGCAGCCAGAGCGTTTGCCACATTGTGCTTGCCCATGGCCGGGATCTTGACCACAAAGGTGCCCTCTTCCTGATCTTCCAGCACAAAGCTCATGCCGTCCTCTTCCTGCCGGATGGACAGTGCACACACATCAGCGTTCTCATCTGCCAGACTGAACCATACCGGCTTCACGTGGGCGGGCAGCTTTGCGGCGCGCAGGAACTTATCATCATAGTTCAGCACCAGCGGTGCACCCTCCGGCAGGCCGTTGCAGATCTCCAGCTTTGCCTTGCAGATGTTCTCCTGACTCCCCAGATTGCCGATGTGGGACACACCGATGCAGGTAATGATGCCCACATCCGGGCGTGCGGCCCGGGCCAGACGGTCGATCTCGCCCGCATGGCTCATGCCCATCTCGATCACGGCATACTCAGTGCTGCTTTCCAGCCGCATCAGGGTGCGGGGCATGCCCAGTTCATTGTTCTGGTTGCCCTCGGTCTTGATGGTCTCGCCAAAGCCTGCAAGGGCGGCGTAGGTCATCTGCTTGGTGGTGGTCTTGCCCACGCTGCCGGTCACACCCACCATCTTGGGGTGATACTGGCTGCGGTAGTTCGCACCCATCACCATCATGGCGTGGTAGCTGTCCGGGCAGAGGATGGCCTTTTCCGCAGGCACGCCCTCCACCGGGTGGTTCACCACCACATAAACAGCACCGTTCTCCAGTGCTTTGGCCGCAAAATCGTGGCCGTCAAATTTTTCACCCGGGAACGCTACAAAAATGCAGCCGGGCCGCACCTCGCGGCTGTCGGTGGTCACCAGTTCCACCTGCACCTCTTCCCGGATGAAGTCTGCGGGCACCAGCCCTGCCAGAAGCTTGCTTGCAGAAATTTTTTCCATTGTTCATGTCCCCTCTCTGTTTATTCAGGATCACAGGATACTCTCTCTTATCCACAGGTAATGGTCACGACGGTGCCGCGCTGCACACTGGAACCGGGGTCTGCACTCTGGGCCTGCACAGTGCCGTTCGCATTGCCCTCCACCACACAGTTCAATCCGGCGGCAGACAGCATCTGGCGGGCAAAGTCCGCGCTCTTGCCGGTCACATCCGGCACATCGGTATGGCTGCCCTCATAGGTATCGGTATACAGGTACACGGTGGTGCCGTAGGCCACCTTTGCACCTGCGTGCGGATACTGGTAGGTGACAGCTGCTGCCGCCTGACTGGTGGTGCTTTCGGCCAGCTGATGCCTGAGGCCCTTGATGTTCAGCTGCACCTGCGCACTGCTCCACTCGGTGCCCACCAGATTCGGCACAGTGACCACAGTCTGGCTGCGATCCTCGCCGTCGGCGGCAATGCCAAGGTAAGGTGCGATCTCGCTGATGATGTTGCCCACAACGGGCGCTGCCAGCAGGGACGAGTAGTCCGTTCTGGCGTTGTTGGGGTCATCCAGCATCACATAGACGATGATCTCCGGGTCGTCGGCAGGCAGGACAGCGGCAAAGGATGCCACCTTCTTGTAGTCGCCGTCGGCACGGCGGTCCATGTTCAACTGTTCGGAAGTGCCGCCGATACGGTAGCCGGACACATAGGCATACTTGCCGCCGCCGGTGCCGTTGCCCACCTCATATTCCATGATCTGGCGGATCACATTGCTGGTGCTCTCGCTGATGACCTGACGGCGCACATTGGCACCGATCTCCTCGATCACGTTGCCATTTGCATCGGTGATCTTATCCACCACATGGGGGGTGACCAGATAGCCGCCGTTGACTGCCGCCGAGATGGCGGTGCACACCTGCAGCGGGGTCACGGCCATGGCCTGACCAAAGGCGGAGGAGGCCAGCTCCACCTCGCCCAGACGGCTCTTGCTGTAATACTGCATGAAGCTGGTCTCATTGGGCAGGTCCACACCGGTGCGCTCGGTAAAGCCGAAGGCATCAAAGTAATCACAGAACAGGCTGGAGCCCACACGCTGGCCCAGCTGGATGAAGTAGATGTTGCAGCTGTTGCGCAGGGCCTCAGCCAGATTCTGGGCCCCGTGCGACTTTCTGCCGGCGCAGTGGTAGGTCTGCTTTGCCACGCTGTAAGCACCGGAGCAGTTCAGGGTGGTGTAATAGGTCGCCTTGCCGCTGTCCACACCCATGGCGGCGGTGATGACCTTAAACACGCTTCCGGGGTAGTACAGCTCGGTGATGGTCTTGTTCTTCCACTGGATATCCCGGTAGGTGCCGGTGTAGTCGGCCTCCGCATCCGCGATCTTCTGGCCGTTCTCGTCCCGCAGGTAGTTGCCGTTCTCATCTTTTTTGTAGATGGTGTACAGCTCCGGCTCGGCCTGCACCTGCTCCGTCAAGTAGGCCAGATTGGCGCTGAAATCCTGTGGGTCATTGGGGTCAAAGTCCGGCTTGGAGGCCATGGCAAGGATGGCACCGGTCTTGACGTTCATCACAATGGCGCAGCCGCGGTTCTCAACGGTGTTGGCCGCCACGGCCTCGTTCAGGTAGCGCTCCACCACCTCCTGAATGTTCACGTCCAGCGAGAGCACCAGATTGGAGCCGTCCTTGGCGGCGTAGGTGGTGGCGTTTTCATCGGCAATGGCATTGCCGTAGGCATTGCGCAGGGTGATGGTGCGGCCATTCACACCGGCCAGCGTGGACTCATAGGAGTTTTCCAGACCGTACACGCCCTGACCATCCGCATTGCAGAAGCCCAGCACGGCAGCGGCAAAGCGGCCGTAGGGGTAATCCCGCTGGAAGCCCTTGGAGGCCGACACCGACACCCGCCCCTTGCGGACAGTGGGGGTGCCGTCGTCGCTCTCCTGCTGGCCCAGACCCAGCTTGGCCAGAATCTTTTCCAGCGCACCGGCGGATTTTCCGCTCTTGCTGTGGGCCTTGTTGTAGGTCTTAACGTACTCCTCAATGGAGAGCTTGATGGCGTTGTTGACCTTGGTGGCCAGCACCTGATAGGAGCTTTCGTTTTGGGAGAGGGCATCGTAGACCGCCTGATACTGGGTCTGGTACTCTGCTGAAGTAGTGTCCACACTGTCCAGACTCTCGCCATCGCCCGAAAGCAGGCGCAGGGTGATCTGGGTGCAGACCTCCTTCATGGCGGCCTCATCGATGGTGCGGATCTCCGCCTTGGTGTCCTGATCGGTGGTGGTGGTATACAGGGCCGTGCTGTAGGAGGGGTCGGCCCAGATGGTCCAGACCACGCTGGTGGAGGCCAGCGTGATGCCGCTGGTGTCGTAGATCTCACCGCGGGTGGCCTGAATGGTGCTGTCCAGCAGCTGCTGCTCGGCGGCGTACTGGCGGTAGGTGGCACCGTCGCGGATCTGGATCTTGTACAGGCTGTAGATCACGGTCAGCGCGGCGACCACCACAAGAAGCACGGCGGCACCAAAGCTGATATGACGCAGCCGGGCACTGAGCCGTGCGTGCGGGTCCGCACTGCGGCGGCGGGCACTGTTCTTTTTGGGATTGGAGGATGGTGTTTGCATTGCGTACTCCCGAAGAAAACCGAAAAAGCGTGCGCTGCCGCACGCTTTTCGTTGTTTGGTTTATTTTGCCGTTCTGACAGAGGCAAGAATGGTCATTGCCCCATCGTGGAGCAGATCCGACCACTGCCGCACAGCGGATGCCTTGCGCACCAGAACGCTGCCCTCATCCAGCCGGATGTAGGTGATCTGGCTCTGGTCGATCTTCATCAGCCCCAGGCGGGTGGCGGTCTCCTCAACACTTGTGATGTTGGTGCGGCTGTTCAGGGCACTGTTGTAGTATGTATACTGGCTCTGTTCGCTCACAAGCTCTGCCTTGGCGCTCTGGATCTGAGAATTCAGCTCCACCAGCTGCGCCTCGCTCCACAGCAGGCTCACCGCAAAGCCCACCAGCAAAGCCGCGCCCACCAGCTGCAGCGCGTGCTGCATGGCGGCCCGCACGGGGTTCAGCCGCTTTTTGCCGCCCTTTTCTACCCGCAGCGGAACTTTGGGCTGCGCCTGCGGCGCTCTTCTGCGCCGAACCTCTGTCATATCGTATGCTGCCTGACCCATGGTGATCTCCTCCTCACATCTCCGGGGCTTTGCCGCCCTCAGATCTTTTCCAAAACCCGCAGGTGGGCCGAACGGCTGCGCCGGTTCTCTTCCAGCTCCTGCGTGTTGGCTTCAATGGGTTTGCGTGTGATCAGCTTTGCCTTGGCTTTGCCGCCGCAGACGCACACCGGGAACTCCGGCGGGCAGGTGCAGGCAGTGGACCAGCGGCGGAACTTGTTTTTGACCAGCCGGTCCTCCAGCGAGTGGAAGGTGATCACGCAAAGTCTTCCACCCGGTGCGAGATGCGCAAAAATGGTGTCCAGCCCCTCTTCCAGTGCGTCCAGCTCATGGTTTACCGCAATGCGCAGTGCCTGGAAGGTGCGGCGGGAGGGGTTTTTGTTCTTCCGGCGCTCCGCCGGGGGCATAGCGCTGGCCACGATATCCGCCAGCTGCAATGTCGTTTCAATGGGGGCAGTTTCCCGGGCTTCCACGATCCTGCCCGCGATCTGCCAGGCGAAGGGCTCCTCGCCGTAATCCCGCAGGATGCGGGCCAGCTCCTCCCGGCTCGACACCTTGTCCTTGTGCTGCAGAACGGCCCCCTTGAAATCGACCCGCTGGCCCATAATCGGGTGCAAAAGCCTGACCATTTCGGTCTTGGTGTAAGCCGTGCGGAAGATGATGAACAACTCCTTCTCCTTTATTTCATGGAGATGCTTGCAGTTGATCCCCGACGAAAGATAAATCTCCAGCAATTTCAAAAACAAATCGAGCGGTTCGCGTACGGGCAAAGCCTTAAAACTGGGATCAAAATTGCCTACACTCTCCAGATAATGCGACAGCATATATTTGTCGCACAAGGAGATATTATTGTGGAAAAAGGTCAGGTCGAGGTAACGTCCGGGCCGGATGACCGTACCCACATAAAGCGATGAAATGGGAATGAAAACAAACTCTCCGGCCCGAACCGATATCGCGCATTCGTTGTCTTTGACGATACTTACCTCCCCCTCCAGAATAAATATCAGATGATTGACTTTAACAGGCTCCTTCTGGTTGTTGAACCGTTTGCCTTCCGACATTTTCCCAAGCGTAAATCCCCCGAACGATTCGGTTTTGTAGTTCAGACACGAGGTGTGATCCGTTTTGTAATGCAACTGCATAATATTACCGTTTAAAAATAGCGTATTTCGCTGTGTCTGCCCGGCAAAAAAGGGTGCCACAGCGAGCATTATGTTTCACCATAATTTCACCGTTACAGCAATATAAAATACTGACAATAAAATAGAAACTAAATATATAGTGACACGCATGACGCAAGTTTAACATCGTGTGAATCGCCGTTTCCGGAAAGTGGGTTCCGAACGAATTATGTATCAATAATTCACAAGCAAAATCACACTTATTATCTCTATTGGAAATAGAGATTACAATAAAAACACACAATATGTTTTCGGATAAAATCGTCTGTGCCATCAGAGTTATGAATCTACTCGCCTACTCGCCACCAGGCCAAAGGAGTGCGCGGGGTATAGATGCGGGCTTCCTGAAGGAACTGCTCGGCGTGGAATACTCACTCTACAAATCCGTAATCAACACGCTCATCATCGGCAACATCTGTTACACCACGGCGCGCATGGTCTATCTCGGCAAAGGGGTCGAACGGGTGACTGTGTACGACCTGATGTACCTCTTCCACAAAGGGCTCCCCATGGGCGCCGCGACAGAGATCGACTGGAACAAAGGCGACTACCTGCACGACAGGCACTACGCGCGTCTGCGGCATCTGGAGACAGAAATCGAGGAAGAGCTCAGGCAGCGGCTGAAGAGCATGCACGTGCTGGCACTGCTCCACCCGGAAGCGGAAAACACGTCCGGGGAAGAAACGGGCCGCAGACCGGCCGACTCCCCCGGCGAAACGATCCGCGACCAGATTCCGGCACACGCGGACAGCCCACTGCCGGAACCCTCTTGAAAAAGATTCATTCCATTAACAAACAATATGTTTCACTAAAAGTCCCAAAATTCACTAAACCCCAATCTTATGAAGAAGAATTTTATCCTTGGATTAGCCGCAATAAGCATGCTGTCCTTTGCATCCTGCGAAACGGATCCCGCCGCCGAGAAAAACCCCGCAGACGACGTGGTAGAGGGCATCCCCACCACAGCCACGATCACGCTGACGAACGC
>ENA-OPVU01001324-OPVU01001324.1-human-gut-metagenome-genome-assembly--contig:-NODE-1324-length-12970-cov-7.939373_pt1 | contig 12970 bp, 9 predicted proteins | sample MGYA00241497_ERZ501986 | MGnify/ENA primary metagenome ERZ501986 (study PRJEB25962, sample SAMEA2042995) | human gut metagenome | biome: human gut; feature: human-associated habitat; material: faeces...
TCATGCCCTCGGTGACCATGGCCTGTGCCAGAACGGTTGCGGTGGTGGTGCCGTCGCCTGCTGCGTCGTTGGTCTTGGTAGCGACTTCACGCACCAGCTGTGCGCCCATGTTCTCGAACTCGTCCTTCAGCTCGATCTCCTTGGCAATGGTCACGCCATCGTTGGTGATGACCGGTGCACCGAACTTTTTGCCCAGCACCACATTGCGGCCCTTGGGGCCCAGGGTGATCTTAACGGTGTTTGCCAGGGTATCGATACCGGCACACAGTGCCTTGCGGGCATCCTCGCCCTGCTTGATCTGCTTAGCCATAATCAAATCGCTCCTTTAAAGCTCAATTTTCAAATATCAGAGGGGAAACTGCTCAGTCCTCAACGACTGCCAGGATATCGCCCTGACGGACGATGGTGCACTCTTCGCCGTCCACCTTGACCTCGGTACCGGAGTACTTGCTGGTGAGGACCTTGTCGCCGACCTTCACAGTCATCTTGACTTCCTTGCCGTCCACAACGCCGCCGGGGCCGACAGCGATGACCTCAGCCACCTGGGGCTTTTCCTTAGCACTGCCGGTCAGGATCAGACCGCCCTTGGTGGTCTCCTCAACCTCAACAGCCTTAATGACAACACGGTCTGCAAGAGGAATGATCTTCATAGTTCTTGCCCTCCTATAGTAAAAATATAATTTAAAACTTTGCTGTGTCCAAAGGGCCTCGTGTCGGTTCTTTGGTTCTTTAGCACTCCATTTCTCTGAGTGCTAAGTGTATTGTACTCATCTTGACCCAAAAAATCAAGACCTTTTTTGCTTCTTTTTGTTAAGATTTTGTGACTTTCTATTTTATTATCGTACCTACGCAATATTTATTCAAAAATGTACGAATAATGTACGTACCGTCAACTTCTTACCCCGCTTTAGCACTCCGCTCATGCTAAAAATAAAAGTCCCTGCAACTTTCGCTCACAGCTCCCACTCAGAGCCATAAACGATCGTTGCAGGGGCTTTCTTCATCTTACCGGTCACTCCATTTTGAATTTTCGGCAGTTCCTGCCTTCGGTGAGTGCCAGATGAACTATTTTCAGGCAGTGCAGAAGAAACATTCAGCGTTGGATACGTGTGTGGATCACGTTTTCCGCTTCTGCCCTGCCCAAAATATCATTTTTACTTTCCGCTCTTTGCCTTCAGGCGGTCGTACTCCTTGTCGGCCGCAATGGCTTCCTTCGTAAAGGAATTGTTCTTCCACCATGCGACAAGTGCCGCAATGGTCGTGATGCCAGCCGTCACCAGCTGCTCCACAGTGGTGCTCTCGATGGGCAGCGGGCTCTTGCCCATGGCGCTCAGCATCTGGTTGGTCAGAGCCAGCAGAAGAACGGCGGTACGTGCAATGGTGCCTGCAGTAATGTTGAAATTCATACGTTGCTCCTTTCGTGTTCGTATTCATGTACTTCGATGTCGGACATTCTGTGGTTCAACACCTGAATGTCTCTCTGGATGACCGGGATCTTCTCCGCAAAACCGTTGTGCTTGCGGACTTCCCGGGTCAGCTCCTCAATTTTGTATTCCATCACGGCATTGGAACGCGAGTTTGCGATCAGTACGCCGATCAGGGTCACAACACCGCTGAGGATGGCGGCAATGATGCTTTCCATCGGCGCTCACCCCTTCCAGCGGCTCTTGGCTTTGCGCACGTCCACATGCACCCAGCCGTTGGCGCGTCCCAGACCGGGCGGGTAAATGCCGCAGCCACCGGCGTTGCCCAGCAGCTTGTCCGCGTAGGCATACACCTGCTCCACGCTGACGCCCTGCACCTGAATGTCTGCCGCTTTGCCGTACAGATGCTGGCTGAACTTTGCGGCATTCTTCTGCTTTGCGTTCCAGCTTGCCGTGCGGAACCCACTCGTGATGGTCACAGGCTTGCCAAAGTGCGTACGGATCTTCTCCAGCACCTCCACAAGCGCCGTGTCAATGAACACCGGGTCGCTGCCGTCACGGCAGTAGAACTCGCGCACCTTGAAATGCTCCGAGAGCTTTTCGTTTCCATTTTTCAAAATGGAATACGCTTCCAAACTCAAATATCATCCTTCCTTTCATTTTCCAAGCCGGAATGCTCCTTCTACCCGTTTCAGCGGCTTTACCTCCACAGGCAGGGTATCATTGCACAGCATCGCCGCCACCGGCTTTGCTGCAGCATGCGCTGTGATCTTGATATTTCCCGTCACCGATGCCATTTTGATTTGTGCGCTCGCGTTGTCCTCTGCCATAACAACACAACTTCCGGTCACATCCGTGCCGCCCATCTCTACGGTAAGTTCCAGCATTTCCTTCTCGCTGTCGCCTACGTTGAACACATTTTGGTAGCTCATGCCGGCAACGATGCTCCCCACCGGGTTTGTCTCGCTCACGCCGTCCAGTGCCCGCTCAATGGTAAAGCTCTCGTAAGCGCCTACCGTCACGGCGCACTCGGCTTTCACGCCGCCGCACTCTGCCGTCACCACCGCTGTGCCTTTCCGCAGGGCCAGAATGGTCCCATTTTGAGTAATTTTCACCACGTCCCGCGGTTTCGCGGTCACGTTCATCTTGCGGTAGAACGTATTCGTCGGCCCAACGCCCACCAGCAGCTGGTACTCCATGCCTCTGTTCAGCTTCAGATCGTATACGTTCAGCGCCACGGCTTCCACCTTCAGGGTGTACATGGTCGGGTGCAAGTTGTACTCCAGCGTGATCTTCGAGTGCCCCTTGTCGCTTTTGAACTGGTCCACCCACAAGAGACCCGAATAATAATGGCTGGGATTGTCCTCCAGCGCAAACCGCACCCGCTGTCCCTTCAAGGTCTCGCAGATGGTCGTGTACGCGGTCTCCCAGTCCCAGCCGGCATAGTCGTTTTCGAGGTAGAACTCAATTTTTCCGGTACGGTCATCGTAGGTAGGGCGGTTTGCAGGGGTACGGCTGTAGTCCAGTGCGCCGTCTCTGCCGGGCACAGTCACGAATTTCGTCCGCTCAATGGGCGGTGCGATCACCGGCCGCGAGGAAGGGATCAGCTTCCAGTCGTCCCAGGTGTCAATGTAGTCGTCGCCTACATTTATAATAAGAGAATGGTACATTGATCCTCCTCACTTGTTGATGTATCCAATGGTGGACTGGATCGCGTTCCACGCCTTGCCCGCCGTTGCAAAGTTGCCCGCCTGCAAAGACGAGAGCTTTGCCGTGGTCGCGCCAAAGGTAAAGTCTTTCTGGTCCAGCTCATGCAGCGGGATCACTTCCTTCGTGCAGGGCAGCCAGTCATCGATACTGTGCGGTTCCGCGAGCACGTACGTCTCCTTCATAAAGTCCAGCCGGTCGGTGTCCACGCCAATATCACACAGGTCTGCAGCGTTGATCTGCACACTTCCGGTGAAACCGCTGTACTTTTTCAGCTCGTCCGTGGCCTTCTTCAAAAGGCTGTCTCCCGTGGAATCGGTTCCTTCCACCACAAGGACGCGCTGGCACAGGCCGTACTTCTTGATGGATTCTCCGTTGTACGCTTCCCGCGAGATGGGGTTCGTGGTCTGCCAGAAGAGCCATCCGCTCGTGTACCAGCCGTATGCCTTCACCGAGTTCACGATGTCCCCGGCCTTGATGTAGTACGAAATGTCCAGCAGGTTCTTTCCAAGCTCGATCACCTGATCGGTCTTGTCGTTCAGTTTTGCCAGATAGTCCAGATATCTTGTGTAAACGCGCACGCCGTCCACCATTTTGATTTCTTTGCGCAGGCGCAGATATCCGCCGTACTTCCCGGTCAGGCTGTTCGTCAGTACGCTCCAACAGTCGCTGATGGCCTTGGTCTCCTTGTCCGTGTCGCTTTCCGGCTTTTCCACGGTCACGTTTCCGGGCAGGAACACCTTGCCTTCGCCCTTGAAGCCGATGTGTTCTTCCGGGTCGTCCTCCACGGTCAGCGCCAGTGCCAGCAGTTCGGGTGCCGTGTAGAACTTGTTCTCCACCTGACAGTCTCTGTCCTGCAAGTATCCAAACTCGCTCTCGCAGGTCACTTCCATGTCCAGCTCAAAGTTCTTTTCCGTTTCAGTGATGTAGCCCATAAAGATCTCGCGGCCGTCCTCTTCTATGCTGACTACCGGCTTTTTCAGCTCCAGCTTGTTGTAGAACGGGTTCGAGACGGGCACTGTAAAGGTAAACGAGCTGATCGCGTTGGCTTCCAGTGTCACTTCCGGGTCAAGGATCACCGGCGCATTCTCGTTAAACGGATCGTCCAGAATGTTTCGCTCTGTCCAGTAGTAGCTCTGTCCATCCGCCGTGCCTTTGATCTGCCCGATGTACACCACGTACCCGGATGAACGGATGCGGTTCACCTTGCAGCTTTTCCGGTTGGTGGTCCGGCCGTCGCTGGCTTCTACCGTCAGGGTATAGTCGGTGTTCCAGTCAAAGCTTTCCAGCTCTTTCTGTGATATTTCAAACCGGTATACTCCATTTTGAATTGCCGTAAACGTCCTGTGCACTTCGCCGTTCAGCTTTTCGGTCACGGTAATGGTGTTGCCATCTGCATCATAAACGCGGTACGGCAGCCCGAACTTTCCCCACCGCCCAAATACGCCGTTCATGCCAAAGTAGTTGCTCTGGATCTCCGGTCCGCTGTTGGCTGTCAGACATCCATTGTCGTCCACCGTGGCGTTCTCGTCCACGCAGAAACATACGAGAATATTCGGGCTGGAAACTCCCCACTGTCCCGTTGTCGTATCCCAGTAGGTGTTAATGTACCCCGGCGACCCGGGGTCGGCACCTCTGCCGTGCTTCACGTAAAGGCTCAGCGCCTCTCCGCGGGTGTTATCGTCATACTCGTAGTTTTTGGTGCTTCGCGTGCTGAACACATATGTCCACAGGTCGTAGATGTTACTTCCTTCGGTAATATCCGCCCTGCCGCCGCTCAGACTATCCTCAAAAAATCTTCGGATTCCAGTAAACAGCGCCGTATCTCCGCTGAAGTCTACTGCCCTCGGCACAAAGAACCGCTGCTCTTCCAGCGTACCGCTCTCACTTGAACCATAATCATACCGGATCGTCACCGGCACGATGGTCTTCAGCGTGTCCTCACTCAGTCGTGCTGCGTAGGTGTTTTCCAGCCAGTTGCGCAGGGTCGGCTCGTTCTTCCACGAAACATCTTTCTCGTTGTTGCCCCACTGCACTGCGTCTTTCAGCAAGGTGGTGCGCATCAGCAGGGTCTTACCCTTGCCGTTCAGGTCTTTTTCGTAGTTGTGCTTGGCCACCACAAACTTTGCTGCAACGCCGTCCTCGTACACTTTCAGGGTATCACCGGGGTTCAGTTCTTTGATGATCGCCATTTTCTCACTTCACTTTCGCTGCAGTCAGCCGTCCCATCCGGTCGTCGATGTAGCCAATGGCCTTTCTGCCGTTGATGGTCACGCTCATGCCCTTGATGCTATCGGCCACGCCGTCCATGTGCCCGGCCAGTGCGTTGATGGCACGCAGAGTGTCCTCATTTCCGGCGCTCTTCAGTCCATTTTGAAGCTGCACTTCGGCATCGATCTTGTCTGCAAGGTTCCGGCTCACGTCTCCGTCAAGGCTCAGCGATTTTGTCGCCGCAAAGGCATTGTCGATCTCGTCCGCACCTTCCAGCACGTTGGTCAGGTCCACCACGGGCACGATCTGGGGCGTGTACTCGTAGTCGTCGCCCATCACCTTGCTGATGGTCCCAAGCGAACCCTTCGCAATGTCCATGGCGTTCTCGGTCATGTCGCTCACGGCATCGTCCACAATGGGCGCATCTTCCTTCACGCCATCGCTGATGCCCTTGTCGATCTCCGAGCCAACGTCCTTTGCGCCAGTGGCCTTTTCCTTCTTCCGACTGCTGATAAACCACGCAATACCGCCGATCAGTGCCGCGATAGCTGCAATAATACCCACCACAATCAGCAGTTCCGGCAGCACCGCCAGTATGGAAGCGCCCAGCCCGCCCAGTGCTTCGCCAATGCCGCCAACTGCCATTCCTGCACCGGCTCCTGTCGTTCCCAGCTGTCCAAGCATGGGCAGCAGTCCACTCAGGGAATTGCCGACATTTGCCGCGGCTGTCCCGATGTTGGCAAGCTTTCCTGCAAGGTCTCCATTTTGAATTCCGGAAAACAGCTTCAGCAGCATGTCTCCTGCCCCTCCGGTCAGCTGCTTTCCGGTGTCCGTAAACAGCAGATCGATCAGTCCCGTTGCCGCCGAAATGATGGCGCCGGCGTAGTCTCCCTGCATGGCAGATGCAATGGCCGAGACGAATTCCGTCCCGATCTCCATGCCTTCCTCGCTGAATGCCGCCTTGAATACGGTGCTCAGGGTGTTCGTCATCTCCTCGCCCATGGCTCCGGAGACCTTCGTCCACACCTCGCTGCACGCATTGCTGATGGGCACCCAGTTCTTCTGGATGGCATTGGCAAGCTTTACCACCGCGCTTTTGGCGCTGTCCTCAAGGCCCATGGCATCTGCCAGTGCCCCTGCAAAGCTCACCATAGAACTGCGGGAGGAGAGCAGCTGGTCCTTCAAGTCGTTCACGTCGTCTTTGCTCAGCGGATTGCCATTCAGGTCTTTGCCGTCCGCCAGCTGCTGCTGGATGAGCCGGGTCTTTTCCAGCTCGGCATTCATGTTCTGCAGCGCTTCCACTGTGCCCAGAATGCTGGTCGTGATGCCCTGATACTTCGCTTTTCTTGCCTCAGCGCTGTTTTCGCCGTACTGCTCCACCGCCTGCTTGTAGGCGTCCTCACGGTCTTTCAGGCTGCCGTCGCCGTAGATGCTCGTCAGCAGGTCCATCCGACTCTGCATCCGGCTCTGTTCGTCCTTGATGATGGAAAGCTGCGCATCCAGCTTGTTAAGCGACTGCTTTGCAATGTCATTTTGAAGCTGCAGGCTCTCGGTCTGTGTATCCAGATAGTCGTTCCAGGCCTCTTTTGTTCGCAGGTCGCTTTCGCCGTATTCCTTCCGCAGGGTGTCCCACTGCTCCTTCGCCTTGGCTTCCTTCTTCTGCTTCAGTTCCAGCTCGTTCTTCTGGTACTCGGTCTCCCGGTCGATCTTGTCCAGCTTCGAGGCCGTGCTGTCGTTCTGGGCCGTCCAGAGGTTATACTCTTTTTCCAGTGTACCAAGGTCGGTGTCATACCGCTTCGTGATGTCTTCAAACAGGCCGGTGTACTGGTCTGCCTGCAATTTCGCAAGGCTGGTCTTTTCGCTCAGCAGGCTGGCGTAGGCTTCCTTGGTCTCGGTCTTGTCCGCGCCCCAGCGCTTCAGCATTTCGTCGTACTTTGCCTGTGCAATGGCCACCCGGTCGGTCTGGTTCGCAATTTCTGCCGCCGCGTTCTCCATCTTCTTCGCCAGCAGCGTGTCCTCGTCCGCGCTGTATTGGTTCTCGGTCTGCCACAGCTCGTACTCGCTGTCCAGTGCTTCCCGTGCCGCCTTGTTTGCTTCCAGCTTCGGCTTGTACTTTTCCTCGATCTGCTGGGCCACGGTCTTCTTCGTGCCGGAGCCGGAGGATTTTTTGGTCTTGCCAGTGGTTGTACCGCCAGAACCGGTGGGGCTCGTATCTCCAGACCCAAAAAGTGTTCCAAGAATATCTTCCGCAGCATCATCTGCCACGGTATTCGGAGTCACATTCCGGTACTTGCTGATCTCTTTTTCGTACCACTCGTCAAACCAGTCGTCTTTGGAACCAGTTCGGATGTTCTTCGCCGCGCCAAGTCCGTTATAGAAACTGCTGGCTGCATCGCTGCCTTTGTTGAACATCCAACTGTTCAAACCATCAAACGTACCGGAAAGTCCAGATTTTACATTTTCACCAAATACCTTGGTTCCAGCATTCAGCTTCGCAATAGATGCTGTTCCATTCAGTCCATTTATAAGACCCGGTGCAAACCACTGGCCGAGCTTCCTCATCCAGGTCGAAGGCGAATTGATTCCAAACGCATTCCGAAAGAAATCCTTCACCTTATTGCACAGAGTCTGAACACCGTTGTTTGCAATCTGCACTGAAGCTCCAGTATTCAGGCCATTAGCAAGTCCCTGAGACATATATTCTCCGATTTTGCCAAAGAAGCCCGAAATCGTGCCAAGCAAGCCGCCAAACATGTTTATCGGATTGAGATGTTCCGAAAGCCATGCAACAATATTTCCCAGCAGTTCACTCAGTGCGCCTTTGATGCCGCCTCCCTCACCGCCACCATCCCATGCCCATGCGATCAGATTGATAATGGTCTGGATCACTACAGTGCCCAGCGTAAACAAAGCCTGTCCAATAGGCTCACTGCACTGTACGATAACATTGCAAATGGCCACGATAAGCTGAGCAAGTGCATTGCCGATTGCAGGAACGGCCTGCGCAATTGCGTTGCATACCGCTACAATAATTTCAGCGACTGCAATAGCAATGCTTCCAGCTGCTGTTCCAAGCCCTGCGATTACTCCAGCGATAAAAACGCCAATTGCAGAGCCAAGCGTTCCAAGTGCCACGACAAGTGCTTCCATCTGAAGAGGCATTAGACTTACTGCTGCCATCGTTCCAAGCAGCAATGCAAAGCTTCCTGCCAGCAAACTCAGAGCTGCAGAAACAGCAATGACGATTGGACCGGCAAGCGACATTGTTCCAACAGCAATCGCAAAAATGCCAAGTGCCCCGCCAACTGCGAGTAATCCATGCCCGATCTCTTCAAGTGACATTTCGCCAAGAGATTTCAGCGGAGAAACGAGAGCATTCAACACAACCGACATGATAAGGAACGAGGTTGCACTGCCAAGAGAGCCTTTTACAAGAGTCAGTGCGACGCCCATTTCAATCAGTCCGCCTGCCATTGCTGCCAGTGCCACGCCGATCTGACCAAGTGTCATGCCGCCGAGGTTTGCCAGAGCATTGGATAGAATCAACAGTCCTCCGGACAAAATAGTTAAGGCAGTTGCTGTTGAAAGCACATGTTCTGCCGAGTTGGACAGCATGTTGAAAACCGCAATTTCGCCAAGAATCGCACCCAGTGCACCAATTCCATTCTGGAGTTCGTCTACCGGCATCTTGCTGAATGCTGACACTGATTTTTCCAACACACTCAGTGCTGCTGCCAGGACCAAAATTCCAACTGCTTTTCCTGCCGTCAGTCCGCCAAAATTACTCAGCCCCGAAAACGCAGCAACTTCCGCCAGCAGTCCTGCTACGGCAATAAGACCCTTCTCAATTCCATCCCAGCCAAGGTCAGCCAACTGTTCTACTGCTTCTGCAAGGACACGAACTGCCGCAGCCATTGCAAGCATACTCATGGCATGCTTAGCACCATCTTTTGCCCATTTTGAAATTGCAACTTGTGCGACAACCAATTCTGCTATCACCGCGCCCAATGCGATAACTGAAGTCAGAAGCTTTCCGGTTTCAATTTCAGAAATCTTCTTCAGCGCAGACGTAAGGATCATAACACCTGCTGCCATAACGACCATTGAACTGGTGCCTTTGCCAACTTTTTTGGTTTTTTTCGCAATTTCGTCATAAATTGCAAGCGCCACAAGCAGTTCAGCAAACAGCGCAATCATCGCTCCCGTAGATGCAGCCAACCGTTCTGGCTTCACCAGCGAAAGCACAACAAGTGACCCCGCAAGAATTGCCACAGCGGTCGAAATTGTCTTGAGCGTTTCTGCGTTCTTGTTGTTTTTCCATGCAGTAACAGCTTCTCCTAACTTGTTAAGAAGTTCTGCCACACCCCCGATTGTGTCTTTAACGGTAGAGCCGATATCTTTAAAGGCTTCCAGAAAGCCCTTAATGCCTGCAATGAGCCCGGCAATCATTCCAGCATTTGCAAAGCCCCAAAGTGCGTTGCCATTCAGATTGCCAAAAGCACCGGATGCACCGCTGCCCAGTTCTTCAAAAATCTCCCCGATTTTATCAGCAAGCCATTTCAGCTTTGGTGTGATGAAAGAAATAAAATTTTCAAACCACTCGCCAAGGGTCTTTAACGGGTCGAACACGACAGAGACGTTATTCGATACATTAGTCAATACCCCTGCAAAAGCCTGCATTCCTTCAGACACTTTTCCGATGATCCAGTAAATACCGTCCAGTGTCGTCTTAAACGCCCTAGAGTTATTGACCGCATTGGCCATCTCAACCAAGCAATCGCCCAGTGCCGCCGTAATGCTTAAAAATCCACCAGCAAGTGGAGATACAGCATTGAATGCTTTTCCCAGAGCCTTACCAATGGTTAAAAGCATATTTTTTCCAACATTCAGCACTGCAAAAATGCCGCTGAATGTTCGTTCGATTTTATCTGCTGTCTCGTCACTAATGCTGAGATTTGCAGTAAACTCATCAATTGATTTTGCAATGTTGTAGACCTGATCGGCACTGATAGGCGAGAATATCTTCTGCCAGGCACGTGCTACCGGCTCCACAACTTTTTCAAGTGCCTCAAAGACATTCCAGATGGACTCGATCAGATGCTCCCGACCGGAGAGTTCACCGATTTTCTTGGAGTAAATATCAAGATCCAGGCTACCGTCTGCAACCTTCTGGTTAACTTCCTCAAAGCTCTTTGCCAGAGACCTCACCTGAGCGGGGTCGAGTTTTTTGGCTTTTAGTGCATCGTCACTCAAAGCCCCTAGCGCTGAAAGTTGCTTATACGATTCTTTCAAACCGTCTTGAAGCTGCTCAGCAGAAACCCCGCCCTGCTGCAAAGCCTTGGCAAAACTTCCTGCATCATCAATTTGTTTTTGACTGATTGAGCCGTTTGCAAGCATGACTTTTTCCAGCATCTGACTATAAAAGTCAGCGCTGTTACCCAATGCGGTATTCAATTGCTGCCAACCGCTATTCAGACCTCCCGCCAATACCGTATTACGGGCTTCAGACGATTTGTTGATAAGATCTGAAAAGACGTCACTGAATCTTGTGAAAAGCTCTTTCGCCTCTTCATAGTCACCAATAATCGTTTGCCATGTCTGAGTCCATCCAGACTGCAGCGCTTCGGTCAAAGTATCTTTCAACTGACTGAACGTTTTGACTTTTGTTGCAGCGTCATTTGCAGTCTTGCCCATCTCCATGATTTTCTTGATCTGCTCATCGGTGTATCCAATGGACTTCAAGGTTTCCTCATTGAGATCGCCAGTGAACTTCTGAAGAGTTTCAGTCAAAATAGACGAAGTCAGCCATCCCTTGGATAAGGTCTCACGGAAGGAACCTTCCTTTTTTATCATGCTATCAATGGCAATACCATGCACACGAGCTGTTTCTTTCAAGGCATCCTGAAACACCTGACCGCCCATACCAGCATTGACTACGGAGTTCCAATCCTGTAATTTCACAGTACCGGATGCGAGTGCCTGTGAGAGCTGATACATGGCTGTACTAGCCTGCTGGCTGGTCGAGCCAGATACAGCTGCAAGGTTTGCAATACCCTTAATAGCTGAAACGGAAGTATCCAAATCAACGCCTGCCGCTGTAAACGTACCAATGTTACGGGTCATTTCCGTAAAATTGTAAATCGTCAGGTCGGCATAGTGATTCAGCTCATCCAGTGCAGCATTGACTTGGTCCAACGTAGTGCCTTTGCTTGATGTATTGGCCAGAATCGTCTGAACTGCATTGATCTGCGTTTCATACTCCTGAAAGCCACTGATAATAGGATCAAGCGATAATGCTTTGACAAGCCGCTCACCGGCATCAACTGCCTGATTTGTAATCCGCATCAGCGCAGTTACGCCAATCACCTCGACAGCCGAGAATTTTTGGCTCAGACTATCCAGAGCATTCAGCAACGCATTGAATTTTACCTTTTCTGATGCATCTGAGACTTTCTCAAAGCCTTTTTCCGCTCCTTTGAACATCAGTTTTTCGTTGAGTGCCGTCAAGCTTCGCATTGTCTGCTGAACTTTGCTTTCAAACAATGCGTTGTTGAACCGCATCTCTACGACGCGTTCATCTACTTCTTTGCTCAAAGATTTCGCACCTCCTTCCACAATTCATTGGCCAGAGCAGAAAAAATCGGAGCCAAGGCAGGGTTAATATAATCTACCCCCTGCACATAGGCCCCGTTTCTTGTCCCGTGTCCGTATTGTAAGATCACCGCAATGGGCACTCCATCCACAATGTTAGAGTTCTGCCAACAAAGCGTGATCCCGCTCTTGTCCATTTTGATTTCGTAGCTCCAGCTTGCCGCCGTCTTTCCAGTGGCTTTCGGGGTGGCATCTGCAAGTCTTTCTACACCCAGCTTTCCGTATTTCTCAAGGATCGGCCGCACGTTCCAGCTCTTGATGTGGCTGAAAAAGGTCAGGCTTTTCTTAAAGTCGCCTTTCTGCCGGATCTCAATTACATTGCTCAAAAGCACTTACCCCCTCGAGTGAAACTTCGCCCTGCGCTGTGCGTTCAGCGCCCGAATGTGCGCCGCCTGCTCGTGCCTGCCCATCTTCTCGGGCGGCAGGTTCTCTTCCCCGCAGGCTCGGATCAGTGCCAAAAGCCGGTTCAGGTGCCACTTTTCGCACTCGAACGGGATGCCGTAGCTTGCCATGGCGGCATAAAACAGGTCTGCCGTCTGGTAGCGTGCACGCTTCTTGCCGCCTTTGCGGTCTTTAAAGGTCGCGGCCGTCATCGGGTCGCTCATATATCGTTGAATGGCCAGCCAGTCTTCCCGCCGCAGTCTTGCGTATACGGTCGGGTCCACACCCTTTGTCAGAGTCATGCATCGGACGAAATCAAGCGTTTCTTCGCGTGTTTTCTTCACGTTTTCATCCAAGTACGGCTTGTGCCACTTGCTTTCCCATTTAGACAGGGAGAGCAGGCTGTATTCCAACCTCAAAGTTACCGGCTTGTCGTATACGAACATGTTTGTTCGCTCATCCCAGCGTTCTTCGCCGGGAATATGCAGCTCCAGCATTCTTTCACTCCCCCCTGTGCTCTTAAATGCGTGTCTTTTCAGACAAAAAAATCATAACCCCGCGTGAAAACGCGGGGTTTGCAGAACGGCCCCATAGGG
>ENA-OPVU01001328-OPVU01001328.1-human-gut-metagenome-genome-assembly--contig:-NODE-1328-length-12929-cov-4.243126_pt1 | contig 12929 bp, 11 predicted proteins | sample MGYA00241497_ERZ501986 | MGnify/ENA primary metagenome ERZ501986 (study PRJEB25962, sample SAMEA2042995) | human gut metagenome | biome: human gut; feature: human-associated habitat; material: faeces...
TGTATGTGCCCATCACAACCTTCAATATCGGCTACCCCGTCGAGCGGCCTTGGAAACGATTGCCTTACTATTATAGCACGATTCCGACAGAATGCAAGAGGGAAAATAAAGTTTTTAGCATACAAAAAGTCCCCTGCACTTTCATGCAGAGGACTTTAACGGTTTTACCTTATGCCGTCAGGCCATCAGTGGATGAACACAGGACCCAGCGGGTTGGTGATGGGGCTGACGTAGCCGCCCAGCAGCTTGGGGATCGCCAGGCTGATGTCGGGCACGAAGGTCAGCAGCAGCAGTGCAACGAACATGCACAGGTAGAACGGCAGGGTCGCCTTGACGACCTTTTCCATCGGGCGCTTTGCAACGGCAGAGCCGATGAACAGCACAGCGCCGACAGGAGGAGTCAGCAGGCCGATGCCGCAGTTCAGAACCACGATGATACCGAACTGGATGGGATCGATGCCGATGGAGGTTGCGATGGGCAGCAGGATGGGAGTAGCGATCAGGATGATGGGAGCCATATCCATGATGCAGCCCAGAACCAAGATGATCAGGTCGATCAGCAGAGCGATGATGTAGGGGTTATCGGTGACGCTGGTGATGGCATTTGCAGCCAGATCCGGCACATGCAGCATGGTCAGGCAGTTGCCGAAGACTGCAGAGGTGGCGATCAGGATCAGCACGATGGACAGAGTGTTCACGCACTCATCCAGTGCATGCCAGACACCCTTCCAGTCCAGACCCTTGTAGACGAACACCGACACGAACAGAGAGTAGATAACTGCAATAGCTGCAGACTCGGTAGCGGTGAACACACCGCCAACAACGCCGAACACAACGATAATAACAGCGGCCAGTGCCCAGATGGAAGTGCCCAGCTGCTTAACGAAGCCCTTGATGCTGAACGGAGAGCCCTTGGGGTAATTCTCCTTGACCGAGATGATGTAGGAACCGATCATCAGGACGATGGCCAGCAGAGCACCGGGCAGATAACCTGCCAGGAACAGGCTGCCGACCGAGATGCCGCCGGCAGTGGTGGCATAAATGACCATGTTGTGGCTCGGAGGAACCAGCAGACCCTCGCAGGAGGAGGTGATGGTAACAGCAGTGGAGAAGTCGGCATCGTAGCCCTGATCGACCATCATGGGGATCATGATGGAGCCGATGGAAGCGGTATCTGCAGATGCAGAACCGGAAATACCGCCGAAGAAGTAGGAAGCAACGATGTTGACCATTGCCATGCCGCCGCGCATCCAGCCCACGCAGGCATCAGCCAGAGCGATCAGCTTTTCAGAAATGCCGCCGGAGCCCATGAGTACGCCCATGGTGATGAAGAACGGCACGGCCATCAGGCTGAAGGAAGAGATGCCCTTGACCATCAGACGGCAGACATCGGTCAGTGCCTGACCCTGCACCATCATGCACAGCACGCTGGAAAGACCAACGGCGTATGCAATGGGGAAACGCAGGAAGATCATTACAAAGAAGCTGACAAGAAGGACAATGATTGCCAGTGTCTGAACTGTCATATTACACTTCCTCCTTTACAAAAATGCTCTTGATGTGGTTGTACAGTGCCTCGATCTCGAAGATGATCATGGCAACACCGGCCAGCGGCACCGGGAAGTACATCCAGAAGCGGCTCAGCCAGGGCATGGACACGTAGAAGCCGCGGCCGCCCAGAGTGGTGGCATAGTTCCAGCCGACCACCATCATGATGACACCCAGAATGCACACGGCAAGATCGGCCAGAATATCCAGCACCTTGACGGCGATTTTGGGCAGATACACGTCAAACGCAGTCATGCGGATATGGGCACCGCGGCGGATGGCCAGAGCAGCACTCAGCACGGCCATGTAGCTCATACAGGTCAGCACAACCTCTTCCGACCATGCCGGGTCCGGGATGAACGAGACGTAACGACCGATGACCGACATGGTAGTGATGAGGATATCTGCGATCAGCAGCAGCTTGCAGATAAACAGGACCACTTTGTAGGTGATGTCGTACACCGGCTTGATCTTATCCAAAGTGGTAAAGATTTTCGGCATATGAATTCCTCCATATAAAAAGCCCGGCAGGTCTGCGGGCGTATCCCGTAGTCCCCCGCCGGGCTTATGTACTACTTCAGGACAAAGGCGCTGTTATCAGCCCTTCATATCCAGCAGCTTCTGGTACAGCTCAGCCTGATCCGAGGTGTTCTCGCTGATGACCTTAGCGCAAGCCTCCTGCCAAGGAGCCTTATCGGGGACATCGACGACGTTGCAGCCAGAGGACTTCAGCTCGTCGAGGACCTTGTTCTCAGCGCTCTCGGACAGGTCAGCGTTGAAGGCCTGCGTATCAGCACCGGCCTCCATGATGGCAGCCTGCTGGTTCTCGGTCAGCTTAGCCCAAGCGTTGTCGGTGATGACGGCCTGGATAGCGCCCAGAGTGTGGCCATCGAGGATCAGGTTGTTTGCGACCTCGGGGAAGGCGTTGGACTTGTAGTTTGCGATGGGCTGCTCAGCGCCATCGACAACGCCGGTCTGCAGTGCGCTGTACAGCTCACCGAAGGAAACGACGGTGGGGTTAGCGCCCAGACCCTCGACCAGGCCGTTCATGACGGGGTCGTTGGACACGCGCAGCTTCAGGCCCTTGAAATCATCAATGCCGGAAACAGGGTTGACCGTGAAGAAGTGACGGAAGCCCTCTTCGCCGTAGAAGACACCACGAACGGGCAGGCCCAGCTCCTGAGGCTCGTTCAGGAACTCAGGTGCCAGATCGCTGTTGGCGAAGTTCCAGAAGTGTGCGCGGTTCTCGAAGGTGAAGGGGATGGACAGCAGCTTGGACTTGTTGCAGCCGTAGCTGGTCAGTGCAAAAGCGGAGATACGGCTCATATCGATGGAGGTAGAACCGCCCAGGATTGCGTCCAGAACGTCGTTCTCAGAACCCAGAACGCCGGAAGCCTGCACGTCGATGACGACGGAACCGCCGGTCAGCTCCTCGACCTTCTCCTTGAAGTGGGTAGCGGTCTGACCAACGATGGTATCCAGCGGGTTGACCTCGGCGTAGACCAGAGTCACCTTGGGATCGTTTGCAGCAGCAGTAGCATCACCAGCAGCAGAAGCTGCGGTGGAAGAAGCTGCGGTAGAGGTGGAAGCAGCAGCAGAATTGCTGGAGCCACCACATGCGGTCAGAGCCAGAGCAGCGGCGGAAACACCGGCTGCTGCCAGAAAGCTGCGACGAGTGATCTTTTTCATAATAAATCGTCCTCCTTAAATCTCCCGAACAGCACGGTCTGCACAGGACCCGCATGCCGTTCATTTACTGTACACACTTTAGCAAATTTTTTTAAACGAAACAAGGGCTTTCAAAAAATGTCCTGTTTTTTGAAAAAATGTCAGAATTTCTTTTGTGAAAAATGCCAAGTGCTTTGCTTTTTGTTTGTGCACCTTCGCCTAACAGATGGATACATTTCTGTATTCCAGATAGAAACAAAGTGCTGGATGCCCTCCCCTTTGGGGTACAGAGCACACAGCACTTTGCCGGTTCTTTTTTCTGTTTTCCTGATTTCTTTGCCCATCTTTTCCGGGCTTTTCTGTGGGGCTTATGCCTGCCGGATGCGGGCGATCAATTCGCCCTGCTGGGCAAACCGATCATACATCGGCTGCACAGCAGCACGGAACCTTGCCTTTTCTTCTTCGTCCAGCTCTGTCACCTCAATGCCTGCTGCACGCAGATCACTTTCCGATTCCGCCTCCTGCTGCGCCCAGAGCCTGCGCTCCACCTTGGCGCTCTCCCGGGCACACAGGCGGATGATCTCCGGGTAGCGCTCGTCCAGTGCGGCCAGCTTTTCCATCACAGCAGGGCTTGCAAGCTGCACCTCCGGCACGCGGGTATGCTCATCCTTTAAAAAGTAAGGTGCCACCTCGTAGTGACCCATGGCTTCGTAGCTGGGCCAGTTGTTCTCTGCGCCATCGATCTCACCGTTGTGCAGGGCGGCATACACCTTGCTGTACACTACCTTTACCGGCTTTGCGCCGAGGTCGGTGATCATTTCGCTCATCATGTCCGATTCCTGCACGCGGATGGTCAGGCCCTGCAGATCTGCAAGGCCTGTCACCTTCTGCCGGGTGTAGATGCTGCGCACACCGGCATCGAACCAGGAAAGGCCGGTCAGCTCCAGCGACTCCAGCGTGGAGAGGAACTCGTCGCCGATAGTCCCATCCAGCACGCGCCACATCTGGTCAGCGTCGGTGTAAAGGTACGGCAGCTGCAAAACGCTCAGCGCCGGCTCGTACTCTGCCAGCTGGCTGAGGGACACGCGGGAGAAGTCAATGCCGCCGAACTGCATCTGCTGGATCACGCTCTGCTCCGCGCCCAGCTCTCCCCCGCTGTACACCAGCACTTTCACGCGGCCATCGGTGCGCTGGGCCACAAGATCCGCAAAGGCCAGCGCCGCCTGCGTAGTAGGATAATCCTTCGGCTGGTTCTCCGCATAGCGCAGGATCAGTTCCGCCCCCTGTTGTTCCTGCACCGGCTGATGGCCGCAGCCCGCCACCGGCAGTGCCAGCACGGCTGCGCCAAACAGGGCGGTGAGCATCTGGCGGCGGGTCACAGTCGGGCCTCCCGTGCAGCCTTGGCCGCTTCCCTGCGGTACTGGGTGGGGGTCATGCCGGTGCGTTTTTTAAAGGTGCGGGCAAAATAGCTGGAATCCTCGTAGCCCACCATGGAAGCTACCTCTGCTGCCGAACGGAACGGGTCGGTAAGCAGCTCCTTGGCAGCGTTGATCCGCAGTTCGGTCAGGCAGTCCAGAAAGTTCATCTTCTGGTACTTCTTGAACTGTGCCGAGAGATACGCCGGGCTGATATGCAGGATCTCGCTCACACTGTCCAGCGAGAGGTCGAACATATAGTTATCCTCGAGGTAGCGGCGGACATGGGCCATGACGAGGGCCGTCTGGCTGTTCTCGCCCTCCTCGGGGGCGTCTTCCGCCTCTTCTTCGGTCTCCGTCTGCTCCGGCTGGGGCTGGGCGGCGGCCAGCTCTTTCAGCTTCCGCTCCGTCTCGATCTGCCGCATAGCCCGGCGCACCGAGGCTTCCAGCTCGTCGGGGTCCACCGGCTTGAGCAGGTAGTCGCAGGCCCCCAGATGCACCGCCTCGTGGGCGTACTGGAACAGACTGTAGGCTGTAACAAAGATCACCTTGCACTCCGGGCGCTGTTCCAGCACGGCGCGGGCTGCATCCAGACCGTTCATACCGGGCATCTCAATGTCCATCAGGATCAGGTCTGCGCCCCACAGCACCGCCGTATCCGCTGCCTTGCGGCCGTTCTCGGCAGTCTCGATGGTCACTTCGTGCTCAAAGCGGCGGGCCACGATGTCCGCCAGCGTTTCCCGTTCCAGTGCTTCATCATCCGCGATCAACAGACGAATCATTCCTCAAACTCCTCCTCATTCTCCACCAATGGCAGATACAGCACCACCGCCGTACCGCGTCCCGGATGGGACCGTATCACAAAGCGGCTGTTCCGGTCCAGCAGACGCAGGCGGGCCGCAACATTATAAATGCCGATATGCTCCCAGCGCTCACCGGGCTGGCTGAGCGCCCCGCGCAGCTGTCGTAATTGATCCAGCTGGATGCCCACGCCGTTATCCACCACGCGGATGCACAGCAGTCCCTTCTCCCGCAGAGGGTTCACGCGGATGCGCACCACACCGCCCTCCTCTTTGGGGCAGATGCCGTGCTTGAAGGCATTTTCCACGATGGGCTGCAGGATAAAGGACGGCACCATGGTCTCGGTAAGATCCAGCGAATCGGAAATGCGCCACTCCATACGCACCCGCTCACCAAAGCGGACATGGTAGATGGAGTAATATTCATCCACGATGCGCACCTCACGGGAGAGCGGCACCTGTTCATCGTTGCTCATCAGGCTGTAGCGCAGCAGGTGCGAAAGCGCCATGATGAGCGCCTGCGTACGGTAGGCCGTCTCGGTACCGGCGGTCTGCTGGATCACATTCAGGGTATTGAACAGAAAGTGCGGGTCGATCTGGCTGCGCAGCTGCTGCAGCCGGCTGCGCTCCATGCGGTTCTGCAGCTCCAGTGCTTCGGTCTTCTGGCGGTGCAGCTCCCGCTCGATCTCGTTTTTCTCCTGCAGGGTGGTCACCTGCTGGGCCATGGAGTGCTTCATGATGTTGAAGGACTCGGCCAGCTGAGCGATCTCCGGCTGCTTGGGCAGCGGGATGTCCGGGGTGTCGAACTCACTTTTGCCAATGGCGCGGGAGGCAGCGATCATCTGCTGCACCGGCGTGAGCAGACGCATGACCATCAAACCGGTAACGCAGCCCAGCGCCACGCACAGCGCCACCACCACCGTCTGCAGCATGGTGATGCGCTCGTTCAGGGCCGAGATGGTGGTGTAGGTGGTCTGGGAATCCTGAATGGCGGTTTCCAGCAATTGCAGGGTGTACTGGCTCAGGTAATCGCCGCAGGGCACCACCTTTGCATAATACAGCTGGGAAGCTGCGGCATCGTTGCCGCTGAGCAGGTCGTTTTCCAGCTCATCCAGCAGGCCGGTGTAGGTCTGATAGACCGTATCCACTGCGCTGTAGAGCACCCGCTGCTCATCGCTGACGCTTTCCAGACTGTTCAGGCTGGTACCGATGCGCCAGAGCCATGCGTTGCAGGTGGAAGATGCTGACTGCAGCCGGTCAATGATCTCCTCCGGCTCGCTGTTCTCCCAGCGGTAGTTCTCCAGCACGGAAATAGAGCTTTCCACACCGCCCTGAAAGCGGCTGATGGCGTTGAAGCAGCCCATCTGCGCGTCCTGTACTGCCTGCACTGCTCTGGACTGGTAGCCATTGAGCGTGAGCTGCATGGCAAAGGCCGCAAAAAATGCTGCCAGACACAAGCCCATGCGCTGCTTGAGGGTGATCTGCCGCTTGCGGTGCTGCAAAGCCTGCCGCCTCCTTTCGTTTGGTAACGATTTATTGTACCACGCTTTGGGCCGGATTGGCAAGGTTTGCATGTTTTTCTCTTGCCTAAACCGCGCAATTGTGGTACGATGCCTGTAAATACAAAGGAGGCGACTTTATGTCCCAGACCATCTCCGTTTCCACCACCATGGGTGAGCAGGGCTTCCGCGATTTTGCCGTGTTCGATGCATTCCATCACCGCAAAGCATGGCTGCGTCCCGCTGTTTTTGCCGCCATTATGCTGGCTTTTGCCGCCGTCTGCCTTTCGCAGCTGGGCAAGCGCCCGGGTGCCGGGCTGCTGGCTGCTGTGCTTGCCATTGTGGGCATCGGCCTGCCGGTGAGCTACTTTTACTCGTTCTTCCGCAGCGTTTCCCGGCAGATCAAACAGATGCACCTGCCGCGGGCCTTCTACCGTGTGGAGCTGGCCGACACCGGCATTGCTGTGTGGATGTACGGCCAGCAGGACAAGCCCGAACCCACCAGCCGCCACGCATGGGACAGCTTTTACTGCGCCTACCGCACGGACAATGCGGTGTACCTCTACGTAGAAAAAGAGAAAGCTTACTTACTGAACGACCGCATGGAAGTGGTGTGGAAGTTTTTGGCCGGCATCCTGCCCAAAGAAAAGCTGCACGACTGCAGAAAAGGTTAAACCCAAAAAATATGCACACGCAAAAAAGAACTGCCGACATTTCGTTCAGCAGTTCTTTTTTGTATATAAAAAACCCACGCTGCGGCAAAGCAAAGCGCAGCGCGGGTGCGAAGATAGCTTATGTTATTGCGTCAGCCGATCAGCGGGCAAGCGTATACTTGTGCAGGGTCTTGCGCACAGCGCCGGGGCCTGCAAACAGCTCCTTGGCCATTGCCTCGATCTTCTCGCCCAGACCAACGGCATACAGATCCACGCCGAACACGTCAACACGGCTGTACAGCTTCTTCAGGCAGCTGAAGTCCTGCTCGCCTTCCTTGACCTCCAGCGGAGCCACAATGGCCTGCAGCTCAGCCAGCAGCGGATCGGTGGAAGGTTCAAAGGCCTGACCATTGTCATCGATGCCCTTCAGGTAGCGGGCGTAGCCTGCCAGCACCAGCGGGATCAGGATCAGGTTGCTCTTGTCCAGACCGCGTGCCTCGTAGGCCTTGATGGTCTCACCAAAGCGGATGGCCAGCTTCTGGGAGGTATCGGTAGCGATACGCTGGGGAGCATCCGGCATGAAGGGGTTGGGCAGACGGCGGTTGATGACAGCGCCGATGAACTCGTAGGGGTTCAGCACGCCGGGATCAACGACCACAGGCATCGCCTCGATATAGCCGATCTTCTGGATGAAGGCACGCAGGTCTTCATCGGCCATCTCGGCGGAGATGAGGGTGTAGCCCAGCATGCAGCCATAGATGGACATTGCAGTGTGCAGGGGGTTCAGGCAGGTGCACACCTTCATCTTTTCGATCTTGTCCACGGTCTCGCGGTCGCAGTACAGCACACCGCCCAGCTCCAGCGGAGGACGGCCATTGGTGTAGTGATCCTCGATGCACAGGTACTGGGTCTCCTCGGCGTTGACGAAGGGAGCGGTGAAGGTGTGCTTCTCGGTGACGATGGTGTAGTTGTCCTCGAAGCCGTCGTCGGCCAGCATCTTCTGGACCTTGGCATCCGGGCGGGGAGTGATCTTGTCGATCATGCTCCAGGGGAAGGTGATCTTGGTCTCGTCCTGAACGTATGCCAGGAACTCAGCGGGAACCAGACCCTGCTCGACCCACTTGGAGGCGTAGGCAAAGACCGCAGCCTTGACCTTATCGCCGTTGTGAGAGCAGTTGTCCATGCTCTGGACGGTCAGGGGCAGCTTGCCGGCCTTGAAGCGCTCGTACAGCAGAGCAGTGACCTTGCCCATGGCCAGCACGGGGGTCAGGCCGCGCTCCAGATCAGCAGGAGCAACGCCGTAGCCCTTCTCAGTGATGGTGAAGGAGATCATCTGCAGGCTGGGGTTCTGGAAGATCTCCACCAGACGTGCCCAGTCCTCGCCGAAGGAGTAGTCAGCCTTCAGGCTCTCGGTAACGGAAGCCACCACCTTCTTCTCGATCTCGCCGGTGGACTTCAGGCAGACCAGCAGGCTCATATTGTCGTAGGGACGATAAGCCTTGTCGATGATCTCGTAGTCAAAGCTCTCGGCCACGATGACACCACGGTCATACTTGCCGGTGTTCAGCGCATCGTTCAGGATGGCAGCCGGGAATGCACGGAAGATATTGCCTGCGCCGAAGTGCACCCAGGTGGGTTCGGCGTGGGTCTTGGCCTTGACAGCCTCGATATCGAATTTGGGCAGCTCATAGCCCTTCTCTGCCCACTCGGCGGACAGATTGCCGTTTTTGATCTCAGACAGCTTCATATTTATCAGCCCTTCTTTTTCTCTTCATCCAGACGATCCAGCAGATCCCAGACACCCAGCATGTACTGAACGCCCAGAGCACGGTCATACTTGCCGTAACCGGGGCGGCAGCTGCCGGGGCCTTCCTCCCACAGCTGACGGCCATGGTCGGGGCGGATGTAGCCCTCGAAGCCGCAGTCATGGTAGGCGCGCAGGATCTCGATGATGCCGGTCTCGCCGCAGCAGTCGCGGTGAGCAGCCTCGGAGAAGTCGCCATTGGGGAAGTGGTGGATATTGCGGATGTGAGCAAATGCAATGCGGTCGCAGTGCTTGCGGACGATCTCGGCAACATTGTTGTTGGGGTTTGCGTTCAGGCTGCCGGAGCACAGGGTCAGGCAGTTGTACTCGTCGTCCACCATGCTCAGGAAGCGGTCGATGCTCTCAGCATCCACCAGCAGGCGGGGCAGGCCGAAGATATCCCAAGGGGGATCGTCCATGTGGATGGCCATCTTGATGTCGCACTCGCGGCAGGTGGGCATCAGAGCTTCCAGGAAGTACTTCAGGTTCTCCCACAGCTTTTCCTTGGTGACAGGGGCGTAGGCCTTGAACAGCTCGTCCAGCTTTGCCATACGCTCATAGCCGTAAAGGGATTTTTGTATCGGATGGCATTATCAGCGATTTAATGTTTGTAGAAAGCTAAAGTATACTTTTTCAACTGTACAATATAACTCCATCGGCAATTTTCATCAACTGACAGCTCTCTTCTTTCCCCTTTTGAATAAGGACTTCAAGATAAAGTTCCGATTTTGCCATCTCAGGAATATATTCGAAACCTGTTTTTATCGTAAAATTCCCACCCCTTAAAAACGAAATTCTCTGATTATCACCTTCGACCATTTCACCTTGAAATCCTATAGGCCGGCCTTTCACCACTCCACCATTCCATTTCATAAATGGAGTAATCGTTACAATAGCATTTGTATCAAACCAAAGTGCAGGAAAAATGCCTTTAATAGTCGCATGAACTTTACCACCAACACTTTCCAGCACTTGTGGCTCCGTTATATAATATTCTGACTGCAAATCTGTCAGCACAGTCAAGAACTCTATGGCGTATTTGATTTTCGAAAGCACCTCATCCTGTCTGATAACAGTTACAATTAAATCACTATTAACCAGCTTCATTTCATCTAACACCAAAGTAACAGTCCCATCATTATTATCTAAGACTGACAATCCATTAGTGCCCTCAAACAAAAGCCAAGAATCATCATCCACATTTTCTGTCCGATAAGCAATTGTAAGATGAGCAGAATTCTTAATCTCTATATTTCCATTTTCATTCGTTTCAAATATTACCTTCGCTTTCAATTCTTTTAATAACTCAAGTACACTGCCTGCTTCATCATTCATTAATATCTCTACCGAACTTTCTTTATCGATGACTCTTGCAAAAGGAGCATATCCATTTCCCTTATCCGGACGAGGTACCGTAGTCCAGCTCTTTCCATCATCAATAGACATATAAAAAGCTTTTTTATCTATCGGAGTATTTTCTGTATCGACCGTCATATTGACACCTGCTTTCAATTGCGGCTTCGGAACATACTCACCTGCTGCATGCCCATTGGCACAAACCGGATTGCCCTGAACATCCTTAATCAGTTTCCCATTCAATGTCCAATACCACTTTTTATCACCGCTCTGTGTAAGGCTTATCATCGGCATCGCATCATCTTTCCCTTTATAGATAGTAACAGGTGTCCTATTAGCAGTCCAAATTGTATGTCCAATTGTTTCCCCGCCCAATACAATGGGAGTTGTTTCCACTACACAACCGGTAACATTAACTAAAGTATGCAATGCTTCAATATTCGAATCGACTATTTTTTGCCAATCTTTTAATCCCTCTATGTACTGTACATCATTCACAGCATCCCAAAGTTTGTCATCATTATAACACCCACTCAGACAGCAGATACATAACGTCAACATCAAAACATGTTTTGTTCTCATAGTATCAATTTTAATATTCAAATAAATCAAAAGCAAAATAAAAAGAGCGTTTTGTCAATATCTCCAAAGATAGAGATATATTTTATAAATTACTGTTATAAGTCTAACTATTTACTATCTTCATAGAACAAATCTTACTGATATAAACAAGGCTCAAAGGAGCATTAAGTAAATTTCAGAAGAACAAAACAAAAAAGAAGCATTATGATATAAAATTATTACATTGTCATAAAATATGCAACCAATAAAACTAGTACATATTACATTTATTTTACAAACAGGATATAAACCTTTCTTTTTTACAGTCATTAATTGATATAAATCAAGAAATGAAGGTAAAACCTACACTTTTCTTTATTTTCATTTTTGTGTTATAAAACATAATCATACATTTGCATAGGTAAAAAGAAAAAGCTAGACGCTTACGATTGTTTTCAGTAGGTATTAGATTTTTATTAGATTAGTTTTTAGGTATAACAATTAAAAAAAGTAGGTATTATGAAACGTTTTGGATTAACATTAGTGGCAGCGGTATGTCTGTCTGCCAGCACATTCGCAGCAGGAAACCAACCTACAACTGCAAGTTGGGAAGGTAACATCAATGTAAGCAAGCTGAGCAAATATTTGAAATTGTCCGCTAACCAGCAAAAAGAAGTTACCAACATTTGCGAATACTTTAACGAGCAGATGTCACGTGCCACAAGTTCAAAGAAAAATCAGGAAAAGTTGCTACGTAACGCTGTTTACGGTAATTTGAAATTAATGAAAAAGACTTTGGATGAAAAGCAATATTCCGACTATGCAAAAGTTTTGAACGTTACATTGCAGAACAAAGGCATTGAAGTAAAGTAACATGCACTTCCGGCATAGGTACGGGAAGCATATAAAACAGAAAAAGGATACCGATAAATGTCCCGGTATCCTTTTTTTGTTTGTCAACATTGTTAGAGTAATAGCAATTCAACTTCTCGCACCAATTGTCTGCTTACTTTCACAAACAAAAACGTTCCTGCAATTCCTTCTTAAATTTCTTCGAGACAAGTAACTCCGTAATTTTATCAAAAGGCGGGTATAGCATACACTTGTTATCCCGTATGAGCATCAGATAATCTATATTGATAATATACGATTGATGTATCTGTACAAAACACGGAGAGAACGATGTAATCTGTTCGGCAGTCATACCGCGGCGCAAAGTCAGGGGAAACTGCTCATTCAGTACTACCTCCCACTGTTTGCGTCCAGAACAATAACGGAAAAATCCTATCTCGGCAGGGCGCAACGCACGCATATCGTTAGTCGGAGTAAAAACGATGAAAGTCTGTCCGGTATGCATAGGATTCCCTATCGGAAACGATACCCGCTGCCCGGTTTCAACCTGTTGGGTAAAGCGTGTCAGAATCTCTTTCAAATCCCGTTCATCGAAAGGTTTCAACAGATAATCGAACGCCGCTTCCCGAATAGCCTGTATCATATACTTGTCGTACGCCGTATAAAATACGACCCTCATGTTCCACGATACATAATCGCGTATCTCCTGCAACAGCTCCACCCCCGTCATGTCCGGCATCTCCACATCCAAGAACAACAAATCCGGCTGTACC
>ENA-OPVU01001337-OPVU01001337.1-human-gut-metagenome-genome-assembly--contig:-NODE-1337-length-12872-cov-4.976984_pt1 | contig 12872 bp, 22 predicted proteins | sample MGYA00241497_ERZ501986 | MGnify/ENA primary metagenome ERZ501986 (study PRJEB25962, sample SAMEA2042995) | human gut metagenome | biome: human gut; feature: human-associated habitat; material: faeces...
CGGAAAAGAAATGTATTGATTTCCGCAACTGGCTGAAAGAAGTACATGGAGAAGTGTTTGAAATCAGCGCGGGGGAGTTTAAAGAGAGTGGCACTTCTATTAGTACAATGGCGGTAGTTATAAAAAAATAATTCAAAATAAGAAAGATATGAAAGATATAGAATTATTCAACGATCATTTTCAGAACTATAAAGTCTACGGCATTCCTAAAGCTCAACTAATTATAGCCGATGTTCCCTACAATTTAGGAAATAATGCTTATGCCTCTAATCCTTCATGGTATGTGGATGGTGATAATAAGAATGGAGAAAGCGATAAAGCGGGTAAAGAATTCTTTGATACTGATAAGGATTTTCGCCCGGCAGAGTTTATGCACTTTTGTAGCCAGATGCTTGTAAAAGAGCCAAAGGATAAAGGTAAGGCTCCTTGTATGATAATCTTCTGTGAATTTGAAGATCAATTCCGATACATTGAATTAGGAAAGAGATATGGGTTAAATAATTACATCAATCTTGTATTCCGGAAAGATTTCTCCGCGCAGGTATTAAAAGCAAACATGAAAGTAGTAGGTAACTGTGAGTACGGTTTACTTCTTTATCGTGAAAAACTTCCGAAGTTCAACAATGATGGTCGGATGATATTCAACTGCTTTGATTGGGTAAGAGATTCTGATACACCCAAAGTACATCCAACACAGAAACCGGTTCCACTTCTTCGGAGGATGATAGAAATCTTCACTGATAAAGGTGATGTCGTTATCGACCCGTGCGCTGGAAGCGGTTCCACCTTATTAGCTGCTGCACAGTTGGGACGCAAGGCATACGGATTCGAGATTAAAAAAAAGTTTTTCGCTGATGCGAATAAATTGGTGTTATCGCGTATTCAGCAATCACTATTTGTATAATTCAAAACGATATAGATATGAAACAGACAGTAGAAGAAGCAGCGAAGGAAAATATCCTATTTAATCATAGGACAGTTGACAGAACTTTGTTTGGTAAAGATTTGGCAAAGTTTGGAGAGATGAATTTCGTTCAAGGTGCCGAGTGGCAATCCAAGCAATCTCCTTGGATAAGTGTTAAGGAACGGTTGCCGGAACCAAACAAGCTTGTCCTTTGCAGAATGGTATCAAATGGAGCGATTGTTAGTGGCTATATCGTTGTTTCACCTGGGAGATCGCCATACGTTGCGACAGACGGAGGATTTGAATTTGAGGATTGGAACGACTACGAGTGTGACATGTGGATGCCTATTCCGTCTTTTGACGAGATACTCGAAGCCAACAGGGATGTGCTTGAACGGATTAAGGAGAAAGGAGACTAATATGGAAAGGTACAGAATCATACGAGGAGAAGGGTGCAACGGTTGTATTCCCATAATAATATATTGGGTACAAGTCAGAAAAGACAAACGTATTTCATACGAATGGGTGAACGTAAAGGGCTTTGATACCTATAAGAGAGCTAAAGAGTTGTTGAATGTTTTAAAAGGAGGAATTGATTATGAGCAAATATAGATACAGAGAAGTAAAGAACTATATCCATAACGAATTAAAGTTGACTAAAGAGGATATAAAGGATATAGTGGTTTCAATCGTGAAAGAGGAAGTTAAACGTATCTTCCATAACACCTATGGGGACGATGTTAATATAGAGAGGTGGGTTCGTTATATGGTTTCCGACGAAATAAAGAAAAACGGTGATTACTCTATGATAAGGAATTTGTGCAGGGAGGTGATTAAGGAAGAAATTGCCGATAGGTTGTCAATTGATATAATAAGTCTTAAAAAGAAGGAGGAATAATTATGAGTATGTTTACGTTAGAGGAAGTGAATCAAGCGATCAATATGGCAGTTGACGAAACATCTAGAAAGGCAGTTGAAGTTCTTTCGTCTGTATTGGACAATTGGGTACATGGCGGTGATGCAGATTGTATCATTGCGGAGTTTGAGGAAAAGTTAAATGAAGCAATTAATGGATAAAAGATGATAGGTGTATAGACAAGCAGATTGCGAAACGTATAGAAGAAAATAATTATGGAAATAAAGAACGGAATAATAATAGATGGGGTGCTACATGAATCATCAGAAGGATTTTGTAATGAATGTTCCTTATGCCAGGAATGCTCTAATCTTTTAGACGATAACTATTGTGCCTTACTCGATTTGGGAATAGGTCAGTGTTTTGTCAGTCGTGGCAAAATAACAGAGATTAAAATGGAGGAGGAAAAGAAATGAAACAGGTGTTATCAGTTGAACAGATGAAACATTTGCAGAAGATTGGGTTTGATACGAGCGATGGGAGCATGTGTTTCGAGTGGAATGAATCAGATTCAGATAACATGGTTGTAACCTCTCTGGATGCCGATACGAATTACGACCATTGTCGTACAACTTACACCTTGCAGGATATTCTCGATAAGCTGCCTTGCTTCATCGGCAATGAAGTGCTGACCATGCAAAAACTTGCAGATAGCTATACGTGCTTGTATATGGAACCTTATTCTAGGTCAATAATAAAGATTACAGAGAGTAAAGAACTCATTAATGCAGTCTATGAAATGCTGTGCTGGTGCATCGAAAACGGATATGTTAAAGTTGGGAAGGAGGAATAATTATGGGATTTACAACACCTTGCTTTATACGCAAAAACACACCGGAGCTTCGGAGAGGGCTGGAAGAATTTGGGTATTCCAAAAACTATCCTGAATGGACAGTTGATTGTAGTATAATATGGGCTTATCAATATCCAATAAAAGGATTTGATACTCCTAGTTATGTGATTGCGGATTCTTTTGACCTCCCTTTTGACAAACATAGTGCTTTATGTGGGAAATTTATTGATTGCGGAACGAATGAAGAACTTTTCCTGGCTATCGCTGCATTAAGGGATGATAGTAACTACATGCAGTGGTTTATAGCAGATTCCATTCTTAGCGTTTCTTATGGTGATTCTATTGGTAACGATCATTATTTCACAGAACCCAAAGGCATTATGTTCTTTTGGGATGAAAATTGGGATAATGCAACCATTATTTCAGGACGTTATCACAAGGCTACCGTAGACGAACTGATTGAATATTTTAAAACAAAGGAGGAACAATGAAAGCAAAGTATTTTAAAAAGATAAGAAACCAAGTTAAGTGGTATAAGGTATCATACAGAGATGATTTGTTTTCTGATTTTATAGATGAAAAAGAGGTATTGGCTAAATCTCCAGAGAACGCTTGTGTCAGGTACCATAAACGTACTGGATGTTTTATTAACAAATATAATCCTAACAATATCACACAACATAGCGAATGTTTTTCAAGGTTCAAAGTATGTATAGGTAAGAAAGTAATGTATTTCGATTAAATATGAAAGCAAGAATAAAAAGAAAAATACAAAAACGACCATTTTTATATAATGTAGGACAAGTTTTTAAGGCTTGTGATTGGATTATTACCATCCAGCGTGGAAATATGGTTTGGCATAGGTATCGTTCATTTGGTACTATTATTAAATCAGAAAATTAAATATGAAAGCAAGAGTAAAATCAACAGGGGTTTTGGTAGATGTAATTCCCCGATTAAACATCAACTCTCAACATAGCAGAGATTATTTATATGTATGCGATAACATAGTTTTCAGAGAGTGTGAACTTGACTTTTTAAATCTTGGAAATTTAGCTATTGACTGGGAACAGCGTAGATACGAACTGGCTAAATCCGCAATGCAAGGGATTTTAAGTGACATCAATCAATCACATTATGCTTGTTCTGAAGAAAATTATGAGAAGTACATACCTAAAGGCATTGCCCGGCTTGCAATTGCTTGTGCTGATGTTTTAATTAATGAACTAAAAGGAGAATAACCATGACCGAAGAATTTGTAACATTAGAAACAGCGAAACTGCTTAAAGAGAAAGGGTTCAATGAAAGAAAATATCTCATAGATGTTTCCACTTTGAATCATTGTTATAAATACCTATCTGTTCCTCCGCAATCCGTCGCCCAAAAGTGGTTACGTGAAACCAAAAATATTCATATATGTGTATATAACTGTGCTTGTGGCTATGGATACGAAATATCTAAAGCTGATAATGGAACTCATATAACTAGTTCTGTTTATGAAGGACCTAATGATGGTGGGGAATGGGATACCTACGAAGAAGCACTGGAAGCTGGTTTACAGGAAGCATTAAAACTTATATGATTATGGAAAATATTAATTTGAACGAACTACGGAATATAGCTTATAAGACAGCTTGTGATCACGGTTTACATGATAAAGAACTTTTAAGAAAATGAATTAAATGACAAGTTTTGTTTTTATTCAGATTTTTTGTAATTTTGAATTATAATGTTTCCGTGTAAAGGGGCACGGTACGTTCTTCGGACGAAAAGACTTTTATGGGAAAAAAACTCGTAGCAAATAGAGAAAATTTCTGCCATTATTATATGGAAACGGGTAATGCTACAGATGCATATCGGAAAGCTTACCCTAATAGTATTGGATGGAAGGATGGGGTCGTTAGTAAGCGTGCATTTGAATTACTGAGAAATCCATCTGTCGCATCCCGTGTAAATGAATTGCAGGCTGATATCTTAAAAAAGTCTGATATGAAGAAGGAAGATGCATTGCGCTTCCTTACAAATGTGGTAAATGTAGACCCTATAGATCTTCAATTAAAAGGTAAAGATACGTTTATTGTCCGTTCTCTTGATAATATACCAAAACCAGTCCGATGTTGCATCCAATCGATTAAGAACACTCAATATGGAGTAGAGATACGGCTATATAGCAAAATAGCCGCCATTACACAGATAAGCAAGATGCTTGGATGGGATGCTCCAGTAAAAAGTGATGTCAGTACCAATGTGCGCATGATAATTGGGGACGAGCAATGATAGAGATGGTGTTCTCGTATAAATTGTTTAATCCCCTGTTTTGGCATATCCGTGAGGCGATGCATGACAAGGATATCCGGTATATTATAAACAGAGGTGGTTCTTCATCAGGGAAATCTGTATCTACGGCACAATCCGTGTTGTTGTCTGTATTCTCCGGAGATGGTTCAGCTCTCGTTGTGAGAAAAGTTGGAGCCAGTCTTAAGAATACGGTATATGAAGAGTTTAAGACCCAAATGAAAGCTCTTCAATTGAGTCAGTTTTTCGCTCCAAAGGAAAATAATATAACCTGTATAAATGGTTGCAAAATCGATTTTACAGGATTGGACGATCCCGAGAAGATAAAGTCTATCACAGGATATCGCTGGATAGTGATGGAAGAGGCCACTGAGTTTGAATATGAGGATTTCACACAGATACGTTTCCGCCTACGAGGAAAGGAGGGCCTACAGATTATATGCAACTTTAATCCAGTATCAGAGGACTCGTGGATAAAAACCAAGATCCTTGATACATACGAGTGGGATGAGCATCCGAATGATTTGTACGGGAAAGTAAGATATCCGATAAAAAGGAGTTTATTACCTAAGGATTATAGCCGGATATTAGGAAAGAGATATAATAAATCTAGAATGATAGCTAATGAGCGTACGGGAAAAATGGAAAGATATCCATCGGATACGGTAGAGCTGCATTCTTCGTATAAGAACAACTTCTGGGTAGTAGGTTCTCCGGACGGGAAGTATGGATACTATGACAGACAGACGATATCTAATTACCAATGGTACAAGGATCATGATTATAATTACTACAGGGTATACGCATTGGGAGAATGGGGAAGCATTAAGACAGGAGGAGAGTTCCTGTATGCATTTGATTCAAACAAACACATAAAAACGACACACTACATTAAAGGGATGCCGGTTCATATATCAATTGATAACAATGTGCTCCCTTATATTTCAATATCATTTTTCCAAGTGGATGGAAGTAGTATAAGGCAGTTTAACGAGATATGCGCCAGTGATCCGTTCAACACGGTAACACAGGCTTCAAAAATGGCGGTAGATTACCTGAAATCAATAAAGTATAATGATATGCTGTATCTGTACGGAGATGCTTCGACAAGAAACGGGAACACTATAGACGAAGAGAAGAGATCGTTTCTTGATAAGTTCGTAGAAGGGCTGGAAAGCGATTACCATGTTGAGGAAAGGATACCGGCTTCTAACCCGTCCGTACCAATGTCAGGTGAATTTGTAAACTACATGCTCGATGGAGGCTCGGGAATGTCATTTTCGGTAGATGATGGATGTAAAAACTCGATAGTCGATTATAACAATGCCAAGAAGGACGTTAATGGAGGGGTGCTGAAAAAAAGAGTAAAGGATAAGATTACAGGACAGTCTTATGAGAGATACGGTCACTTGGTGGATTGTCTGCGATATATTACCGTATGGGTATTCAAGGATGAATATACTCGTTTCTCCTTGAAAAGGAAACGAAGTAAAATTAAGCAGGAAAATAAAGATATGAGATATTATGATATATCTAAAAATATTCAGGGAACAAGACTTGTATATGTTCTTCCCGAATATGCCGGAAAGTTTATTATGGTTTCATGTTATGTAAATGAGCGAATATATATCGATAATGTGACATATATAAGTTCATTTGATGAAAATGTTCTTCTGTCATTTTTAGAAGGGATATCTCCTGCGGAGATCTTGTTTGAAAGTGAAAAAAATTATTTCCCTATAGCACGGGGCTTAAGGGATAGATATGATGTCAGAATCATACATAAAAATATGGGAGCAGACGCTAGGATATCTGCTTTTTTGGATTTTATCAAAAATAATATAATGTTCCGTTCAGACTATGACAAGATACCGCAATACAATGAGTTTATGGATGGAGTATTGGACTATAATGGTTCAGATGATTGCGCTGCAATTTATTCTGTAGCAGCACTGTCTTATTACGTATCGAAAAAATATAATATATAATTGGTATATTTTTAAGATATATCAAAGCTTTGATAAAAAAACATCGGGTGTTATACAAAAAGTATTGGTATATTTTTAATATTTTCCTTCTCGTGGGGATTTTTAGGGTATTGCGAAATGATATGACTTTAATTTATCTAAACAACACGATTCAAAACGTGATTTTAAATATAGTTTTAATAAAAAAATAACCGACAATTAATGCCGGTTACCGTGATAGAATCTTATAGCCTCATTGACATATAATGATACCGATTGCTCCTTATCTAAGATAGCAGCTACATCCTCCTCTATCGTGACAAATATTTTTCTTACACCTCTAACCTTGGGACGTCTTGGCACATCATTGCTGTCCAATATCCTATATATCGTTTGCTCAGACTTTATTTCCGTATCCTTCATTATTTCCTTGATAGCCATCCCTGCTTTGTACAAGGACAATACCCTAGACTCTTGATCTAGGGTAATAGATCGTCTTCTTGCCATAATTAATATGTTTTATAACATTTATAATTTGTTGCTCGTTAATTCAAAAAGTTGCACCTTTGCATCAAACATCAACGATGTTAGTCGCACTTCGGTGCGTGGATTGAAACGACATTAAAAATGTCATTGTGGCTTAAACCACATTTTAATATTTAGGGCAGCGAAGAAATTCGTCGCCCTAACTTTTTATTTATAAAATCTCTATTTGGGTATAGTATGCATTCATCTTCCCAAAGAATGATTCTATTTTTGCTCTCTGATAAGAAGACATTTTGTTATAAATGACATTTTTGTCATCTTCTCTTAAGTAGTATTCCTTTTCATCGTCAGTAAGATTAATAACTATATTAATTGCTCTCCCACTGTATGAATCTGTAAATTGAATTTTTGTCTTCATAGTCTTACGCCGCTTATCCGTTGCCGCCGGTTCTATTATTACCTGTTGTTTTATTATCACAATGTAAATATACAACATTGTGATATAATAGCAAAACAAATCACAATATATTTTCTTGTATTGTGCAATATTTAACATTTAGACACAAAAAAAGAAAACTATATTAATTAGTTATAAGAAGCCAATGTTGAAACAAAAACCAATCTTCTTAAAAAATTGCCATTAATGCAATATTTTTTACTTGCAAGATGAATGAAGAGAATTAATAGAACAGCAAGACTGGCGAGTTTGTATTTTTATTGACAGGAAACGAATGTTATGGAATGGGATCGGAAAAACAAGTATAAAACAGATAGCTTTTATAGATTTCTACTGCCTGAGATATTTTTCCGGGGATTTTTGAGATTTTATTTGATTTTGTTTTACATTTCTACGTTTAGAATACTTCTGGTTAGCCCTTGTCAGATCCTTGATAATCGTTTCATCAAACACCTCGGAATATATCTCTGTTGTCTTGACCGATGTATGCCCCAAGAGTTTTTGGACGGTGGTTATCGGAACTCCCTGATGTACTAATAGGGTTGCACAAGTGTGACGGCTGGTATGGTAGGTAAATTTCTTGCTGATACGCGCCATCCTTCCCAATTTCTGCAATGTCCGATTAGTGTCCGAATTGCAACCTAATGCAGCCAGTTGTTCGATGCTGTCGTACTTCCGCATTATGCCCAGTGCCTTTCCGTTAAACAGCAGATATAGCGGGATATTGAGTTTTACGCCTGTTTTGATGCTATTCATAACTAGCCATTCCTTTCCATCAACTGTTACGAGATTTTTATAAGTCAATTGCTTGAAATCAGAGAATCTCAATCCGCAATAGCAGCAGAAGAGAAATGCGTCCAGTATATGCCGGCTGTTGTTCTTCCTGTCCGGCAGTTCAAGATTCTCCAGCTTCTCCAAGTCTGCGGGCATCAAGAAGTTATGTTCCTTCTTCTCTTTCTTGATCTTGAACTTACGGAAAGGGTATGCCTCCTGTAATATATAACCTTCGTTTATTGCTTCGTTAACCAAGGTACGCAGTATTCTCATGTGTTTTCCTACCGTGTTTACCTTCAATCCTTTGTTGCGCAGAAATGCGTCAAACTCCTTTAGAAACGTATAGTTTATATCGGTAAACTCTATCACGCTCCGAAATTCCTTCAAAGTGGCTACCGTGCCCAGCATGTTATCCTTGGTTCCCGGTTTTCTATCAGAATTCTCTATCGTTTGTATTGCAAATTTTAAAAAAGACACAACTGGTTTAATTCCCTTTTTTACAGCCTCCTTTAACGTGGAAAGGTTTGATTCAAGTCCTCTTTTCCAATAGCTAAGTTCTATAGCCTGCAACTCCAGTATTTTCTCATATAGCATTGCGTTAAGCTCATTCGATTGCGGATGGTTAATTACTTGAGCGCCATCCTTACTCCAACACTCCGGCTTTAGATAAACATTGGTTTTAAAATATACCTTTCTCTGATTCAAATAGGCTTCTATTTGGACTAGGGCTGTCCCTTGTCGATTTAACTTGTATTGTCGGTTATAAACCAAACGGTATCTGATCTTCTCTAACATATTCAACTTTTTGTTTTTAAAGTTAAAAGAATCTTCTGTATTTACAAAATAAACCACAAAAAATGCTTCTGGGAGAACTGTTGGAAAATAGATTGGTAAAATGTAAGGAAATGAATATTGGAGCAAATGAGATAATAGATACTGGTGTGAATACAGGATTAATACGTTTTAAAATTAATGCAACATCTGCATCATGTGTGTTTTTTTGCAATTCAGGATCATCTAATATAATGCTAATAACACAGAATATCGATAATTATTTTACAACCAATAAATCTTCTAATAGTGGGAAAATAGCTCTTTATAAAGAGTCTGACAACGGTAACATTTTAATAAAGAATCTAACAGCCATTAACTATGGAACTTTTGTGTTTTATTACATATAAGATCTCAGATAACTACTTCTGACATGATTAAAAAACGGGTGGTCCGGTACAAACCGGTGCCACCCGATCCTGATATGCACAACGCCATGTGCGGTGCAAAGGTAATAAATTTCATCTAATTCCGGTCAGTCGTTCCAATTTTTGCCCAAGGTGTCCACATCTCATTATTCCAATTATTCCTTATGTAGTAATCATTTACTTTTAAATTGCATCCTATTTGAACTATTAAAATTCCGCAATTAAAAACAATAAGTCCACCATAAGAAAAAGGCAAGCTACCTTTTGCACCATCGAGATGATAAGTTCCTGATTTTCTATATGTATCGAAATCTGTTTCACCACTTATCTTTCCTATAAACATGAATGGGAACAGCTTCAAATTATTCATGAGTCCCCCCAGAAGCAATCATTTGCATATATTTTTGACAAATGTTAGTCCATCAACACTATCAATCACATCTGTTGAGATTTCAGTTCCTCTTATATAAAGTCCACCATCTTTCATTCCTGTTATTCCATCGCCAATCAACAAATAAAGGTCATTCCCTTTTCTATAAAGATTAAGTCCACCATCAAGATCACCATACGCATCCTTTTTAGAGGTAAAAACATATACAATTCCATCGGCTGCACTAGTTATGTATATATCTGTTTTCAGATACCCATTTACATTGCCAACGTACACAACTTCGATAAAAACAGGATTATACGGCTTTACGCTAGATATTTTTATATACTTATTTTTAATAATTGAAACAGCCATATAAAATCCAATCATTTTAGCCATAACAGCAGACGTTAAACCTTTAGTTCCCGTGTTCGCCACAGGTATCAGTTCTCCCAGAAGTGGATTAATCAGGTGTAGGTGTAATTATTTCACCTGTAATATTGGAAAAATCAGAAAAGTTTATTGTTAAGAATTTCGGTCTTGTTTTTCTAACTAATGATACCTTATACGAGATGGAAGAATCATCCGACTTAGGTAACACATACAATTTACTATTTGCATATTTAAAATCGCACCAATGCATCCCCATATATTTTATTTCTATGTTTTTAGATCCAGTAGGTATTGACATCACTCTATAAAATGCAGTATTAGCTCCCGAATAGACATATATTTCTATCAACGAAGAAGAAGTATATAAACCATTAGAATCAGCTTTATAGTCAATAATCAGACCTTTTCCTCTTTCTATATCAGTTACTGCAAATATTTTACTCATTAATCCATTCTTATTAGCCGTAGCTGTACCTATCAGTTCTCCCAGGACTTTCGCGGCAGCCGTTGAAGACGTCAAAGTAGGATTCTTGGAACCATCCAAAGTACGGAGCCAAGAGAAGGTATCGGATTGGGGCAACTGGTCCTCAAACTCATCTGTTCCGGCTGCCGCAGCGGCAGCAAATGTTGATATTTCTGATGCAGCGGAAACAATCCGTGCGGAAACTAATTCTGTCATCTCATCGACGGTCACCTGTCGTTCGTTGCCGTTTTTATCCACAGCTTTAAAGCCAACTATATTATTCAAATCCATAATGCAAATTTTAAAATTAAAACAAATACTTCACCCATGCAAAATAATTACTGTTCTCAATATAATTCGGATCATCCTCGTTGGAATATGCCTCCCTCTCAAACGATACCACCTTATACGCCCTGCCGGCATCCTTCAACCGTACCGCCATGACCAGCCACTCCACACCATACCAGAGATAGAATGCCAGCCCGGCCAGTACCAGCCACCAGGCGGAAAGGTCAAAACACAACAGTAAGATCCAAATAACTGTACCGGTGGCAACTGCCATCTCAACCCATTGACGGGCGTGGGTACACTCATGGTTTCTCACTTTCTGAGTGATTTTCTCTTCCGGTCGCTTGCTTAAAACAAACGGACCGATTGTTATCGTATGGCAAGAACTGAACGCAAGCAGTAACTTTGCTAGAAGGTTGTTACAATATACCTTTTTCATGTTGTTCCTCCTTTTTATCTAAATAATCATTCAAAGAATCAGCCAGCAAACCGGGCAGCATGGAGGTGGAGCGTCTTATGATATCCACCTCCTCTTCGTCAATTTCTACACCTTCAGCAGTAGATTTGAATATCTTCTCGGCAAGGAGATGCGCCTTCAAACCCGCTACGTTCTTGTATATCCAGTCACCGTAGGCCTCAGTGATGTTGTTGGCTATCAGTTTTTCTTTCTTAATTCCGTCGTAAATAGGAAATTGTGCAAAATTTATTCTCATACTTTAATATTTTAAATGTTATAAATCCACCCAGGTACTTCCTCCATTCGTTGACTTGCGAATTCCGTTTCGCCCAACGGAAAAAATATAATTCCCACATCTTACATACAGAGTATCATCCGCTGTTGAAACATCCCCGGTTGATGATACAGTTATACTTCCACTTCTAATTACTGTATCCAAAATGCCTTGATATAAATGTCCGTCTATTGACTGAAACCGTTCATATTTCATTTCAAATTTGTCGTATTGCAGCAACAAATTATCAACATTCACAGCCGACATATTAGTGCTGCCGATAAAATTATTACCGATATTGAATCCACCAATTGTCCCCTTTGTCGCTATGATAGTTCCGGTGATATTCGCTTTCTGACAAAGAATCTCTCCGGTCTTTGTGTCCATCCTCAGATTAGGCTGGCCGTTAGTGCTGTCCTGTGACTGCATGATACCGTAAGGTGCCCCGTCCGATGTGTATCCGTTCAACTTGAACATAAAACCGGCTATGTTCGCCTTATCAGCAAGGAATATGTCGGTTACCAGACTTTTGTATTTCTGCATGGCTTCCCAGTTGGGATCTCCGTTAGCGGATGTAGGAGCCGCTGATACAGAACTTCCATAGTTGCGCACAAGAAAATTGTAATAAACTTCACCTATTTTGTGAATGATCTTGTCACGCTGTTTTGCATTCCATACGTATGTCTGTCCGGACGCCCATACTCCTCTGTCATAAGGGAACGCACCCGTAGCTCCTGTTGCTCCTATGGCACCATCATTTGCAACACCCACACCCTTTTCGGCCACATAATTGTCATTCCAAGCAGCAGCATCGGAAGCTGATTTATAAGCCCGGA
>ENA-OPVU01001349-OPVU01001349.1-human-gut-metagenome-genome-assembly--contig:-NODE-1349-length-12797-cov-2.172500_pt1 | contig 12797 bp, 11 predicted proteins | sample MGYA00241497_ERZ501986 | MGnify/ENA primary metagenome ERZ501986 (study PRJEB25962, sample SAMEA2042995) | human gut metagenome | biome: human gut; feature: human-associated habitat; material: faeces...
TAAGCCAGTTATTAAATAACCGACGAACCGATATCGACGACCTTATTATGAATACTTTAGGAGCGATTATCGGATTCTTAATATATAAATCATTCAAGAAACTGATGCCAACCAGACTTCATAATAAGTTAAATGATTTTTCTTATCCTGTCTTGGAACTTCCGCTCTACATTTTCATCCTCTTTGCCGGACGTTTCTTTTTCTTCCATGAAATGGGATTTGCAAAATTGTTGTACGGATTTTAAATGCATTTTATCAGATCAGAAGAAAACGTATTTTTAATGCTTTTCTTTGCCTACATGCAAGTATGTCCGCAGAAAAGAAAAATTTCCCGCGGACATACTTGTTATTTCTAACTTGTTATTTCTATTTTCTGTTGATTATCATGCTTATTTTCACTCTGCATATCCATTCGGATTCTGGCTCTGCCATCTCCACGAATCTTCACACATTTCTTCTAATCCACGCTCTGCTTCCCAGTGAAGTTCCTTTTTTGCTTTGGACGCATCGCAGTAGCATGTTGCAATATCGCCTGCACGGCGCGGTTTAATTACATATGGAATCTCTTTTCCGCACGCTTTTCCGAATGCTTTTACCATATCTAATACGGATTGTCCGTTTCCTGTACCGAGATTATATACCGAAACACCGTCTTTTTCCTTCAGCTTCTCTACTGCGCGCACATGACCTATCGCAAGATCGACTACATGGATATAATCTCTGACACCTGTTCCGTCAGGTGTATCATAGTCATCTCCAAATACACCAAGGCATTTCAACTTGCCAACAGCAACCTGTGTGATATACGGCATCAGGTTATTCGGAATGCCATTCGGATTTTCACCAATCTTGCCGCTCTTATGCGCACCGATCGGGTTAAAGTAACGAAGAAGGATCACATTCCACTCCGGATCTGCTTTCTGGATATCCGTCAGGATCTGCTCCAGCATACTCTTTGTCTGTCCGTATGGATTCGTGATCTCACCCTTCGGGCAGTCTTCCGTTACCGGCACTTTGTCAGGTTTTCCGTATACGGTTGCAGAAGAAGAAAAGATTATATTCTTTACTCCATGCTTACTCATAACATCAAATAAGATCAGAGAACCCGAAATATTATTGTAATAATACAGCCATGGTTTCTGTACGGATTCTCCGACCGCCTTCAGTCCTGCAAAATGGATCACACATTCAATCTCATTTTCGGTAAATACTTTCTCCATTGCATCTCTGTCCAGAATGTCCGCTTCATAAAAAGTAACCGGTTTTCCCGTAATTTCTTCTACGCGGCGCAGAGCTTCCTTGCTTGCATTGATCAGATTGTCCACAACCACCACATCATAGCCTGCATTCTGCAGTTCTACGACTGTATGGCTTCCGATAAAGCCTGCTCCACCTGTTACTAAAATTGCCATTTTCATTTCCTCCTGTTGTCTGTCAGTTCATTCCTTCTTATATCTGTATCCCATTTTGAACAAGCAGCGCCCTTGCTGTGTCCACGCTGTCCACACCCTCTTTGTTCTTGATCGGTGCAAACTCATGCTCCCGCACGACCTCAAATGGCAGGCACTTATCCATATCATGGATCATATCCAATACAAGCTGCTCAAACTTATAGCCGTTTGGCTCCTGCGGATTTACCTTTGTACCTGTTTCATCAATATGTGCGATCTTCTTTTCTACTTTATGATGCGGAAGCTTGTGGGACATCGTGCGTTCCAGCTCGCTGACACGGAACAGGTAATTCAGGATCACGCCGTAATTGTATGCGTATTCTCCTCTGTCATTTTTTTCCTGCCGCATTTCTTCTGTCAGCTCATAATATTCAATGATCGATGGCTTTCCGTCTTCAAGGCACATCACACCAACCTTTTCATCCGGGTTAGCCTTAGCTACCACTTTGGCACCTACATTACACTGTTCTTCAATGCATGCCCCCACAAAAACCGGATCGGCGATCTTCTGTAATACGTTGTCTACAGCAAACACATTCAGCCATTCAATACCCGTTTTGCGAACCTGATCCAAAATACCGCTTTTCGCCATAGAAACAAACCATCCGCCGTTTCCGTTCGGAGAAGTTGCGATCTTGTCTTTCTCCTCCAGATAGACTTTACCGTCATGATCTACAGCAGGCGCCATCTCCTGCATAAAGAAGAAAATATGATCCTGCGGATATCCGAAACACTGATGTTCCTTAAAAAATGCCACTGTCTGATCATGGTTTTTATCACTTGTCATGATATATAAGTAGATCATATGCCCCGCCTGCGCAGTTACCTGCATCAGGTTATGGATCAGACACTCGAAAATATAAAGATCCTTTGTCACGCCAATATTGTATACACCCTTTGGAGCATCAGAACCAAGTCTTGTCCCCATTCCGCCGGCAAGCAAAACCGCTCCGACTTTATCACCGCGAATCGCATCCAGTCCGGTTTTGCGGAATTGTTCTTTCTTTTTCTCGATTTCCGGAAGCTGCATGGCTTCCAGTGGTGCAATTCTGCCACGTTCTGCTTTATGCATGGCGTCCATTGCTGAAAGCACTTCAAAGTCTGTTGCCTCTATCTGTGAAAGAAGTCTCTTTTTCTGTGCCTCATTTAATTCCCCATAAAAATGCAGCAAGTGCTGTTGTCCATATTTTGTCAATTTGTCCAGCGCCTGTTCATAATTCATATACGTTTCCCTTTCTTTATTGCTGTTTCTGATTTTTGGAATATAAAGTCACCTTTACAAGCTCCGGTCTGTTGAGAAGCCGGATTGGGATCACACTGTTACCCAGCCCCCGGCTGATCACAAGATCCGTGTCCTTTTCGTGAAAAACACCCTCTGTATAAGCCGGCAGAAAGCCTTGATCCGGTGCCACGAATCCGCCGATAAACGGAATGCGGAACTGTCCGCCGTGCGCGTGCCCGCTCAAAACCAGACTGACCCCATATGCTGCATATTGCTCCAGTCTCTGCGGCTCATGCGCCAGAAGGATCATAAAATCATCCGGATTTTTCCGGGCAGTCAGCTTTTTCAGTGCTTTATCGCATTCGGCTGTAGAAGCAAGGGAGGCATCATCGATCCCTGCCATATAGATCGTTTCCTTCGACTCACCCATCGTCAGGATACGCACTTCATCCTTTAATACATGAACGCCTGCAGCTTCAAGGCCCTGCATCAGGCGATCCGTATTCTCTGCGGACAGCCAGTTATCATGATTGCCTGTCACAAAATAAACCGGTGCCAGATCCGCTATGGCAGAAACAAGCTCCAGTGCCGTATCGACATCCGGACGGTTACTGTCTACCAGATCTCCTGTGAGCACGATCACGTCCGGCTCACACGCCTTGATCCTGCGGACGAGTTTTTTCTGCTCCCTGCCAAACGATTTATTATGCAAATCTGATATTTGCACTATTGTACACCCATTAAAGCTTTGTGGCAAATCTTTATTTACTATATCATATTCCGTGATCGTCAGACCATTATTCTGCCAGTACAAAAATACCACTGACAGAGTGAAAAAAAGCAGGCAGAAGCATGCTTTTCTCTTTCGTCCATCTACGTCTCTTTGTGATCTGTCAGCTTTGGATGTAAAGGAAAACTTCATAATTCCACCTGCCTGCTCTGTTTTTCTGTTTTCTGTGAGAAATGACTGCCTTATAAGAATACAACGCCTTTTTCTTCTGCCTTCTGCAGATCTTCCGGAAGCCATACAGATGCCTGCACTTCTCCCAGATGCGCTTTTCTGAGGAAGAACATACAGATTCTGGACTGTCCGATTCCGCCGCCGATCGTATACGGAAGTTCTTTGTTCAAAAGTGCTTTCTGGAACGGAAGCTCCATACGCTCTTCGCAGCCAGCCTTTTTCAGCTGCTCCTTTAAGGAATCCTCATCTACACGGATACCCATGGAAGATAATTCCAGTGCCATATCCAGAACCGGATAGTAAACGATGATATCACCGTTCAGCTTCCAGTCATCATAGTCCGGTGCTCTGCCGTCATGTGGCTTACCGCTCGCCAGCTTATCTCCGATCTGCTCAAGGAAGATTGCACCGTATTCCTTTGCAGCTTTGTTTTCCCGCTCTTTTGCAGTAAGCTCCGGGTAACGATCCTCCAGTTCCTGTGTTGTCACAAAGGTGATCTCCTCAGGCAGGATGCATTCAATATAGTCATATTCATTTGCCATGAACTTTTCAGTCACGCGGAGTGCTTCGTATACAGACTTGACTGTATCACGCAGTGTTTCTTCGGTTCTGTCCTCTTTGGCAATGATCTTTTCCCAGTCCCACTGATCGACATAAATGGAATGGATATTGTCGGTATCTTCATCTCTGCGGATCGCATTCATATCAGTGTACAGTCCTTCTCCGACGGAAAAGCCATACTGTCCGAGTGCCATACGTTTCCATTTTGCCAGGGAATGTACGATCTCCATTTCTCTGTTTTTCTGTTCCTTCAGATCAAATGCGACCGGGCGTTCCACGCCGTTCAAGTTGTCATTCAGACCGGAAGAAGCATCTACAAACAACGGTGCGGATACACGGCTTAAGTTCAGCTGTGTGATCAGCTCACGCTGGAAGAAGTCTTTGACGCGCTTGATCGCTTTTTCAGTGTCTTTGATGTTGAGGGCGGATTTGTAACCCTCTGGAATGATTATGCTCATGTGCAGCTCCTCTTCTTTACTTTCTTAACAGGCATCCTCCCACTTCGTGGGTCCCTCTCTCGGGATGTGCAGCCATTTCAAATTCTCGCTCCGCTCGAATGGGGCTGCACAGAGTAGTAAGGCATCCTCCCACTTCGTGGGTCCCTCCTTACTACAATTCGCAATTTTTTACGGTTCGTGGGAATGGGATGACGTCGCGGATGTTACCCATACCTGTCAGGTACATGACGCAGCGTTCAAAGCCGAGTCCAAAGCCTGCATGTCTTGCAGAGCCGTATTTACGCAGATCCAGGTAGAACTGGTAATCTTCCGGTTTCAGTCCGCATTCCTGCATTCTCTGCAGAAGGACTTCGTAGTTATCTTCTCTCTGGCTTCCGCCGATGATCTCGCCGATGCCCGGTACAAGACAGTCCATAGCAGCAACAGTCTTGCCATCTTCGTTCAGCTTCATATAGAAGGCTTTGATCTCCTTCGGATAGTCTGTTACAAATACCGGTCTGCCGAATTCCTTTTCTGTCAGATAGCGTTCATGCTCTGTCTGCAGATCGCAGCCCCAGGATACCTTGTAATCAAATTCATCATTGTGCTTCTCTAATATCTTTATGGCTTCTGTGTATGTCACATGACCAAATTCTGAATGAAGGACATGCTCAAGTCTTTCGATCAGTCCCTTATCCACAAACTGATTGAAGAAATTCATTTCTTCCGGTGCATTTTCCAGTACATAGCTGATAATATATTTGATCATGCTTTCTGCAAGTACCATATCGTCCTTCAGATCCGCAAAAGCAATCTCCGGCTCGATCATCCAGAATTCCGCCGCATGTCTTGTTGTATTGGAATTCTCTGCACGGAAGGTCGGTCCGAACGTATAAATATTCTTAAATGCCATTGCATACGTTTCACCGTTTAGCTGTCCGCTGACTGTCAGATTGGTCGGTTTTCCGAAGAAATCCTGCTGATAATCAATACTGCCGTCTTCCTTTTTCGGTACATTGGCAAGATCCATTGTCGTTACCTGGAACATTTCTCCCGCTCCCTCACAGTCGCTGCCTGTGATAAGTGGTGTATGCACATACACAAAATCGCGTTCCTGGAAGAATTTGTGGATCGCATATGCGATCAGGGAACGGACGCGGAATACCGCTTCAAATGTATTGGTACGCGGACGCAGATGAGAGATCGTACGCAGATATTCAAAAGTATGTCTCTTTTTCTGCAGCGGATAATCCGGTGCAGACTGTCCTTCGATCACAACCTCCGTTGCCTGGATCTCAAAGGGCTGCTTTGCCTGTGGTGTCGGTGTTACAACGCCTTTTACGATCAGGGCAGCTCCTACATTTAACTTGCTGATTGCTTCAAAATTAGAAAGCTGATCTGAATATACAACCTGAAGCGGTTCAAAAAAAGTACCGTCATTGATCACAAGAAATCCAAAGCTCTTGCTGTCACGTTTGCTTCTCAGCCATCCGCCGATCATAACTTCCTTTTCCAGATATTCCTTCTGCTCCCGGTATAAATCTCTGATATTCACTAAATCCATGATAATTTACTCCTTATATCTTTTCCTATGGGATCATATAGATCCTGCGCCTGCATCTAAAAGAACATATTCCGCGCAGACCACAAACATATTAATCTTACCCCATTTCCCCCGTATTCGCAATAGCATAACGCACTTTTCGTATGCTATGCTATACCATCTGTATCTTTCTCTACAATGTTTTGAGCCACTCTGTAAACACCGGCTGGATCAGCTTATAAAAATGATTGCCGTTTTCCTGCTTGAATGTTTTAACAAGCGCCATGTTCAATGTCTGTTTGTCCTGTGCCTGCAGCATGCAGCCATAGATCTGTCTGTATACACCCGCATGCAGGTTCTCCCCCTTCAGCTTCTGGCGCACTTTCTTTTTCACAGACTCCGGTACATTTGTACGAACCGGTTTTTCCGGCGTGACACTCTCCCGCGCGATTTCTTTTTCAGTTTTCCGGTTATGCTCCGGCTTTATATCGGGTTGTTCGTTGCCAACCTCTTGATCCGGTTGTTCTGCATTATCTACATCATGTGCAGGTACCGTCATCTGCTCCTTTTGTGCCAAAACTGCCACATTTTGATCTGTCATACCGTTATCTGCTACGTTATTATCTGCCGCAGAATCTGAAAAATTCTGTGTCACGGCATCTGTATTTTGCGTCACCTGTTTCTCGCTTAATGCCGCATGATCTTCTCCATGTATCTTCTGATCCTCTCCCCCGACTGCCTGATTATCTCCCTGCACTGCCTGCTTAACCTCCTGTGCAGTCCGGTTCTTTCTGCCAGTCGTTCCGGAAGTCTGCTTCGCTGCCTTAGTAGTTGTCTTCTGCTTACCCGCTGTCTTCCCAGTTGCAGCCTTTGCGGCTATTTTCTGTCCTGCGATATTTTCCTTTCTGACAATGCGGATGCCCCACTTTTTCCAGAAATCAATCACGCTGTCATAACCGCTATCCTTACTGATCACATAATATTCTTTTACATCGGTCTGTCCGACCAGATAGCCCAGATAGGTAGTCAGCTGGAAATCCAGATAATTCTTCGCTGTTTTTGTCGTTTTTATATACTTTACCTGCGAAGCTGCCTGACAGATCTTCACGTGCTCATCAAACGGAACCGCTCCTGTTTTCGGTCCGTAGAAAATGATGATCAGATCATCCTCTTTCAGCTGTTCGATCCCAACCAGTCCCTTGACGCCTGTATTTTCATAATCAATTAAATAGGTTGCCATATTATTCTCCTGTTTTTAGTTCATAAGTCCGTTCAAATACTTCCCGGCGGATGATGTACATATCCTGCAGATCATCTAAACGGATCGCCAGATAATCTCCCGCCTTGCCAATAAAATAATCCCCTCTTCCCTTGCCGAATACCTTTGTCCGCACCTGCAGCTGTTTTGCGTATATCCCGCCCGGCTTTGGCACGCACAGATACGCCAGTTCATCGATCGTTTTATATTCTCCCGTCCGCGGGAGCTCTACTGCAGGGATAAAGTCCAGAAGCTGTGAGAAAATATCAAGCTGCTCATCGCTTTTCTCATAGCTGTTTTCAAACTTCTGTCTGGTGATCTCATACACTTCACCCAGACAGCCTATCATGATCAGCAGATCCGCATCCGCATGTATGATCAGACCGGTATCATTTTCCAGCGTTTTGATGCAGATCTTTTCTCCCGGTTTTGCAATGTCCAGTGTCTCGACAACTGCCCATGGAACCTGCTTCTTACAGTAGATGGGAAGCTGTCTGATCTGTTCTTCCCGCGCAGCCTCTTTGTCCGCATAGATAACCGCTGTTTTAGAAAAATATGCGTCTGTCTGTTCCATGAAATAAGACAAAAGATCTGTCGTTCCCTGCTCGGTCATGCTCACATCCAGAATAACCTGCGACATTTCCCCCTCTGCATATACTGCATCTCCGCGCAGCATTCCGTAATCCGCAAACAAAGCATCCAGAAATTCCAGCGCTCTGATCTGTTCCGCCCGGCTCATGCACCACACATGTACACAATCGGTCAGTCTGCTCACGATCAGAAGTATTTTTTTTTCAAATGTATGAAGCAGCACTTCCATCTGCTCCCGTTCCCAGCAAAAACCTCTGATCGCATCTATGATCATCACACCGGTTTCCGCATCCTGATAGATGCGGTTGATTCCGTTCTGCGGCACATTTTCCTGCACCAATACATATTTTCCCATGCCACATCTCATCCCTTGTATGCATTTTCTTTTATTACAAGCTGCAGGAAATCCCCGGAAAGGAATGTGAAGTGCAGCCTGTATCTGTTACCCTCTGCTTCCACAATCTTGGCATATGCGTTTTCCTGCGTATCAAGTACCAGTTCAACATCCGTGAACACGTCCGGATATTCCGCTTTTTCCTGTGGCAGCATCTGTAATACGATCTCTTTTTCGGAAATAGCATGTACGCTTGCGGGGATTGCACTGCCCAGTATCTGTTTATCCAGCAGTACATACATACTAAGAACACATCTGTCTTCCAGAATTGTCATCGGAGCTTCCTGTTCCTGCAGAAGACCGCATTCATAAGCACCCGCAATACCCGTAATCTCACAGACCGGTATTTTTTCACGGATTCCCTTCATGGCAATTTCAAAGCTGCGGCGAAAGCTAACTATCTGCTCGATCGGTCTGAGTGTTTCCATTGATGCTAAAATCTGCCCGCCAACACTGTAGCTTTCCACGCGGGAGCACAGGTTGACCGCCTGTCCGATCACGTTATACCGCATCAGGCTTTCCGAACCGATATTTCCGATGAATACCTCCCCTGCATGAATGCCAATCCCCATTTCAATTGCGGGATATCCTTTTTCCTGATTAAAGGCGTTGACGTCCCGCATTTTGTTCTGCATACAGACCGCTGCCGCAACAGCATCCGCCTGTGGGCATTCGGAAGCAAGCGGCGCACCGAATACAGCCAGAATGGCATCTCCGATAAACTCAATGACCGTTCCCCGATAACGCTGGATCACCTCTGTCATTTCACCCAGAAAATGATTGATCATTTCAATAACAATTTCTGCCGGAAGTCTGTCCGACAGCGAAGTAAATCCACGCAGATCCGCCATCATAACAGTCAGATACCGCTTCTGTCCACCGATCGCAGCTCCCTCCGGGTGCTCTAAGATCACCTGCACTACTTCATCGGAAAAATATTTGCCGAATACCTGATGCAACAGTTCATTTCTGGCTGCAAGCTGTTCATTCAGCCGCTTGATTTCTTTCGCTGTCGCAAGCTCTGCTGCCTGCTTCTGCAAAAGCTTCTCGTAGTTTCTGGTCATTTCATGCTGCCACGCCGCCTTTTCCATACGGAGCAGCGCCGCATCGGAAAAGGGAAGCACAAGAACAACCGTGCCACCCAGCTCATAGCATTCCTCATCCGTTTCCTGCGTTCTGCTCTCACAGAGAAAAAATACCGGAATACCCGCAAAAGCAGGGTTGTTTTTAATACGGGAAAACGTCGTAAAACCGTTTTTCCTGCCATCTTCATAATCTACCAGAAAAAGTGACGGCATTTCCACAGTATCTTCTCCGCCAAGATGTGCCATTGCCTTCTCAACTGCCGCATCGGAAAACAGACAGACCGCGCGCATTCCTCCGCCCCGGTTGATCTGTCTCTGCACCTGAACCAGTACTGTTCTGTTGCCGGACAATACCCAGATATTTTTCTTCATTACCCTCTTCTCTCCGGTGATCCGAAATAATGATATTTCTGATCGATATTTTTTTCTGTTCTCTGATTTTCCTTACATGCCTCACATAAATGCCCGGAACGGATCGGCATTCCACATTTCTCGCACTTCAGCCGGAAGGATGATCCAAGCGGTACTTCCAGTCTGTCATCCCACAGGAAGTATTCAATGGTTTTCCGCGGAATACCTGTCTCCCTTGCGATCACCGTAATCTGGCTCGGCCCGTTCGCATCCAGGAAATTGCGGATCGTCTGATAGGTATCATAACAGTAATTTCCGCATTGTTTACACTTATAAGTACCACGCGATACCATGGTAAGTTCTCCACCACATTTTTCGCATACGACCGGGGTCTTATTCATTTTCAATGCATTCCCCCGCATTGCCTGCTTCAGATGCGGCGCAAGCCCTTCCTGCACCGGTCTCTTCTGTCTGCCTGCAGGCTTTGGCTGTTCCTGTTTTTCCGGCTTATCTGCCTTCTTTTGTTCTGCCGACACATCTGCCGGCAAAGATAACAGCGTGTTCAGCCGCTCTCTTGTCAGCCTGAGTGCTTCTGCCGGGTTTTCCGCATAAGAGATCGTCTGGACATTGTTCAGGTAAAAGCGGAACATGTCGCTCAGGTCATCTTCTGTCAGCTTCAGCGGGACAATCGTCTTCCGGTCATTGATCGCACAGTCGATCTCCTTTTCCACCCAGATAGATTCCTGGGAATATGAGGAGATCACAAGTAGAAACACCTGACACTGTGCAATGGCACGCGGAATCTCGCGGGCATAATTAGAGCCTGCAGGGATCATTTCCGGTGCTTTCCAATAGCTGATACCCGCTTCCTTCAGCATCGCAACGATCTTTTCCACTATTTTACTGTCTTTGGAGCTGTAACTGATAAAAACCGATTCCTTCACTTCCCAAAGCCTCCGATCATACCACTTTATTTCTTCCTGTTTTTTTTGCCTCGTACAGCTTTTCATCCGCACGTCTGACATTTTCTTCCACAGAGAGCGCCGTATCGATCTCTTCCACGCCAAATGACATCGTTACCCGGATCTCCTCTCCTTCATAAAGGCAGACCTCCCGCAGCATTTTAAGGCGGATCTCTTCCGCTGCTTCTCTTGCCTGCTGACGATCTTTTCCGCACAGAAGCAGGATAAATTCCTCGCCGCCCCAACGAACAGTCTCATCATCCAGTCCGACATTTTCTTGCAGGACTTCTGCCACATGCCCAAGCACCGCATCTCCCGCATTATGTCCATAAGTGTCATTTACCTTTTTGAAATAATCGATATCTCCCATGACAATGGAATACGTCTTCTTCTGCCCGGAAAGTATCCGCGTATGGAATGCCTCATACAGACCACTTCTGTTTTTCAGTCCGGTCAGTTGATCGAAAAAGGCTTTATTGTGCAACAGATAGGATTCCAGTGTTTTGGCACCGAAAACAGCAACCAGTGACAATCTTTTCACATCCTTTTCATCAAAGGCGCAGTCGCCATCCTCTCCCTGTTTATTGAGCGCCTGATAAGCACCCAGCATCTCACCGTGCTCACTTGTCACGGGAATGCACAAGATCGACTTTGTCCGATAGCCTGTTTCCATATCGACCGCCGGATTAAAGCGTGAATCCTCATAAGGCTCATTCAGCACGACCGGACGGTTTTCCTGCATTGTCACACCGACAATTCCGGTATTTTCCGGTACAACGATCCGTTCATTACCAACTGCTGCCAGGGTCCAGTACTGATGTGATTTTCGATCCCAAAACCAGAAAGAAGCTCTGTCCGACTGCACGAGCGTCCTTCCCAGATTTGTAAGAATTTCTATTGTACTTGTAAAATCTCTTTTTTCAAAAAGCTGGTTCATATAATAAAAAATGCTTTCTAACAATTCATCTGCATTCTGATTCTTCATAATTATTTCACTCCAAGCCGCATCAGATAATCAAGGGACTGCTTCTGCCAGTCCGGTCTGGTTGTCTCTACAAGCACAGTCAGACGGCTGAAATATTTCTCATAAAATACCGCAAACTTTTTCCAGTCTGTCACACCACTGCCAACGGCAAGATGCAGATCATGTTTTCCGTCATGATCGTTGATATGTACGTGTCTGACATAAGGAGCCAGTGCTTCCACCCAGATATCGATCTTTGTCCGGGAAAGGGATGCATGCGCATAATCCAGGCAAACGCCATAGTTCGGATATTTTATCAGACGTTCGGAAAGCATCCGAAGCATATCCGGATCGTCATCAAACATATTTTCCATATAAATCGACAGATCCGGAAATTGCAAAAGCAGCTTTTCCACAAAATCACCTGTCATGGAAACTGCATTCTGTATATAAGATGAGTCATTTAAAAACGGGTTGATATTGGTATGGAACACCACTCCCGACACCTTTCCTCTTTCTGCCTGCTGCATGCTCTGCAACATACGCAGCTCGGAAACCTCCCGGATCTTCGGATCTGCACTGAATACCGTCACATCCAGAAAAGCACCGTGCATCGTACAAATGGATGGCTTCCGACAGGCGTCATACTGCTGCCAGATTCCGTCAAGACGCTCCTCATCTGACAGCACAACCGGATCGTAAAAATCATTATATTCAAATCCCACCTGATAAGACTGCGCGATCTGACAATAGTCAGCCAGCCTGTCTGCTTTTGATACGATCAAAAACTGCCCCATGCCATTCCCTTTCTACCCATCAAAAAGTCCGAAATATATCAATCCCCAGTATACCACCTAACACGCATGCGCACAAGATAAGCACGCGAAAAAAGGAGCTTTACCGCACACTGATCTGTCCGGCAAGGCTCCTCTCCATAAATTCTTTATTCTGTTTTTTAATCAAAGATTGGTATGAAAACGGTTCAGAAATTCCTTTGTCTGTTCCTTCTTCGCATGC
>ENA-OPVU01001366-OPVU01001366.1-human-gut-metagenome-genome-assembly--contig:-NODE-1366-length-12673-cov-2.436440_pt1 | contig 12673 bp, 9 predicted proteins | sample MGYA00241497_ERZ501986 | MGnify/ENA primary metagenome ERZ501986 (study PRJEB25962, sample SAMEA2042995) | human gut metagenome | biome: human gut; feature: human-associated habitat; material: faeces...
TTGTCTTTGTTATAGGAGGTTCATTAGGGCTTGATAAAAGGGTTCTTGACAGGGCTGATTTCAAGCTTAGTTTTTCGCCTATGACATTTCCACATCAGCTTATGAGAGTAATTCTTCTTGAACAGATATATAGAAGCTACAGAATTATGAAGAATGAACCTTATCACAAATAACCAGAATGGAGAAGTTATGAAAAGAAATAAGAAAAGATTAATAACAGCACTTATCATTATTGTAGCTGTGGCTGCGGTATTAGTATTTATGAAGTTCTTTAATGGTAATTTATTATATATTTCAACTGGTATGGGAAAATCTGTTGTTATGAAGGTTGATGGACAGAAGACTTATACATTTGAGGCAGAAGTATTAATGTCAGATGCTAAGAAACAATATGAAGATATGTTTGGAAGCAGTATATGGACAGAAGATATTGACGGACAGCCGTTTGAGGAATATATAAAAGAACAGATAAGAGTAAAGCTTATAAGAGTAAGATGTATGAATTCTATGGCTAAAGAAAGAGGAGTAGTTCTTGGAAGAGAAGAAAAGAATGAAACAGCTAAGGCAGCAGAACAGTATTTTGATGGTCTTACAGAAGAACAGAAGAGCCAGTATGATATCACAGAGGATAAGGTTAATCAGATGTTTACTGAATTTGCAATCGCTTCAAAGCTTTACAATGATGTAACTTCACTTATGGATATTGAAGTGAGTTCAGATGATGCAAGAGTAATAAATATACAATATATTGTAACAGACTCAAAGGAAGAAATTGACAAAGCTTATGCAGAATTAAATGAGGGCAATTCATTCTTTGCAATTGCCAAGAAATATAATGCTGACGGCGAATATGAATATGAACTTAGAAGAGGCGAGATGGCTAAAGCATTTGAAGATACAGCTTATTCACTTTCAACAGGCCAGACAAGCGGAATCGTAGAAGCTGACGGAAGATTTTATATAATAAGATGTACGTCAGATAATGATAAAGCGAAGACAGAGGTTAATAAGTCATCAATTCTTGAAAAGAAGAAGTTAGAGGCATTTAATGATAAATTTGAACAATATGAGTCTTCAAAGTATGTTGAAATTAACAAAGATGAATGGAATAAGTTAAAAGTTTCTTCTGCACCATCTTTTAATGTAAGATTTGAGGATTTATTTAATTCAATAACAATTAATTAGAGTAGTACAGGAGTGTAGAATATAATGGCAGCAAAATATGATGCAAATAGTATATCAATTCTTGAAGGTCTTGAAGCTGTAAGAAAAAGACCAGGAATGTATATAGGAAGTGTTGGAACTAAAGGACTTAACCACCTTATATATGAGATAGCTGATAATGCAGTTGATGAACACCTTGCGGGTTACTGTAGCGAGATTACAGTAACCCTTAATAATGATGGAACTGCTACTATTATAGATAATGGACGAGGTATTCCTATAGGAATTCATCCAAAGGCAGGCATACCTGCAGTTGAGGTAGTATTTACAGTGCTTCACGCAGGTGGTAAGTTCGGTGATGGCGGGTATAAGATATCAGGCGGACTTCACGGTGTAGGTGCGTCAGTAGTTAATGCACTCTCAGTTTGGCTTGAAGTAGAGATAAAGGTTGATGGTGGTGTATACAGGCAGCGTTATGAAAGAGGAAAGGCAGTAGCACCACTTGAAAAAGTGGGAACATGCAGAAAGAATGATACAGGAACTAAAGTAACATTTCTTCCTGATGGTGAGATATTTGAAAAGACAAGATTTAAGTCAGATGCAATAAAGAGCAGAATGCACGAGACAACTTATCTTAATCCGGGACTTACAATACATTTTGAGGATAAGAGAAGTGGAAGCGAGGAAAAGATTACATATTCAGAACCAGATGGTATCAAGGCATATGTAAAGGAACTTAACAATGGCAAGGAAGCTGTGACGGATATTATCTATTTTAAGAAGAGTGAAGACGGCATAGAGGTAGAGTGTGCTTTCCAGTATGTTAATGAGTTTGAGGAAAATATTCTTGGTTTTTGTAATAACATATACACTCAGGAGGGGGGAACTCATATTACAGGGTTTAAGTCTAAGTTCACTATGATTATTAACCAGTATGCAAGGGAGTTAGGTGTTCTTAAAGAAAAGGATAATAACTTTACCGGTCTTGATGTAAGAAATGGTATGACAGCAATTGTGGCTATCAAGCACCCTGCACCAAGATTTGAAGGCCAGACTAAGACTAAGCTTGATAATCCGGATGCGGGAACAGTTGTAAGTGCGGTTACAAGTGATGAGGTACAGTTATATTTTGATAGAAATCTTGAACAGTTAAAGTCAGTAATAGCCTGTGCCGAAAAGTCTGCAAAGATAAGAAAGGCAGAGGAGAGAACGAAGACTAATCTTTTATCTAAGTCTAAGTTCTCAATAGATTCCAATGGTAAGCTTGCTAACTGTGAGAGCAAGAAGTCAGAGGAATGTGAGGTGTTTATAGTCGAGGGAGATTCTGCGGGTGGTTCAGCCAAGACAGCAAGAAACAGACGTACTCAGGCTATACTTCCAATAAGAGGTAAGATACTTAATGTAGAGAAGGCTTCTATTGATAAGGTGCTTGCTAATGCCGAGATTAAGACTATGATTAACTCATTTGGCTGTGGCTTCCTTGAAGGCTACGGCAATGATTTTGATATAAGCAAGTTAAGATACGATAAGATTATCATTATGACAGATGCCGATGTTGATGGTGCACATATTGATACACTTCTGCTTACATTTTTCTATAGATTTATGCCTGAACTTATTAATCAGGGACATGTGTACATAGCTACACCACCGCTTTACAGGGCTGAACTTAAGAAAGTACCTAAGGCAGACAAAGCTTCTAAGAAGGCAGAAGGAACTAAGACGAAGGTAGATAAGAGCAGGACAGTACAGTATCTTTATGATGATAAAGCACTGGAAAGGTATAAAGAGCTTCACGCAAGTGGAACATTTACTCTGCAAAGATATAAGGGGCTTGGCGAGATGGACCCTGAACAGTTATGGGAAACTACACTTAATCCAGAGACAAGAATATTAAAGCAGGTAGAGATAGAGGATGCAAGAATGGCAACAGAGGTTACTTCTATGCTTATGGGAAGTGATGTGCCACCAAGAAGAGCATTTATACATGCACACGCTAATGAAGCGGAGATTGATGCATAAAAATGATATGATGTTGGGGTCAAAAGCCCCCAACTATGATACCTACGGATTGTTCCGTGCTACGCACTCCCACAATCCTCCCCAATATTCGCATATCGTGGGATTATCATCCCACTTTTATGCTCATATTGGGGCGGGTCCCAAGGTCATTCACCCACATATGAGCAAGCTCATATGGGTTTAGACCTTTTGACCATGGTATTATGATATATATTAATAAAAGTATTATACGGAGATAATAATGGCAGAGAATATTATTAAAACTGAATATTCTGAGCTGATGCAGAAGTCCTATATAGATTACTCAATGAGTGTTATAACAGCAAGAGCACTTCCGGATGTAAGGGATGGACTTAAGCCAGTACAAAGAAGAGTGCTGTATGCTATGGATCAGCTTGGTTTAAATTATGATAAACCTCATAGAAAGTCAGCGCGTATCGTAGGTGATGCAATGGGTAAATATCATCCACACGGCGACAGTTCTATATATGAAACACTTGTTGTGCTTTCACAGGATTTTAAAAAGGGAATGGCACTTGTTGACGGTCACGGCAATTTTGGTTCTATAGAAGGTGACGGTGCTGCGGCTATGCGATATACAGAAGCCAAGCTTAAGAAGTTCACACAGGATGTATATTTATCAGACTTGGATAAAGATGTAGTTGATTTTGTGCCTAACTTTGATGAAACAGAGAAAGAACCAGCAGTTCTTCCGGTAAGAATACCTAATCTGTTGGTAAATGGTGCTGACGGTATCGCAGTTGGTATGACAACTAATATTCCAACACATAATCTTTCAGAAGTTGTCGATGCAGTATGCGCATATATGGATAATGAAGATATAACTACAACTGAGCTTATGCAGTATATACCCGGACCTGACTTTCCTACAGGTGGACTTGTTATTAATAAGTCAGAGCTTGCAGGCATATATGAGACTGGTACAGGAAAGATAAAGTTAAGAGGAAAGGTTGTATATGAGCCAGCGGCAAGAAAAGGCGAGAAGGACAGGCTTGTAATAACAGAAATTCCTTATACAATGATAGGTGCTAATATTGGAAAGTTCATATCAGATATAGTGGATTTGGTTGAAACCAAGAAGACAACTGATATTGTTGATGTGTCAAATGAGTCATCAAAAGAAGGTATAAGAATAGTTCTTGAATTAAAGAAGAACACAGATATTGAAAATCTTAAGAACCTTTTATATAAGAAGACTAAGCTTGAAGATACATTTGGTGTAAATATGCTTGCTATAGTTGACGGCCGACCGGAAACTCTTGGGTTACGCCAGATAATAAAGCATCATATTGACTTCCAGTATGAGATAAATACAAGAAAATACACAACACTTCTTAATAAGGAGCTTGCCAATAAGGAGATTAAAGAAGGACTTATAAGAGCCTGCGATATAATCGATCTTATAATAGAAATTCTTCGTGGAAGCTCTAATCTTAAAATGGCAAAGGACTGCCTTATTAATGGAAATGTTGATAATATCAAATTCAAGTCAGAAGCCTCTAAGAATCAGGCGGCTAAGCTTGATTTTACAGAAAAGCAGGCTTCAGCCATACTTGAAATGCGCCTGTACAAGCTTATAGGTCTTGAGATACTTGCACTCCAGAAGGAATATGACGAATGTCTTTCAAAGATTGCAAAGTATGAAAAGATACTTGGCAGTAAGAAGGCTATGGCAAAAGTAATAAAGGACGACCTTGTAAGAATTAAGAAGGAATATGGTGTTGAACGAAAGACCGTAATAACTGATGCAAAGGTTGCAGTATTCGTTGAAAAAGAAGTTCCAGCACAGGAAGTTGTATTTATTATGGATAGATTTGGCTATGCAAAGACTATAGATACAGCTTCTTATGAACGTAATAAGGAAGCTATCTACAACGATTTTAAGTATGTATTTACCTGTATGAATACTGATAAAATATGTATATTTACGGATAACGGACAGCTTCACCAGATTAAAGTAAAGGATATTCCTTTCCTCACTAAGTTCAGGGACAAAGGTACTCCAATAGATAATCTTGGAAATTATGACAGCAGCGGTGAACTTATTATATACTTGTGTGCATATGAAACTATCAAAAATCAGAAGCTGCTCTTTGTTACAAGTCAGGGCATGATGAAGATAGTTGACACGGCAGAATTTGATGTAGCCAAGAGAACGGTAGCTTCGACAAAGCTTCAGGATGATGACAAGATAGTAAGCATTGAAAAGGCTGACGTTCAGGTTGAAACGCTTTCTAAGTTTAATCTTGATGGCAGCAGAAGTGAAGTTGAAGAAATTGTAAGTAATAAAAATGTAATTGTACAGACAGCTAATGGTGTGTTCTTAAAGTTCCCTCTTTCTGAAATACCAGTTAAGAAGAAGAGTGCAGTAGGTGTCAGAGGTATTAAGCTTGGCAAAGACGATTATATAGAAGATATATTCATTATGGATGACGGAATGGAATTCACGATGGAATATAAAGGAAAGAAGATAGACTTTGCTAAGATGAAAATGGCACATAGAGACACAAAAGGCATAAAAGTCAGAGTGTAAATTATAATTTTGCTATTCATCGTATATAAATAACATTTCAACGCTATATAAGCATAATAAAATCAGGACAATACAGCGTGGCGTATTCTGCTGCATTGTCCTGATTTTTATTTTTGAATAGAGCTATTTTATAGTTGATAAGAAATATTCGTGTATGCGTGTGTCGCCTGTTAATTCAGGGTGGAAAGAAAGTCCAATCTGATTATTGTATTTAGCGGCAACAATATGATTATCAACACTTGCAAGCACTTCAACACCATCGCTGACATTTTCGATATAAGGTGCTCTTATAAATGTCATAGGATAATTGCCGATATGCTTAATATCAGCGTTAGTTACAAAGCTTGAAAGCTGTCTTCCGTAAGCGTTACGTTTAATGGTGACAGGAAGCGTTCCTATATGGACTATGTCATCGTCTGCTATATGTTCAGAGAGAAGTATAAGTCCAGCACAGGTTGCAAGTGTTGGAAGACCATTACTAATCATATTCTTAATGTCCTTCATCATATCAAGCTTGTTAAGTAACTGTCCCTGAACAGTACTTTCACCGCCAGGCAGTATCAGACCGTCTAATCCCTCTAAATCATCCCGTTGTCTTATTTCTATTGCTGTATGTCCGATTTCTTCAATCATATGCTCGTGTTCAATAAAAGCACCTTGGACAGCAAGTACACCTATCTTCATAGTAAGCCTCATTTCTATGTGCGATTATATTATTAACGTCCACGTTCTTCCATAATTATCTGTATTTCACTAGGATTGATACCTACCATAGCTTCGCCAAGGTCTTCTGATAACTTGGCAATAAGTGCTGCATCCTGATAGTTAGTAACAGCCTGAACGATAGCAGAAGCACGTTTTGCAGGATTACCAGACTTGAATATACCAGAACCTACGAACACACCCTCAGCACCAAGCTGCATCATAAGAGCAGCATCAGCAGGGGTTGCAACACCACCAGCGGCAAAGTTAACAACAGGAAGCTTTCCATTATCGTGCACATAAAGTACAAGGTCGTAAGGAACCTGTAACTGCTTAGCTTCCTCAAAGAGTTCATCTTTCTGCATAGATGTAATCTTGCGGATTTCAGAATTCATTTTTCTCATATGGCGTACAGCCTGAACAACATCACCAGTACCAGGTTCACCCTTAGTTCTAATCATAGAAGCCCCTTCGTTAATTCTTCTTAAAGCTTCGCCTAAGTCCCTTGCACCGCATACAAATGGTACATTGAACTGTGTCTTATCAATATGATAAATGTCATCAGCAGGAGAAAGTACTTCTGATTCATCAATATAATCAATCTCAATAGCCTGTAAAATCTGGGCTTCAACAAAATGACCGATACGGCACTTAGCCATAACAGGGATACTTACAGCTTCCTGAATTCCTTTAATCATCTTAGGGTCACTCATACGTGATACACCGCCAGCGGCTCTGATGTCAGCAGGTATTCTTTCAAGTGCCATAACAGCACAGGCACCAGCCGCCTCAGCAATCTTAGCCTGTTCAGGAGTTGTTACGTCCATAATAACTCCGCCCTTTAACATCTGTGCAAGTCCTTTGTTTAATTCATACTGAGAAGTAGTTGTCATAATTATTAACCTCATTTCTTTATATTTAAATGCTTTTTGTTAAATTGTTAAAATGCTCTGCCAGAACTACAAATATATTACATAGCAGTAACTTAATTAACTTGCGACTATAATAAGACTTATCTGATTATATTAAAATGTTCAATGTAAAGAAGTTTGATAATGTCAGGTGGTATTAAACTGACATTTAATTATAAGGGAGAAGATGAATGTGTAATAAGGTCAGATGTAATTATTGAATAAAAATATATAATTTTATATTTGACAATACAACATTTATGTTGTGCTCTAATAAAGTAAGAGGAAAATATTACGCAAAAATAATTAGCTGCATTGACAGGAAACAAACAGCAGGATATTTCCAGAATTGAGAAAAAGAAAAGTAATCCAACAATACGCACATTTAGTCATATACTTGAGGCTTTAGGTTATAAATTACAAATTGTAAAAAAGAAATCAATATAATATAATATAATAATATATAAAGTTAAGATAGTATCTAATAAAGGAGGAGTATATGTATACATACAAAACAGAGATTTTAACGGTTGGCACTAAATGGCTTTCAGATAAGGCAGATGCTAATGATATTGCTATGTTAGACAATCTGATTAATGAGAGAGCAGCTGACGGCTGGGAGTTAGTCACTTATGATTATATGGCAACATCTATGCAGATTAAAGGAGCATTTGTTGTTACATTCAGAAAAGAAAAAGATGATAAGACGTGGAATGGATTGGGATAAGACTTTGACATTTACTGTTCCTATGCACGGTGAAGCAAGATATAGATTTGATTATCTTACATCAACTTATGATAGTAAAGATGGTAAGGTTGAGAAATTCACATTTTAAAAATATTTAAAAATACCCTGTCATTATTGGCATATACTGGAAGTCCCAATATATAGTGGGTAGTGACAGGGCTTTTTATATTATTATGTTTGTTTATTAATTCTGAACTGTAGTTATTTATGTTTTATTTTAAATAAGCTTTAAGTGAGTATATTTTATAGTGGTATATTTTATAATTTCTGGTTGTCCTTCATATACTCATCATAAAGTTCGATAACTTTATTCATAACCTCAGGTCCAGGTGCTCCGAGAGTAAGACGTTTTTCAACGCAGGTCTTTAAGCTGATAGCTTCGTATACATCTTCTTCAAATACAGGGCTTATCTTCTTGTATTCATCAAGTGAAAGGTCATCAAGTGCAATACCCTTGTCAATACACATAAGAACAAGCTGTCCTACAATACCATGTGCATCCCTGAAAGGAACCCCTTTCTTAACAAGGTAGTCAGCGGCATCAGTAGCATTAGTGAAGCCTTTTTTAGCTGAGTCTTCCATACGTGTATTATTGAATTTCATAGTATCAATCATACCCTTGAATAAGCTTACACAGCCCTTAACAGTATCTATAGCATCAAATGTAAGCTCTTTATCTTCCTGCATATCTTTATTATAGGCAAGAGGAATTCCCTTCATAGTTGTGAGGATACTCATAAGAGCACCATATACACGTCCAGTCTTACCACGGACAAGCTCAGCTATATCAGGGTTCTTCTTCTGTGGCATAATGCTTGAACCTGTACTGAAAGCATCATCTAATTCGATGAATTTGTATTCGTTAGAATTCCATATACATATTTCTTCAGAAAATCTGCTTAAATGCATCATAATAGTAGAGAGTGCACTTAAGAATTCAATAACATAATCTCTGTCTGATACAGAGTCCATACTATTAAGAGTAGGACCAGCAAATCCAAGAAGCTCGGCTGTCATCTCTCTGTTAAGGGGATATGTAGTTCCTGCAAGAGCACCAGCACCAAGAGGGCAGTAGTTCATTCTGTTATATATATCGTGAAGTCGGCTTCTGTCACGTCTGAACATTTCAAAGTAAGCAGAAAAATGATGAGCAACAGTTACAGGCTGTGCTTTCTGAAGATGAGTAAAGCCTGGCATATAAGTGTCAACATTTTCTTTGATTATTCTTAAGATAACTTCCATAAGCTCTCTTACTTCTTCATCAACATTTTTAACTTCATCGCGTGTATAAAGTCTCATATCAAGTGCAACCTGGTCATTACGGCTTCTGCCTGTGTGAAGCTTCTTTCCTGCATCACCGATACGCTCAATAAGGGTAGCTTCCATAAATGTGTGAATATCTTCATATTCATCAGTGATTTCAAGCTTTCCAGATTCTATGTCAGAAAGAATACCTTTTAAGCCGTCAGTAATCTGCTTTCCTTCATCTTCTGAGATAATACCCTGAGCAGCAAGCATTGTAGCGTGTGCAATGCTTCCCTGAATATCCTGCTTGTAGAACTTCTGGTCAAAGGAGATAGAAGCGTTAAAATTATTAACAAGCTCATTAGTTTCTTTAGTGAAGCGTCCGCCCCAAAGTTTCATATTGTACCTCTTTCCTGCACTTCGTTAGTGCTTATAATTAATTGTTAATAGAATGCCTGATTATTCTTCTGATGAATTAATCTCATCACTGTCAAGATTGTCGAAGTCATCAAGACTATCTAGCATATTTATATCATTATCACCCACGATATTTATATCCATAGCAGATGAAACATCTAAATCTGTGAGAGTATTATCAGCTAAATCATCAGATAATGCGTTGTAAGTATCATCAGCTTCAACAGCTTTATTTGTACTGGCGGTTTTTAATATATTTATTGTTATATTTTTCTTCTTTAATATATAAATACCGATTAATATAATAATACATAATGCTGTAATTAAGCAACCCTTAATAAGGTTCACAGGTGTATATTTTAATGTTATTTCGTGGCTGCCCTCACTTATCTGTACGCTTAAGAGAGCATCATAAAGGGCAGAGGTCTCTACTTTTCTGCCATCAATATATACCTTCCAGCCTTTATCGTAAGGAATGGAGAATATAAGGGTTGCGGCTTTATTAGCTGTTATAGTTCCCTTTATCTTGGTGTCTTTAAATGAAGTGATAGAAAGGGAACTGCCATTTAATATATTGTAAGCTTCTGTAAATCTTGAAGTTTCAAGTGTATACACGCTGGCATTCATTGCTGAATCGCCAGATATGACAACGGTATCTGCTGGAACGGCGTAGCCTAGGTCAATTATGTGATTGCCATTTTTAAGTCCTGAATAAGTATATTCAGAATTGTTAATAGTGGCAGTTACGTTGTCGCAGGTCGTATTTCTTACAACCATATACAGATGTCCTGCTTTTACAGGCTTAACTTCAAAGCTTGAGTCGGTGGCATTTTCATAAGTAAGTGTAAATACATTGGCAATGCCTGTAAGTGTCTGTATAAGCGAGTTCTGGTTCTCAATTCCTGTTCCATTGGCTTCTGATGGATTCCATTCGCCTGCATTATTATAGGTTATAAATCCAAGTGGAAGTGTATATTTATTCTCATAGACGAATTCGCCGTCATCTCCAACGTAATACTCGCGAAGAGAACTGCTTGTAAGTATACGGTTGGTAATTGTATATTTAACCGAGAATAAGCTTTCTGTAACAAGTGTAGCACCATTGTAGCCATAGGCATTCATTGAATGTTCAAAGCCAAGCTTTCCGAACAATTCTGACATTCCAGCACTTGAAGTTGATGAAAATGTTGATATTGAGTGGTAATTATGCCAAGCTCCGTCATTTTTTGAACGCGCACCAAACTTCTTATCCATTCGGTAAAATGATGTATCTTCATCTCTTACGGTCTGTGTCACAGATTTAATAGCATCATAATCTAAAAGATAAGAGGTTCTGTTAGTAGTTCCAATTCCTGTTGAATCCATATTGATAGTACATTCTATTATACAGACTATAAATGCAAGAAATACTGTTACAGGCAGCTTCCAGTTGGTCTTGTTATAGACAATCATAAGTCCTGCATACACAAGAATAAAAGCACCGCTTAAGTAAATTGCCTTAAAATCATAAGTTTCATCAACTGCAAATACCTGTTCAATAAGCACAAGAAGTCCTAAGCTTATCCATACGGCAATTCCTAACTGTCTGCTTGTCATCCGCTTTATATGGCTTAATGCCTCATAACACATTGTAAGCAGGAAGAAAATGTATATAAATGATTGTCTGCAAGGCAGGCTGTTAGGATAATGAAATCCGTGCCATATAAAATTAGGTATATTAAGGTTAAATGCTGTAAGGAAGATAAGCAGTAATACGGATTTGCCTATCTTTTCGCATAAATTGATGTCTTTGTCCATAACATAGAGAGGATAAAGAAGGAATACAGCAACGCCGCAGTATATGTTAGGGTAGTGTTCAAGTCCAAGGTGGACAGGAACATTTATTAATTGTCTAGTGAGCATATTTAATATGCTGAAATAAAGACTTAATTTCTTAGGAAATGCAATGTCACTTGAAGCTGATAAAGAAAATGTGTAGAACTCAGGCAGTAAAAGGCATGCCGCAAGCCCACCGGCAATCAGTGAGTAAAATGCAAATTTTAGAAATGTCTTAAAATAATTCTTGAAAGTACGTTCTTTTTTGTAGGCAGTTACAAGCACAATAAAATAAAGAACAACTGATAAACATACCATAATTGCAATATAGTAGTTAGTGAATATACATAATCCAAGACTTATGCAGTATAGAAAGCATTTATCTTCATTAACAAGTCTTTCAAGGCCAAGCATAATAAGAGGAACAAGTATAAGACAGTCAAGCCACATAATGTTCCAGCTATAAGCAGCTACATATCCGGAAAATGCGTAGAATAACCCGAATAAAGCTATACATATATTCTTGTTGGAAAAATGCCTGCTTATATAGTGGGTCATAGAAACGCTTGATAAAGATAACTTAAGGATTATGAGAGTATTCATAATCTCAATCATATATTTCTGTGGGAATAATACAATAATCCAGTTAGCAGGGCTTGCCAGATAGTACGCATATAAAGATGTGAAATTAGTTCCCATACCGATATCCCAGCTATAAGTAAGGCTTTCTGCGTTGCGGATTTTATACCATAGCTCAGAGAAAAATGGAGCGTACTGGTGATACATATCAGAACGCAGATAACAGTTATTGCCGAATGGAAATATTTCCCTTGCAAAATACAAGGCTGTAAATATTATAACTGGAATAAAAAATGCAATTATATATACGATATTTCCACACGGAATATTACCTGTCTGTTCGTCAAATAAACTGAATTTGTGTCGATGTTTAGTCTGTTGGTTCAAATTTGCTTCCCCCTATGGATAATAATGTTTACATTTTACCAAAAACGGTATTTTATGTAAATGATATACGGTAATTATAATGATTATTTGTACAGTAATTTATATAGTAATATTTGAGGTTTTGCTTGT
>ENA-OPVU01001370-OPVU01001370.1-human-gut-metagenome-genome-assembly--contig:-NODE-1370-length-12650-cov-4.493291_pt1 | contig 12650 bp, 8 predicted proteins | sample MGYA00241497_ERZ501986 | MGnify/ENA primary metagenome ERZ501986 (study PRJEB25962, sample SAMEA2042995) | human gut metagenome | biome: human gut; feature: human-associated habitat; material: faeces...
CCCCGAGGGCGGCAGGCGGCCCAGGAGCGTGGCATCGCCCGATTTGGCGAACTGCACCAGCCGTTCTATGAACTCCGTCTGCTGGGGTGTCGGCGGGATATTGTGCAATATCTCGTTCTTTTGCGGTCGGTCGATCCCTATATCCTCCGCCGAGCGGTAATCTGTAATCTCGGAGTAGAACATGGCCAGTTCGGGAACCTTGATGAAATATCGGAACCGTTCTTTTTGCACGACCTCGTTGGTCACGGAAAACTCGTAGTCGATGGTTTTCTTGGCAAATATGGCCGCCCAGGCATCGAAGGTGCGGATATTCTGACGCTCCAGTTCCTTCGGGCGCAGGTACTTGAAAAGCAGGTACAGTTCCGTGAGCGAGTTAGAGATGGTCGTTCCCGAGAGGAACGTCGCCCCCAGGTCGCGGCCCGTGCGCTGCTGTATGGTACGCAGCGCGAAAAGCATGTTGAGCGCCCGCTGCGACCCCTCGGGATTTCCGAGGCCCGCCACCCGGTCATGCCGGGTCGTGAAAGTCAGGTTCTTGAATTTGTGGCTCTCGTCCACGTAGAGGTGGTCGATACCCATGAGGCGGAAGTCCACGGCGTCGTCCTTGCGTGTTTCCAGCGCGTGCGCCACCTTCTGCAACTTGGCTTCCAGGTTGGCCTTGCGTTTCTGACACCCTTTCATCATGGCGCGGGAAACGTCCCTGCCTTGTGCTTTGAGCACTTCGAGGTTCTCCTCCACGCAGTCCAGCTCGGCCTGCAATATCTCCTGCTGTATCTCCGGGGACTGGGGTATCATGCCGAACTGTTCGTGCGAGAGGATCACGGCGTCCCAGTCGTTGTTGCGTATCTCCCGGAAGATGCGCTCACGCTTCCGGGGCGTGAAATCCTCCTTGCCCGGGTAGAGGACTTTGGCCATTGGGTAAGCGGTGCAGAACGTCCGGGCTATTTCATGGATGTTGGCTTTCAGCCCGATAATCATGGGTTTATTGGCCAGCCCGAGGCGTTTCTTCTCGTAGGCTCCGCAGCACATGATAAGGGTCTTTCCGCCGCCCACCTCGTGGTCGATTATCCCGCCGCCGAGCAGTTTGTCCATCCATATCGCGTCCTTCTGGCTGTCATACAGATTGTCTATCCCCAGCCCCTTGAGGTCGAGGTCGGGGAATTCCTGGTGCGTCCCGTCGTACTTCGGGCGCACGTAACAGTTGAAAGTACGGTTATAGAGGTCTGTCAGGCGGTCTTTGAAGTCGGACGACTGCTCGCGCAGCCATTCGGGGAAAGCACCCCGGATCTCGTCTATCTTGCTGTTGGCGAGCTGTATGGCCTCCCCGTCACGCACTTTGACCTCCCGCCGTTCGCCGTCCACCCATTTGAGGACGGTCTTGGTGATGTCGGGCGAAGTGTTTTGCAGGGCGTGTTTCAAAAGGTGCAGGCCGTTGTACTTACGGGTCTGCGCGCTGACGGCATACTGCTCCGTGATCTTCACGTTCGTCGCTTCCGCCTTCACGCCGTACTCGTCCAGGTTGGAGGCGAAGGTGATCTTCACCTCCGTATCGAAGAGCGAAGAGGCGAAACGCTCGTAAACACCTTTTGGAATCCACCGTTCGCCCAGGTTGAAATCCAGGTCGTCGAAAGCGATGGGTTTGGGCGTCGCCTCGCGCAGAGCCTCCAGCGATTCCCGGGCCGGGGCGTGGTCGGGATTCTCCCGCAGGAACGCCTCGATCCGTTCGGCTTTCCCGATGACATTGCCGGCGATGAACTTGTCGGCAACCTCGTAGCCGTCCGTTTCCGGGTTGTAATAGATACGTCCTTTCAGTTCCCCGAGTATTCCCTCCACGGTAGTTCCCGTGAGCGAGGCCATGTAGTGCGGTTCCACCCGGCCGTACTTGTTCAGGCTGGCCACAAGGGCCTCCGAAGCGTCGTCGGCGTGCGTGATCTCATCGGGATTGAAGGCCACGGGACGCTCGAAGATGTCGGCTTTGCGTGCCTTGCCGTCGATGTAACGCTCCAGCGATAGAATCTCCGTTCCCCGCGCGTCCATCTTGATCAGGTCGAGGTTGCGTTTGTCATTGAGCCGTCCGAAGCGTTCGGTGAAATTGTCGTAAAGCCGGTTGAGCATCTCCCGCAGGGCGGGGTTCGCCGTCAGCGTTTCCGCCTCGTTGTTATAAAGGTGGTAATAGGCATCGCGTATCTCGATATACATGGAGGCTTTCGTCCGTTGTGCAGGCGTGAGTTCCAGCGGGTGGAACATGGGTTGCAGGGATTCAGTCCCCCGCAGGTAGCCGACCCGGTTTTGTCCGTCCGTGACGAGTGTCCCCTCGCGGAAATAGGGGGCGACCTCCCCCTCGAACGGTCGGGGTTTCATATCCGCCTCCCGTATCTGCGGCATTTCTTTACCGGGTTCTTCCTCCTCCGGATTGTCCGGCGTGTCGAACAAGCTGCCCGTTCTCGGCGTACCGGCGGCTTGTTTCCGTCTGTCTTTCGGGGCTTCCGTCGGGGGGCGTACCGCCTGCCGTTCCCGCTGTTCCGGGGTTTCCTGCAGCCGGGCGCTTTGCCGGCGCAGTTCCGCCCTCCGTTCCGGGGTAAGCGACATCATCATCTCGTAAAAGCCGTTGATCGGCGGGTTGTCCTCCCAGTTCAGGGAGGCATACAAGTCTTCGGGATCACGCTCCGGTGGCGTCGCTTTCGGCATTTCGCTCTTCTGTTCCTCCGGAGAGGAGGCCGGGGCGAATAACGAGGGTTGTCGGGGCGTCTTCCGCTTTGCTCCCCGGCGGCTGTTCCTTTTCTTGGATATACCGAGTTCTGCCTGCCGCCGCTCCTCGGTGCTGAAGCCGAACAGATCGTAGAGCGTCAGCAACGGTTCCTGCTGCACGTTTACCGGTTCGGCAGCTTGGGTGGCAGGTACGGGAGCCGCCGTTTCCACCATGTCGAAAAGCGACCCGGCGAAGCCCTCCCGCGGTTTCGGTTCCGTTATTCCGTCCACGTGCTGCACGGGTGTATCCGTCATGCCGAAATCTTCGGGTTTCGGCGGGTGCTGCTCCCACAAGCGATTCTCCCGCTCCTTCGACCAGGCCCCGAAGTCGGCCAGATCCTCCCCGGTCGGTTCTCCGGCGGGTGTGGCGGCAGAATCCGGTAACGCTTGTCCGGGTTTGTTTTCGATTCGGGTAATCTCCCCGGTTTCGGTATCGACATGGTAGCCCTGCGCCGCCATTTCGGCGACGACACGGCGTTTTTCCTCCTCTTCCCGCTGCTGCTGAAGGTTACGGGCGTCGGCGATAATCTCCTTGACGATTTCTCCGGCAAGGCGGGGCTCGTGTCTTTCGGCACGCTGGCGTTCCGCCTGACGGGGACGGGACAATTCCCGCTCCGGTGTGCCGGGTGTCTGTTCCGGAGCATGTTCCAGGCAATAACTCTCGTTGAAATGCCGGTTGAAATCCTCCGAGAGCATACGCCGCATCTCCCGGTCGATGCCGTCCACGCCCTCCGCGTGGGTGAACTCCATCGCCGGTTTGCCGTAGGGGTCTTTGCCTACTTTGGCCTCGGTATGGATCACTCTGTCGAACGACTGGAAAAGGTTGTTTATCCGGATGCCGTTCGACAGCTTGCGGGATTCGATGAAATCCCGCTGCCGTTCGGACAGTTCCCCCGTGGCGGCTTTCTTTTGCAGGATAACCAGGTCGCTGCCGACCTCCGTCCCCGCGTGTTCTGTAAAGAGGTTGTTCGGCAGCCGGATGGCCGATACGGGCTCGCAGCGGTTCATCAGCCACTCGCGCACGGGGCGTCCCTGCTCGGCGTTCAATACTCCCTGCGAGGTGATGAATGCCACCAGGCCGCCCTCGCGTACCATATCGACGGACTTCATGAAAAAATAGTTGTGCAGCGCCCGTGTGCCTTGTCGCCGCACGGGGTCGGTATGGGTGGAGAAGAACGGGTCGAAGAGCGCCACGTCCCCGAAAGGGATGTTGCTCACGGCCACGTCGTAGTAACCGGCGTATTTGGGTTCGATGCGCTCGAATCCCTGTACCCGCACCCGTTTTTCGGGGTGCAGGTGCTTCAGGATCAACCCCGTGGCGGGGTCTTTCTCGAAGCAGGTGATCTCCGCGTAGGGGTCGTGGAAATCCACGGCACTGACGAAAACCCCCGTTCCCGCGCTGGGGTCAAGAATACGTTTGGGGACGATCCGCGTGTCCCATATCGCCTCCACGATGGCGTCTGCCACTTTCGGGGGCGTGTAAAAAGCCGTCAGGACGGAGTTCTTGATCCCGTCCATGTAGCGCTTGTATTCCCGTTCGTCGGGGGTGTTCGCCCTGATGACCTCGTGCAACTCGGCCACGAGCGTTGCCATGCCGTCCTTGTTCGGTTTCCCGGTGGGGTTTTCCAGCACTTCCTTGATGGCGCCGAAGCCGCTGTATGCGCCGAGTGTCCTTTCTTCTTCGGGAGTCGGCGCCCGCCGTTCCCTGTCGAGCGTGAAGGCCGTCTTCAGCGCGTCGATATTCTGGCGGAGGTGGGTTTTCTTATTGAATGCCATCTTCGAGAAGTATTTGGACGGTTCCCGTCAGTTCGGTATAGAACAGTTCGTAGTCGGGCGTGTCGGCGAAGTCGTCCGTGAGGTCGTACTTCTCCAGCACCCCGCGGCAGAGGGGCAGCAGGCGTAGAGCCGCCTGCCGGGCGGTATCCTCGGGAATCTCCGCCTCGAATTCCCTCCAGAGGATGTTTACCAGCGTGTTGTAGGGTGAAAAGTGCAGTCCGCGGCAGAGTTCCTCGCGGGCAATTTCTTCGGCCTCGATGTGGTTGCAGCCCGAACGGATCGCCTCGCTGTACGCTTGGGCGGCGCTGTCGGCCCGCTCGGCGATGAACTCATCTTCGGCGATGAGTTCCGGGTGGCTGTCCTTGAGGTAGGATAGTAACGAAAGTCCGTAATAGGACAATTCCCCCGTGGGGGTATGGTGTTGCTTGTCTGGCATGATAAGAATTTTTAGTGGTCGTTGATAATCGGGGAAGAGAAAGGCGCCCCGGGTTCCCACCCGAAGCGCCGACCACTGAAAAAATCCTTATCAAACAAGCGTATCTCGTTATGACAGGTCTTTTCCAGTGGCAAAGGTAACGATTATTTCCGTTTGTTCCTCGTTCCCTGCCTGGGAGTATCGCGCGGCTCGAAAACGAACGAGGTCTTGAACTGGTCATCGAGCGTGAGGGCCGCGTCGAACGTCCCGCCGCCGTTTTTGACGAATCCCCGGATCGTGCCGGTTTTGCCTTTGGTCAGCAGTTCCGCGAGCTGCTTGTCGGTCAGCTCCTTGTGGGCCACGGTTCTCCATACGGTCAGGCCGCAATCGGGATTCTGGCACTTGGCGAGTTTGGGATAGAACACCACGGGCCTGCCGCAACGCGGGCAGGCTGTGTCACTCTCCGCGCCGTCGATTCTTGCTTCCAGCAGTTCTTTGGCGATTTGCGAGGCGAATACCTCGATACCGCGATGGAACGTCGGGGCGTCCATCTCCCCGGTAGCGATCTTCGAGAGGGCCAGTTCCCAGCCGCCCGTCATGGCGACATCGGCGATCTTCTTGTCCCTGACCACGGCATACACGGCCAGTCCCTTGTCCGTGGGTACAAGCGACTTTTTCTCTCGCCTGACATACTCGCGGGCAAAGAGCGTTTCGATGATGGCGGCACGGGTGGCGGGCGTGCCGATGCCGGCATCCTTCATCGCCTCGCGTTCGGCCTCGTCGGACAGTTCGCGTCCGGCGGTTTCCATCGCCGCCAGCAGGCTCGATTCCGTGTGAAGGGGGCGCGGCCGGGTCTGTTTCTGTTCCGTGACGCATCCCTTGACGGGCAGCTCGTCGCCTTGCACGATGTCGGGAAGGAGGGTCATGTCCTCCTCTTTCTCCTCGACAGGTTCATTCAGGACGGCCCGCCAGCCCGTCTCGACCATGATACTGCCGCGGGCCGTGAAATCATGCCCCGCGCTTTGCAGGGTAAGGGAAGTGTTTTCTTTCACGCAGGCCCCGGAAAAGGTTTCGAGCATCCGCCCCGCGACCATCTCATAGACGATGCGGTGGTCGGCATCCAGTTCGGAGGGGAGGTTCTCGGTGGGAAGCAGCGCGTGGTGGTCGGCGATCTTTTCGTTGTCCACGCTTCGGCGGGAGAGAGATGCGGTATCCATCCTGCCCGCGTATTCCGCGAAACGGGGATAGCGTGTCATGTTCCCGATGAGTGCCGGAATCTCCTCGGCCACATCTTCCGATATATAGCGTGAGCCGGTACGGGGATAAGTGATGAACTTCTTCTCGTAAAGCGACTGGGCGATGTCGAGCGTTTTTTCTGCCGAAAAACCATACCGGCTGTTGGCCTCTTTCTGGAGTGTCGTCAGGTCGTACAAGAGAGGCGGCTGTTCCCTGGCCTCCTTGCGCTCCACGTTCACGACGCGTACCGTTCGGGCGCCGATAACCTCGGCGCGGGCTGCTTCCGCCTTCTCCCTGCCGTCGAATTTCTCCGTGGAGAGGACGGTGAACTCCGTGCCCTCCTTTGCCGTGGAGAGCTTCAGCCGGAAATAGGTGGCGGGCTTGAACGCCTTGTTCTCCAGGTAACGGGAGCAGATGATCGCCAGCGTGGGGGTCTGCACCCGTCCGAGCGACCAGACACCCCGCCCGGCAACCACGGCAAGCGCTTGCGAGGCGTTGATACCGACGATCCAGTCGGCTTCGCTGCGGGCTTTGGCCGAGAGGTAGAGGTTGTCGTATTCGTTGCCGGGGCGGAGGTGTTGTAACCCCTCGCGGATGGCCCGGTCGGTCAGGCTGCTGATCCATAACCGCACGAAAGGGGTGCGGCATTCCAGGTAAGAGTAGATGTAGCGGAAGATCAGCTCCCCTTCACGCCCCGCGTCGGTCGCGACGATGATGCGCTCGGCCATGCCGAACAATTCCCGGAGAATACCGAGCTGCTTCACGACACCCGGGTCGGCCTTATACTCTTTACCCTCCCGAACCTGCCGGGGCAGGAGGATGAACGATGATGGCAGGATAGGCAGGTTTTCCCGGCGGAAACCCGCGATGCCGTACTGTTGGGGCATTGCCAGCCCGACCAGGTGGCCGAAGGCCCAGGTTACGGCGTAGCCGTTTCCCTCGATAAAACCGTCTTTACGGTTCGTGGCTCCCACGATGGCGGCGATCTCACGCGCCACCGAGGGCTTTTCTGCGATAATTACTTGCATGATGATTCGGATTTTTCAGTGGTTGTTTTCTTGTTGTTCTTCTTCTTTCTCTTTTTCCGGACGGGCGATCAGCCGGCGGTCGTAATAGACATGGTTGCCGTTCCCGTCGTAATACAGCCGTCCGTCGTCCGCCTCCTCCGAGGGGCTGCGTTTACCCGGCCGGAGGTACAAGGCAGCCAGCGCCGCGATCAGGAGCGGCATGGCTCCGGCCTGCATGTAGAACCATTTCATACGTTATACCTTGACACCTTTGGAGTTGCTCTTTTTGCTGCTGCGGTAATTTTTCTTCTGCGCCGGGGTGGCCTCCTGCTGTCCCTGCTTGAGCGGCTCTTTCACACCTTTGACCGCTTCGACGGTCTTGCCCTCGGAATTGACGGCGACCTGGGTACGGCTTTCAACGGCGGGTTTGACCTCCGCCCCCTGCCGTTTCGCACGGTCGGGATTCCAGCGGAAGAAGTCCATCTTGTTACGCTCGAAGTTGGGCTTGACCCAGGCGTTGAACGGCTCACCCTGCCCGTCCTTGACCATGCCCTTGATGTAGAAAGCCTTGACATCCGCCCGCTTGGAGGGGTCGTTCACTGCTTCTGTCCATTGGTCATAAGCCTCTTTGGGCACGGAGGCTTTGAGGATTGTCCGGTGAATCGTGAGCGTGGGCTGTCGTTCGGAGGCCGCCGTTTCCTGCCGTCCGTTTTTCTCGGCAGCTTTCTGGCGGTAAATTTCCTTATTCTCCTGGGCGTAGCGGTTGCGATCCAAACCGTCGTAGGTAAAGGAATAGTTACGTTCGGCCGCGTCGATTTGGATATAGGCATCCCGCTTATAACCCGCGCGGGTGGTATATCCTTCGAGCAACACCTTGCCGCCGCCGTAGAAATCCATCTGCTTGCCTTCCGAGAGGTCGGCCTCCTTGATGCGGGCACGTTTTTCGAGTAACGAAACGGGCATGGGTTCCAGCGTGTTCGTCCATTTGTCTATCGACACGTAGCAGGGCGTGAGCTTGCCCGGCTCCAGCTCCAGGTCGATCACTTTCCCGGCGTGGCGGGTGTTCATCAGGTTCGTTTTCGCCTCCTCGTCGAGCAGTACCCCGTGGAAGGGGGCGTCGAGGTCGGGCCGTTCCTGCCAGTAATGCGGCACGACGCGCAGCGAGCCGTCCGCCTGCTCTTCGAGCGACACGCGCCCTTTGGTGGAAACACGCATCCCGTTCTCCAGTTCGGGGTTCATCTCCACCAGCCCGTTGGATTTATGTCCGTAAGACATGGCTTTCAGATGCGGCTCGATGTCCTCCATGCGGATACCTTTCTTCTCCATATCCACCAGGTCTATCTTCGTGACGTCCAGCGCCCCAACCTCCCGCTGCTCCTGCGTCTGGAGCCGTTCGGAGGGGTCGATACGGTAATTTTCCAGAATCTCCGGGTCGAAGTCGATGCGGATAAGTTTGTTCAGGGCATTCTCCGTCATGACGAAGATACCCGTGTGGACGGGGTTCTGGGCCTGTTCCATGAACTTTTTGAAGAAGGCTTCGAGGGCTGAATCCTGCGTGTTCACGTTCAGCAGGCTCGCCACGTTCTGATCCGTGGGGTCGGCGGTCTGGATATTGCCGTCCTGATCCACGCCGGTAACGGCTTGTAGTCGTCCGTCGTCGGCATTCTGAACGAGCATGACTTGTTTAGCGTCGTTCTTTACGTTTTCGTCCATAATTACGAGTGTTTTTAGTTAGCACCAATAGCGATGCGGGAACGAAAGTAAGGGGAACCGGCTGAACGTAAAAGAGTTGGAACGGCTATGGAAGCATCGGGCACAGAAGTGGCCGCTTGTGGCGCAGGGCAGAGGAAATCGGAGAAACGGAGTGCCGGGAAGGACGGATTTGGCAGAGGGTATTTTCGTGGCTCCGCACCTTATTTGTCAGGTAGTCGGGATCTATTGTTAAATGTCAATAAAGCGCATGGATAACCCGTGTTTTTTTATAAATTTGCGAAAACGGGTTTCAATATCCGACAAAACGTGAGGCATGGAAATATATACCCCAAAAACCAAGATCAAACTTTCTCCGGTGATAAGAAACGGGAGAGAATTTGTCGAAGTGACTTTCGGTAATGACAATGACATCCGCTTGTCGCTGTCGAAGGAAGAAAACGTACTGCTTGTCGGCGGCAGGGCTTATCTGCCGGCAGAAGATTTCGTGCTTGCCGAGTTCTTCGACCGCTATGTAAAAATGGCATTTATAGACTATTCAGCCATCAAGGAAACCGCACCCCGTAAAGAGGAAGACAAACGGCCGCCACTGCCGGAAGGCTATCTGGAAAAACTTCAGCAAGTGCGTTACAGTGACCATACCGTAAGGGTATATACCTCCTATTTCCGCGATTTCCAACAATATTTCGAGGGGCGTAAGATTGAAACGGTTACTCCCGGCGAGATAAACGACTACCTGCTGTATCTCATCCACGAGAAAAACATATCCTCCTGCCAGCAAAACCAGCGTATCAACGCCATCAAGTTCTATTACGAGAAAGTTCTCGGTCAGGAACGGCGGTGTTACAAGGTGAACCGTGCCAAACGGGAGAAGACGCTGCCCGACGTGTTGAGCAAGGAGGAAATAAAGAAGATACTCGACGCGACGGTGACAGACCTGCGCTTCTTCTGCATGTTCTCCATACTCTATTCCGCAGGGTTGCGCATCAGCGAACTGCTGGAACTGAAACCCGGCGACATCAACGAATCCCGCTCCCTGATACGGGTGCGGCAGGGTAAAGGGAAAAAAGACCGCTACACCCTGCTGTCAAGACCGTTGATGAAAAAGCTGACGGAATATAACAGACTATACAAACCGAAAGTGTGGCTTTTTGAACACAGACCAGGCGAACCTTTCACCGAGAGTATCGTGTCGAAACGGCTGAAGGCAGCGGCCCGGGAAGCGGGAATCACGAAACGGATTTATCCGCACCTGCTGCGCCATTCGTTCGCCACTCACCTGCTGGAGCAGGGAACCGACATCAAGATAGTGAAAGAGCTTATGGGACATAACAATATCAAGACGACAGAAAGGTATGTCCACATAGCAGACACTTTCAAAAGCAATATCAAAAGCCCGTTGGACGATCTACTATTGGAGGAAAACGAGGCTTGATACTTGAAGAAAATAACAGCCAAATCGGCTGATAGCATAACGTTATCAACAGTGCAAATAGTGAAATATGAAATTTAAAATAAAGGTTAGATCGGGACTTTATTGTCAGAATCAATATCAAAAACATATGAATTTTGATTATTCAAGTGGTTATCCAGAAATGAGTTGCTTTGATTATAATGCTATTGAAACTTATTTTCAAGATTTGACAGGACAAATTAAAGTGGATGATTCAATAACTAATTGGACTTTATCTATTGAAATTTCTCTTGGCGGAGCAATTGGAGAAAAGGAAATTTGTATTTGGAAACGGGGTATCACTTATTTGAAAGATAAGGAAAAGATCATAGGCATCAATATACCTTTACCAATAAAAGAAGAAATAAGTTGGGGTATTGATAAAAAACACCGTTTCAATGAATATGCTAAAAGAAAATTAGACAAGGGCGTGACAATAATCCCCGTTGATTATGCTCAATTTAATGATATGACAGATTATGTGGAAAGTCGTATTAAACTATCCTTAAAGCAAGTTTTCACTGACGGGATTACTTTGAAAGGGCATACAATAAAGTTATAATCATTATAGAATTTAGTTGATAACAAACAGCACTACCGCTTAAAGCGGAACGCTGCCAAACATTACTGATAATATATATGAACAAAGATATATTAAAAAAAGAATTAGACAAGCTGGGTGTTAATCCAAATGAATATTCGCTTAATGGGAACATTGAGTCGGACAAAATAGTCCTATATCAAAATTATAGCAAATGGGAAGTTTTTTATTTTGATGAACGTGGAGGACGGAATTGCGAAAAAGTTTTTTGTAATGAAGAAGATGCTTGTTCATATATTTATGAATTATTTAAGTCTAACAAATAATATCAGTAACACGCACCTAAATCGCCTAAACAGCGATTAGCTGCCAAACATTATCTGCCCAATAATATGAACTAAAAAAAGTGATATGGAAACTAAAGCGGAAGTCCTAAAATACATGTTTACAAGAATACAAGAGATGCTTCCTGTAAATGTGGTCAAAGCAAAAAAGAATAAAGACTACTTTACTTACATAGTGGAAAACGATTGTAGTATTGAGTTTTACTTTCAAACAACCCAAGGTGGATATGCCGGTAAAAACACTTTTTGTATGGGTGTATCAGCTAAAATAAAGAATCCATATTTATGTAGTCTTGTATTAGAACCGTTAAATAAAAAAGACGCTGGTGGTAACATCATAGTTTGCTTTGATAATAATATTGATTGGTTTAAGCAGCATCTAATGGATATGGATTATTTTTTCGGGAATAAGAGTGACAAGACTCCTAACGTTGAGAGATTCTTAAACGATTTGAAAAAGGATTTTTTTCCGTATATCATACCTTTTGTCAAACAATATACAAAAATTATAGATTTTTACTCAAATTCGGGTCATATTCAACATATATATGTAGATAAACAGTTTAGCTTAGGAGTAATCTGTTCTCTCTTGTGCAACCATGAAGAGTTCATTGAAGAAACTTTGGTTCCATTAGCCAAAGCAAGTGAAGGAGGTTGGATATTTAGAGAATTTTTTAAGTGCACAGACTACGTTACCGATATAGTTGAGCCGATTAAGAAATATGTCGTAGAGAATAATATCCATTTTGAACAATGAGAAGAATAGAATGGGCAGATAACAAGCGGATTAATTGCTCTCGAAATGGTCGATTATCCACAGAACATTATCAAATTCTAAAATAAAGCAGTTATGAGTACAAAATATAACGAAGAAGCAGAAGATCTGATGTTTGAATTATTCGACGAAGATGATTTTACAAAAGTCATATCATTTGTGGATAAGTATGGATGTGATTTTGTGGATAGAGATGGAAGAAATCTATTAATGAATTTCATCGTCGAAGGAAAGAGTACGTTTGCCATTGAACTAATAAAGCAATACAAAATGAATGGTTTGAATTTGGATTTGCAAGATGACTCTGGGTGGACGGCGTTGCATTTCGCTGCTCAAGAGAATAGCCCGGAAATTATAGAACTTCTTGCAGGGTCAAAGGCAAACTTAAATATCCAAGAAGAAAATGGTCGTACCCCGCTATTCATTGCCATTTTTGATAGAAATGACAAATCTGCGATTACATTATTGGAAAATGGTGCAGATATAACAGTGAATAATAATTCAGGTGTTTCTCCGATGTCATTTGTAACGAAAAAAGTAAAGAAATGGATAAATGAGAATTTGATAACAAACAGCAAACCGACTGAATAAGTGGAACGCTGCCAAACATTATAAACTCAATAGATGAATAATAAAGAAATTTATATA
>ENA-OPVU01001377-OPVU01001377.1-human-gut-metagenome-genome-assembly--contig:-NODE-1377-length-12575-cov-3.002796_pt1 | contig 12575 bp, 10 predicted proteins | sample MGYA00241497_ERZ501986 | MGnify/ENA primary metagenome ERZ501986 (study PRJEB25962, sample SAMEA2042995) | human gut metagenome | biome: human gut; feature: human-associated habitat; material: faeces...
CCTGGGTGGACCAGGCCAACCCGGTGACCTGCGAAGTCAGCGGCACCGACGGCTTCGCCTACATCCTGAACGGGGAACTGTTCGTGATCTCCCCGAAACTGGAGGGGGCGGACGGCAAAGCGCCGTGGCAGCCGCTTCCGGAGGCCCTGCCTCACGCGTTCGAGCTGTTCCTCGACGCGCTGGAAGGCAAGGATGTGCCGCTGGTTTCCGCCTGCGAAGCCGCCGACCGCAACATCGTGATGGAGGCGCTCTACAAGGCGGCAAAGAGTCACTGCTGGGAACGGCCTGCATATTGAACATTTCCGGCATGGGAAGATACAAAGCGGTATCAGATCAGGTACTTGTAAACTCGGAATTGAGCCTGGACCGTAAAATTTCAGAGTTTCATTTGTATATTCCTTGAATGGATGGTATGTTTTATAAATGGCCGCATAAAGGCCGGCGATAAAAACAGAAAAAGGAATGATTATTGGCAGTACTGTTGGAAATTACTGAGTATTAAAATTTTATTGGTCGCTTTCTTATCGAAAAACTTGCAACCTTTTTTGGAGAAGAACAGGCGAGCCGAATCCGACGTTCTCATACCTTATGGAATGAGCACGTGTTTTTGGCCGTGGTTCTTCCGGGTTTGCAAGTACCTTCGATGAGCATGGTGAAAGCGCGTGCTCTTTTTTTATGCAGATATTATTTTACATCCTCCAGGTGCTCTTCCTGAAGCTCCTCGTGAATCTTTTCCGGCTCATGCAAAAGCTGGATGCCGACACGCACGATACGCATCTTGTCAATCTCTTCTACCGTAAAGGCAGCAGCAGATGTCTGCACCTTCTGCCCCACCTTAGGCGGATAATCAAGCTGAGAATAAACCCAGCCACCGATAGTATCACAGTTTTCGGTGTCCAAGGCCAGCTCAAAGGTATCATTGACATCCTCAAGCAGCATTTTTCCGTCAACGGAATAGGTTTTGCTGCCCTTTTCTTCTACCTCCGGACGTTCCTCGTCGAACTCGTCCTGAATTTCGCCTACGATTTCCTCCAGAATATCCTCAACGGTAACCATACCTGCGGTACCGCCATATTCGTCAACGAGGATTGCCAGCTGGCTGCGATGCTTCTGCAGAATACGCAGCAGCTTGCTGATAGGCAGTGATTCCGGCACCAGCAGCACCTTACGCGCCAGACTGCGCAGATCAGGACGCTCGCCGGCATTTAAGCTGCGCAGCAAATCCTTGATATGCAAAAAGCCGATAATATGGTCCTTGTCCTCATCACAGATAGGATAACGCGTCATGCGCTCCTCCAGCGCCGTCTTGATATTATCCTCCCAGGAATCCTCCAGATACAGGCAGATCATATCGGTACGCGGAACCATGATGTCGCTGGCGCGACGATCGGAAAAATCAAAGACATTATCCAGATAAGTAAGCTCTGTTTTATCAATATAGCCATGCTTATGGCTTTCTTCCATCAGTATGCGGATTTCGTCCTCATTATGCGCCTCTTCCGCCTCGCTTGCAGCCTCAACGCCCAATTTGTGTAGTACCCAGTTGGCAACGTGATTGAGGAACCACACCGCCGGATACATCAGCTTATCAAATAAAATCAGCGGCGTAGCCACAAACAGAACAATCTGCTCCGTCTTTTGAATAGATAATGATTTAGGCACCAGCTCGCCCAAAACAATATGCAAAGCGGTGATAACACCAAAGCCGACAACAAAGGCTATTGTATGCTCAACCTGCGGCGGCAGCTGCAGCAGATTAAATACAGGATGCATCAGCTTCGCCACCGTCGGCTCGCCAATCCAGCCTAAGCCCAGTGAAGCAATGGTTATACCAAGCTGCGTAACCGAAAGATAGGCATCAAGATGCTCCGTTACCTGCTTAGCGCTTTCCGCCCGCGTATTGCCTTCCTTAATCAGCGCATCAAGACGCGAAGGGCGGACCTTGACGATAGAAAACTCCGAAGCAACGAAAAAGCCGTTCAGCGCCACCAAAAATAAAATCGCTATAACATTAAACAAACATATGAGATAGTCCAAAAATCTCTGTAATCCTGCAGATTGCAGAAAAACAGTTTCACCTCCGTAAAATATATAATATTAACAGTATTGTACCATAGATAGCCCATAAAGCAAAATAATTTTTTGTAAAATTTGTAGCAAAAAAGCCGCCGTATCAGCAAAAATTTACATGATACGACGGCTTTAAGCTTTTATTTTATGTTGACTACAGCCTTATGCAAAGATGATGCCTTATACTCAAGCTTTAACTGCTTCAGCGCAGCGTTTGCACAGAGTCGGATGCTCAGCGTCCTGACCAACCTCGTCGCTGTAAATCCAGCAACGCTCGCACTTGTGGCCTTCGGCAGCAGCAACAGTAACCTTCAGGTCCTCGCGTCCGGTTGCTTCGGCACCTTCTGCAGCGCCTTCAACAATAACTGCCTGAGAAACGATCAGCAGAGTTGCCAGATCTTTTTCTACGGATTTCAGGATAGCCAGTGCTTCGCCTTCAGCGTGCAGCTCAACCTTAGCGTCCAGGGAGTGACCGATTTGTTTGTTACGACGAGCCAGCTCCAGCACCTTGGTGATTTCGCTGCGGATTTCAATGAAGTTATCCCATTTAGTTTCCAGCTCTTCGTTGATGTATTCTTCCTTAACCTCCGGCCAAGGCAGCATTTGTACGGATTCCGGAGCATTAGCAGGTTTCTTCATGAACTGCCATACTTCTTCCATAGTGAAGCTCAGTACCGGGGACAGCATAACGATGAGGTCCATGAGGATTTCATGCATAGCGGTTTGTGCGCTGCGACGCTCTTTGCTGTCAGCCTTGTAAGCATACAGGCGGTCTTTGATGATATCCAGATAGAAGCTGGACATTTCAATGGTGCAGAAGTTATGGATTGCATGATACAGTACATGGAAATCATAGCTTTCGTAAGCAGCGGTAACTTCCTTCTTCAACAGCTGCAGATGCATCAGTGCCCATTGGTCAAGCTCCAGCATTTCGTTGAACGGAACAGCATCGGTTTCATAGTTGAAATCGTTGGTGTTGCCCAGAATGTAACGGATGGTGTTACGGATTTTGCGGTATACCTCAGCCAGCTGCTTCAGGATTTTCGGGGAGATACGGATATCTGCCTTATAATCGGAGGAAGCAGTCCACAGGCGGATGATATCAGCGCCGTATTGCTTGATTACGTCCTGCGGAACGATGACGTTACCTACGGATTTGGACATCTTGCGGCCATCGCCGTCAACTACATAACCATGAGTCAGTACGGATTCGTACGGAGCACGGCCTGCAACAGCAACGGAAGTCAGCAGAGAGGACTGGAACCAGCCACGATGCTGGTCACTGCCTTCGAGGTACATAGCAACCGGCCAGGACAGCTCAGGACGTTTTGCGGCAACAGCCATGTGAGAAGAACCGCTGTCGAACCATACGTCCATGATATCGCTTTCTTTGTGGAAGTGCTTGCCGCCGCATTTCGGACAGACAGTGCCTTCCGGCAGCAGCTCCTCTGCAGTGTGAGCCCACCATGCATCGCTGCCTTCTTTTTCGAACCAGTTAGCAACGGAATCAATGGTAGCTTCGTTGATCAGATGCTCGCCGCAGTTATCGCAGTAGAATACCGGGATAGGTACGCCCCATACGCGCTGACGGCTGATGCACCAGTCGTGACGGTCGCTTACCATGTTATGGATACGTTGTTGGCCCCAGGAAGGAATCCACTGTACATCGTCGATAGATTTCAGTGCTTCATCACGGAAGCCGTCGATAGAAGCGAACCATTGAGAGGTTGCGCGGAAAATAATCGGGTTTTTGCAGCGCCAGCAGTGTGCGTATTGGTGCTTAATGTTTTCTTTACCCAGCAGGCAGTTCAGCTCAGCCAGATATTTCAGTACCGGGATATTAGCGTCGAATACAAACATGCCCTTGAAGCGTTCGCCGGCTTCTTCGGTCAGCTTGCCCTGGGAATCAACCGGGCAGAGAATCGGCAGCTTGTATTTCAGGCCGGTTTCAAAGTCGACATCGCCATGACCGGGAGCGGTATGTACGCAACCGGTACCTGCTTCGGTAGTTACATAGTCAGCCATAACTACGAGAGAACGGCGGTTGTTGTATTCAGGGAACGGATGCACGCATTCAGCGAATTCCATATCTTTACCAAGAGTAGTGCCAAGGATATTGCTGAGGTCCTTGTGGCAGACAGCGCCAACCTGAGCCAGCAGGTCTTTAGCCATGAAGAGAACTTCGCCTTCGCATTCAACCCAGGCATATTCCAGAGCAGGGTTCAGAGCAACAGCAACGTTGGCAGGCATGGTCCACGGAGTGGTGGTCCAAATTACCATGTAAGCTTTTTTGCCTTTAGCAGCTTCCGGAGTTTGGCCGTTGTCTTTTACCAGCGGCATTTTTACGAAGATAGTCGGAGTTTTTTGTTCGCCGTATTCGATTTCTGCTTCAGCCAGAGCGGTTTCGCAGTGCGGGCACCAGTAAACGGTCTTTTTGCCTTTGTAGATATAGCCTTTGTTAGCCATAGTGCCGAATACACGAATCTGCTCAGCTTCAAAGCTGTGATGCAGAGTGATGTACGGATTTTCCCAATCACCCAGAACGCCCAGACGTTTGAAGTCTTCGCGTTGGATATCAACCCATTGCAGAGCGAAGTCGTGGCATTTGCGGCGCAGAGTCAGCGGATCCAGCTCATTGCGGTTCAGTCCCAGCTCTTTGATAGCAGCGTGCTCAATCGGCATGCCATGAGTATCCCAGCCGGGAACATACGGGGTGTCGAAGCCGCGAGCATATTTGTATTTCATGATGATATCTTTTAAGATTTTGTTCAGGGCATGACCCATGTGGATTTTGCCGTTTGCATACGGAGGGCCGTCATGCAGAACAAATTTCTTGTGGCCTGCATGCAGAGCCTGCTTTTTGCCATAAATATCGTTTTCTTCCCAGAATTTCAGAAAATCAGGTTCGCGTTGCGGCAGACCGGCACGCATAGGGAACTCTGTTTCGGGCAGATTCAGTGTTTTACCATAGTCCATTACTAATAACCTCCAATTTTATTAAACAAAAAAATTAACAATATAAAAAAGCTTCGTCCCTCAGATAAGGGACGAAGCTGTAGACTAACAACGATTAATACGCTTGCGTATCATGCATCATTAACAAAACGTGTACTCCGTGGTACCACCCTCATGACGACAACTTCTGCTGTACGCCACTCGTGTGCGCAATATCGGGCGCTCCCGTATGCAGCTACTCAGGTTCGCCGCATCCGCTCCAAAGTGATTTTCACCTGCTTTACTTCGTCCGGGCTTGCACCATACCCCGGCTCGCTTAACCTGCGCCGCAAGCTACTGTCTTTTTCATCGCGTTAGCAAATATCAATAAACGCTAATATTATACATTAGACAATGTGATAAGTCAAGGAGTGAAGAGCCCTGCACTGCCAAAATTTTATAATACACATCTTCAGACTTCTTACTGCTAAAGTTATATGTTAACAATCCAAATGAACGTCAGCAACGCTACGATAAAAATTCCAAAGGACATTAAGTCCTGAAAACTGAAATATACCATAGACATCACCTCCATTCCTAAGAATTTTGGCAATGCCACCCTGCAACACGGTCGTCTTGCATAGTATTTTATCATACAGAATATAAACATACAACGAACAAGCTGTGAAGTTTGTGTTGTATGTTTTTTGTTTTTACAAAAATCTCCCCAGCCTTACGTGAGCGTAAAGCTGGGGAACTAGAAAATTTTACTTATTTATTCTTTTCACTACAGTTCCATACATCTGCAAATAAAAATATTGAAATCCATTAGTATCAAGGTCTATGTCCTGACGCATACAAACGACAGCATCTCCACCAAGCATTAGTGCTCTTTTCTTCAGTTCTTGCGTAGCAACAAAAAATGCTTTTTCAAAATCATTCTGCCCAACAGAATATTCTCCCCATAAGAACCCCCAGTCTGTCCTTCGCTCAGACATCAAAGCATTATTCTTCATTTCTTCAATTTCAGCACTATACTTATTTACAAGTTCACTCAAGGTACTACTAAAAATGCCTTTGTTAGAAACCTGAAAAAATACAGGGCCAATAATTTCATAATTCTCTTTTAAATCACCAGTCGTGACAATTACGGCATTTACTTTTTGCCGATATTCAGCAGCTTTTTGTTTAGCCTCAGCTGCTCTTTGTTCGGCAGCTTCTTGGACAGCCTTACTTTTCAGCGCTGCTTTTTTGTAATCAGTATCCCAAAACGGCATATGGATTCCCCTTTCTCATCGTATCATTATACGTTATATAGATTATTTTTTGTCTTTAATTTTTACATTTTTATAAATCTGGTCGACGCAATTTTTTGCTTTTGTATCATTCTTTGAATAACACGTAATCAAAGTCCAAAATTCCTTTTCATTCTTGATAATCAAATAGTGAAACACTTCATCAATATTTTTCTGCATATCCGTAAACGAGCAGTAAATTTCAATACCACTTTTTCCACTTACTATTGCATCTTTTCTTTCTGTTTTTATATTAGATACATTATTCATAGATTTTAGTGGAATCAGCAAAGAGGAAGCATACATTTCATAGTAGTTATTCAAAACTGCTTTTTGGGTATTGCTATCCAAAATATTCAACGTATTATCGTCAAATCTGACTCTGGTCAACTGAGTAAACTTTATACCATAGTCATTTTTACTAGTATCTAAACGACTATCACATTGTGCAGCAACAGGATCTATCTCCGCAAGCTCATTCATCGGAACATATTTCCACGTATATTCATATGGAGCAGCAATTTCTATTGATGTTACATCCCCATCCACTCTGTTATGCTGCGTCAAAATATTTTCGGCCTTACTCCCACACCCCAAACAAACTAAGTAAACGCTTAACATTAAAAGCATTAAAATTATTCGTTTCATTATAAATCACCACATTTACAACAATGTATCTTCTTTATCATATAAATCTTTCGGCAACTCCGGATGTTCTCTGTAATAATCAGCTAATACAATATGGCAATACTTGCACACTGTAGAATTTTCTTTTATCCAACTACCACAAGAAGGACATTTTAGTCCACTGTGATCAGAAAGCAGTAAACTGTGAATCATCGCTACAATCCATAGTAAAATTCCATAAATATACCAACGCTTGAAATTTCTTCCTTTTCTTTTAGCAATATAAGCTGGGATAAGCGCGGCAATCAAAAGCCAAATCAAATTTTCCAGTAAAATAACGAACAACGAATCTTCATACATAAAATTTACATCTCCTTATAAAATTATTCATGATTAGTATTCATAACTTGAATATCATATTTCCCAGGTCTATTCGAATACTCATATACATCTACGTAAACTCTCTTGCCATTTTTACCACGACCTACTAAATGCAGAACATATTGAGTATGAATTCCATATGTATTGATTGAAGTTGAAGAACTATCATTATACCATGTATCCAATCTACCTCTTTCAAAGCCAGCAGTAAACATAGGGCAAAAATGCTCTTTGAATTCTTCTGGCGTACATCCTAAATAATTAGCAAATTTTCTCGCTGTTGCTTCTCCTTCCGCTGCTTCAGCGGCTTGTTGAGCTTCCCTAGCCTTAGCTTCTTGTTCAGCCTTAGCATCTGCTAATTTATGTTCAGCCAATTTTTCGCTATATGTACCAAGAACCTTTCCATTTTCAACTAAATCAAAAGTTTTTTTACATTCTTGAGCATTATGCGATACATTAACTTTACTAATAGCTCCGTTATCACCAACAAATATCGTAGTAACTCCTTGTTCTCCATCTTGAGATGGAATTCTATAGTAATTTAAATTACTATTTGCATCCGAAAACTCAATCTTATCATCAGCAGGAACTTTTAAACCAATTTTTGTTAAGAATTCCCTATGCTCTTTTGGTATAGAAGTTGTAATTTTCTTATTAACCGTTATCTGTTTGTTAGCCTCTTTCTGTGTATCGCTACTTGTAGCAGTAAAAATTAGACCAATAAATGCTAGAGAAACAATTACACCAATAATAGTTTGCTTTTTTGAAGTTTTTGTTTCTTCAATCTCTACTTTTTTATTTACTGGTTCAGCGGTCTTTTTTATATCAGCCTTAGGGATAGTTTCCGCCTCTTTTACTACTTTTGCTCCGCAATTCCCACAAAATTTAGCGTTTGGTTTAAGCTCTTCTCCACAAACTTTGCAATACATACAAGCACCCTTTCGTATCAAAAATATATTAAGGATTCCTATGTAGTTATTATATCATCTTGTCCCCCCCCGCAACCAAATGTCCATTTGGTTGCGAATTAAAAAATAATAGTGCTCTGTCAAAAGCACTCAACCTAAATTATCAGTTTAACTTATGTTCTAACAAGCCACCTCTCCCTCAATCCTCCCCTTTCGTACTCCACTTCCTCTGCGTCACCCGCGTCAGCTCCTGCAGCAAATACTCCGGTCGCATCTCCAGCACAGCAGCAATTCTCAAAAAAGCAACAAAACTCAAAGACTGCCTGCCATTTTCAATCTTAGTCATCGTCCGTCGCGACACCCCAATCATCCTGGCAAACTCTTCCTGATTTATCCCTGATGCCGTTCTATGCGATCCTATAAGCACTCCCAGTTCAACCAGTTCTGGCAAATAATCCGAATCCACCAGCTCTTCAGAATACAAATTTCTAAGTCTTTTTCTCATACTGTCACCTCAAAATATTACTATTTTGCTAACAGATTATTACAAAAAGACTAGTCAAAACGTTTTTGCGCATTATTATGCTCAAATAAGAAACTTGCTAATCTTCTGTGTTATAATAGGCACATCAAGAGCTTGATGTAGTACAGCACAGAATTCTGCCATATGCGGTATAACTACCGCCACAGAAAGGAACTGGACAACATAACAATCGAAAACTGCAATAAGCAGGAAAATACCGAAGAGGTAATCTGCTGCGTGCCGGAAGGCACCGAACCGCAGGACTGCACGGAGGAAAAAACAACCTTCACTCTCACAGAATTCAAGGAGCTGGTTCACAGCGCCCAAAATGGTGACCGCGAGGCCATCAACACATTATGCAACGCCTTTAAGCCCTTAATCTACAAGGAGGCCTATCGCTACGAAGTGCGTGAAGCCTTGGGCGAGGACGCAATCAATACTGCCTGGTTAATCTTTTTAGAGCAAATCAAGAAGTATAAGGATCGCGACTTCGGGCATCTGCCAGGACTATTGCAGTACCATGTCCATTACGGACTGCTGCATAAGTTTACGCGTGGAAAATCTGTCAAGGATTGTTATTATCTGGACGCAGAGGAAGAAGGCGAAGAAACGCAGATTGCTGATAAGAAGAATGATATTGATGAGCTGATGCATAATCAGCTATTGTCTGATACGATGCGCAAGCTCACCAAAGAGCAATTTACTGCTGTCAACGAGCTTGTTCTGCAGGATGTTGATTACAAAATATTTTGCGATAAGCATAAGTGCAGTGTGAAAACTGCTTACAAGCATCGTGCTAACGGTCTAAAAAAATTAAAAGCAATAATTGCTTAACCCTCTAAGCGTTCTGCCCTACTATGGGCGGGACGCTTTTTTACTGTGCGGATGTAAAAACAATAGTGTCCAGTTTTTGGGGTTTCACCAAAAGAGAACTGACCAAAAACTGGGTTTCACCAGAACCAAATGTCCAAAGTAAAATTCGACTCTCTCTTGCAAACTGTCCAAAAAAAGAGCAATGTCAAGTAAATGGGATTCAGCCTTTTCTTTTGTCAAGGAACAGGGATTTAGCTTTTTCTTTTTGTCAAGAGTTGGGAAAATCTCTTTTTTTGATTGTCAAGGATTTAGGAAACCTCCTTTTTTCAGTGTCAAGACTTTGGAAAATCTCTCTTTTTGACTGTCAAGTACTATGGGTACAGTATAACAGTATACTACTTCTACCGTACTTTACGTCTATCCTCTAGGTAGTACTCTAAAGAACAAGGTTACTACTAGCTTACGCTAGTAGTTTTTATCACAGCCAAAAGAAATAAAGACAGAAAGAAAAAATTATAAAAAAGAAAGAGAGAAAAAAGAAAACTCATTATACTAATGGCTAAAAATGCTAAAATTTTCACCCCCCTGTGCAAATTTTTTTAGAAAAATAATTTTTAAAAATTTTTTTACTGAGGGGGTGAAAAAATCGCAAAAAAAAGCCATTAGTATAGTGAGAGGCAAAAACAACACACTCCCGCCTCTTGCCGAAAGCAGAATCCGGATATCACCTGTCACCTTGCCCATTAACTGACCATTTTTAACTTCATCGCCGTCTTTACAGTAAAATTCTGTCTCCGTCTTATCATCCAGCAGTTCAAAGACCCTGCGATATACATCCAATCCTGCAATAATACCGTCCTGCTTACAGATCAGTTCTACTTCTCCTTTGACATACTCCTTCATCACCGCATTCGTACTAACGTCTTCACTGGAAATATCTTCTTTTAAAGCCTCCAGGATCAGATGATCTACCTGAAGTGTCATTGTAATTGTATTCATACCTGTTCTCCTCCAATTTTCTTTGCCGCACGCTTCGCAAACACCAGACTCTCCAACAGCGAATTGCTTGCCAGCCGGTTTGCTCCATGCACTCCGTTACAGCTTGTCTCTCCCACAGCAAAAAGATGATCCATCGAAGTCTTACTGTCAGAATCAACCCATACTCCTCCCATAAAATAATGCTGTGCAGGGACAACTGGTATCCATTCTTTTAATACATCATATCCCTCTTCCAGACATCTCTGATAAATATTAGGGAAATGATTGAGAATCGTCTCTTTATCAATATGTTCCATAGAAAGCCAGACATGATTGGTTCCGTCTTTTTCCATCTGTGCCTTGATTGCTTTCGTAACAACATCACGTGGAAGAAGCTCATTTACAAAACGTTCTCCGTTCTTATTATAGAGAACCGCACCTTCTCCACGTACCGATTCAGAAATCAAAAATCTTCTTCCCGGTTCTTTGGAATAAAGAGTGGTAGGATGAATCTGAACATAGTCAAGATGCTCTAAACGAATTCCATGCTTCTTAGAAATGTCTAACGCATCTCCTGTCAGATGAGGGAAGTTTGTAGAGTGCTTATAACATCCACCGATACCACCGCTTGCAAAAATCGTATCCTTGGCGTGGATGTGCATGATCTCGCCATCCTTTGTCTTAGCGATAATACCTGCACAATGTCCGTCCTGTACAATAATATCTGTCATGGTCGTATATTCATAAATCGTTACATTCGGAAGCTTTTTCACCTGTGCAAGAAGCTTGCTCGTAATCTCCTGTCCTGTGATATCCTCGTGAAAAAGAATTCTTGGTCTGGAATGTGCCCCTTCTCTTGTATAGAGAAGTTTATCACCGTCATGAGCAAAATCAACACCATAACCGATCAGGTCATGAATAATCTCCTGAGAACTGCGAATCATAATGTCAACTGATTCTTTACGGTTCTCGTAATGCCCTGCCTTCATCGTATCTTCAAAATAGTTGTCATAATCATTCTCATCTGTTAAAACACAGATACCACCCTGTGCAAGAAAAGAATCACTGCTCTCTAAATCTGACTTTGTGATCATGATGATCTTTTTATCTCTGGGAAGATTCAACGCACTGAAAAGTCCTCCCACACCTGTTCCTACGATCACTGCATCTGCTTTCATTTTCATAACAAACTCCATTCTTCCGGCTCTTATTTTGCCAGTTCTAACATTCTCTCCAAAGGTTTTTTGGATTCTTCCCGAAGTGCATCATCCACAAAAACTTCATTTTCCCCGGTCTTTAAGACATGAAGAATCTTTTCCAACGTCACTTTTTTCATATTTCTGCATACAGGAAGCGTTTCTGTAAAATAGAATTTCTTTTCAGGATACCGTTTCTCCAGTTCATACAGGACACCACTCTCCGTACAGATGATCATCTCCTGTGCATCCGTCTCTCCCGCATAATTGATGATTCCGGTTGTACTTCCGATATAATCTGCCATTGCAGAAACCTCTGGCAGACACTCTGGATGAACCAGTAACTTCGCTTCCGGATGAGCGGCTCTGGCTTTTTTCACATCTCTTACAGACATTCTAAGATGGGTTGGACATCCCCCGTGAACGAACTTGAACGTTTTTTGCGGAACCTGCTTCTCCACCCATGCGCCAAGGTTGCAGTCCGGGATAAACAGGATCTTGTCATTGTCGATATTGTTCACAATCTTCAACGCAGAAGAAGAAGTTACGCACACATCACAGATTGTTTTCAGTTCGGAAGTGGTATTAATATAAGCCACAACTGTGTAGTCCGGATTGGACTCTTTCAGTGCGGAAAGCATCTCCACATCCAGCTGCTCTGCCATTGGACATCCCGCGCCGCTGTTGGAAAGGTAAACTGTTTTCTCCGGGGAAAGGATTTTTACTGTTTCTGCCATAAATCTTACACCACACATCAGCACGTTCTTCTGCGGAGCCTTAGCCGCCTGCTGGCTCAGTCCATAAGAATCACCTGTGTAATCTGCTACCTCCAGAATCTCATGGCTCTGGT